>Ga0210399_10000560_pt1 | contig 29674 bp, 17 predicted proteins | sample IncBWC14MmetaG_FD_150865 | JGI IMG/M metagenome (GOLD analysis project Ga0210399, IMG submission 150865) | Forest soil microbial communities from Barre Woods Harvard Forest LTER site, Petersham, Massachusetts, United States - Inc-BW-C-14-M | ecosystem: Environmental > Terrestrial > Soil >... | reverse complement strand
GCGAACTACGGGACCTTGCCCCGCACTGGGATCTGACTGCGGCCATGCCGGCAGCGCAAAAAGACATAGCAGGATCAGCGACAGCGCGATGGTGCGTTTGTTTTTCATGGCGGTAACCAGCGCTCGGTCTAGATCGGCCAGCGAGCAATCGAGCAACGAGCGACGAGTAACGAGGGCTGAACGCGTTCAGTGCCTGCGTGCGAACAATCAGGAGGGCGGAGAACGAAATATCCGTTCTCCGCTCTCTATATGCCATGGTCAGAACAAGAAGCGGAACGCAAACTGCATCTGCCGCTCCGACGAGAAGCGGGTCTGAGCGCTGCCAGTGATGGTCGTCAGGTTATTCGTAACGGTTCCATTGCTGACACCCGAGTTGAAGCTGCCGTTAGTGAACTGAGGCGTATTGAACAGGTTAAACACGTCAGCACGGAACTCGATCTTGTAGCGTTCGTGCAATGTGATGTCCTTCATCATGCCCATATCCCAGGTGTGGTATCCGGGACCGTAGACCGCATTGCGCCCAAGCGTGCCAGCGCGGGCATAGTTGCCGCCGCTCTGCGGCGGAGCCGAGAAGTCACCGGTGATAATGCCTTGGGCGGTGGCGTGATTGATTCGTACAGAAATCGGCCCGGTTATATCAGGCCGGTTGCCCTGCAGTCCATTGATACCATTGATATTGATGTCCAGCGGAGTGCCGGTTTGCAACGTGACAATGTTGTTCCACTGCCAGCCCCCGATCACGTAGTCCAGCCCTTTGGGAATATTCGTTCCGAACTGCTTGCCTTTGCCAAAGGGAAGCTCGTACATCGAGGCAAACACAAACGAGTTCCGGATGTCCTGGTCGGAATTTCCCTTATTCAGGTTGAGCAGCGGGTTGGCATTGGCATCCACGAAGATTCTGCCTCCGCCGCCGGTGGCGCTAAACGCTCCGTTGGAGTTATCGATCGCGTGCGACCAAGTGTATGCGGCCGTGAAGGTCAATCCCTGCGACAGGCGCCGCTTCAGGCTGGTCTGCAATCCGTTATAGGTGCCGTTCCCGATGTAGGCGTACTCGTTGACGCTCCCACCTAACCCAGACCAGCGCGACGTTGTGCTGCCAAATGGGGCCTGGTTGGCGTTGAATGCTGTGGCCAGGTCGTTCATCTTCGTGCCTACGTAGGCAATCGCCAGAGCGGTGCTTCCGTCCAGTTGATGTTCTAATTGGAAGTTCCACTGCTGCACCCGTGAGTTCTTGCTGTTCGTTGGATAGTAGATCACGCTCACATTCTTGGGATCAGCGGCGTTAACCGTGTTCACTGCAGGGGGAAGTGCGTTGGTCGCATCCAGCCAGTTGTTGTCAGGCGGCGAATAAGGACCTGGAGGGTTGGGAGTAGACGGTGTACCTTGTCCGCTCAACGTGATGCGGAACGCAGTATTAGTCGCGCCCGTGCAGTCTCCGTTCGGGCAAGCCAGGTAGGTTGAGACTCCGTTGAAATCGGGATTGTTGCTGAGTTGGTTCCCAACGCCGCCGCGATCCAGGAAGTAGAACAAGCCATATCCGCCGCGCAGCACGGTCTTTCCGTCTCCGCGCAGATCATAGGCAAACCCAAGGCGCGGCGCCCAGTTGGTCTTGTTGGTGTTGATCAGACTCCGCGGCAAGCCCGCCGCCCCCGGACTGCCGGGAGTGATCAGCATTCCGTCAGTCGCGTCCGCTGGATTGGTCGGAACCCAGTTAGACTGCCGGTTGTTCACCTCGTAAGGCCAAGTGTAGTAGTCATAGCGCAGGCCGAGGTTCAGCGTGAGCCGATTGGTGATGCGCCAGTCGTCCTGCCCAAAATAACCGTTTTCCCAACTGCGCGTCTGGTACAAGCCATTGAACTGGCCAATCTCGTAATCCACGAAGCCGGCCAGCACCTCGGACATCTCGTACCCTGTAAACCGGCCAGTGCCCGGATAACCCGTGCCTCCGAGTATCCAATAGCCCTTCGCGTCATTGCCCTGGACGAAGTTGAGCTGTCGTTGACCAACCGTCGCTCCGAACTTAAAGACGTGGCGCCCGTGGATCCACGACAGCGAATCATTGAACTGATAAAACTTCTGCGGCACATTGTAGGGGCCGCCGTCGCCCTGGTACTCCAGCTCCCCGTTATTTCCCCCAATTAATGCCTGCCCGCCAAGAAGCGCAGTTGGGTTCGCTCCGGGTATTCCAATTCCTGCTGCCAGCTTCTGGCCGATGTTTGGCGGATTGTAGCCATAAACCGTACTGGTGTAGCCAAAGCGGAATTCATTCAGCAGGGCGTTGGTGATGGTGCGTGTGTAACCGGCAGCGAGGCCGCGCGGGTGCGCGATATTGTCACCTGAACCAAAGCCCGAAGGACAGCACGAGCCCAGGCGATTGGTTACGGTGAAGTTGTCCTGTCCGTAGCTGTAGCGGAAGAAAATCTGATCCTTCTGCGTAGCGTTGAAGTCGGCGCGAATGTCGAAGTCATCGAAATTGCGCACGCTTTGCCGTTGCGCTCGAAAGTTCTGCTGGAAGTTTGCCGTGGTGGTGTTGGGGTTGGGGAACGTTTGCAAGTACTTCAATCCGACCGGGTTGGGGTTGGAGATAATATTTGTACCAACGGAACCGTTCCATCCGAATGGCTCGCAGGTCGTTGGATCGTAGATATAGCCTTGGCCTGCATATTGCGGGAGGGGGTTGCCACCACTGTAAAGATTGGGGCAGAGACCAACGCTTGGAATGGTGGGCGTCGACACACCCAGGAGTTCAGAGAAGTCGCCGGTGCGCATCTTCGCCGTTGGAACCGAGGCGAATTCGACATTCAGCGGTTGATCCTGACGCCGGCCCTGGTAGTCGCCGAAAGCGAAAAGCTTGTTTTTCCAGATGGCTCCTCCGAGAGTGCCACCGAATTGCCCCTGACGGAAAATAACGGGTCCACTGGTCCCGTAGGGCTTGGCGTCAAATTCGCCGCTGCGGCGAAAGAAAAAGGCCGTGCCGTGCAATTGGTTGGTGCCTGACTTGATGCTGGTTTGCACGATGGCACCGCCGCCGCGGCCAAACTCGGCGGGGGCCACGCTGGTATTCACGCGAAATTCCTGGATGCCCTCGGCGGGGGGGAAGAAAATAATCGTGTTCACCAACCCGTCATTGTTGTCGACGCCGTCCAGAATAAAATTGTTGGCTTGCGGCCGCAAACCGTTGGCTGAAAGTGCGGCGCCGCCGGTCTCGGAGTTGCGGAAGGTTTCAGAGCTGGTTCCCGAGCCGCCGCCGGATGCGATATCACCATAGGCTCCACGAGTCACTCCCGGCGTAAGCAGTGCGAGCTGCGTGAAGTTGCGGCCATTGAGCGGAAGTTCCGTCACCTGCCGTCCCTGGATGATCTCACCCGTGCTCGAGGTCGCCGTATCGACGAGGGGAACGGAGTTGGTCACGTCCACCGTGATTGAGGCGGCGCCCGTTTCTAGCTTCAGGCTGATTTCCTGGACTTGAGAGACGTCGAGAGCAACATCGGCGGTTGCCGTCTTAAATCCGTCCTGCTTGACCTCAACATGGTACTTTCCCACGGACAGTGCATTGACGACGTATTCGCCCGCCCCGCCCGTCTTCACGCTTACCGCCCGTCCGGTTCCGGTGTCGGTCACGGTAACGGTGGCGTTGGGGATGACGGCCCCGGTGGGATCGGTGATGGTTCCAAAGAGACGCGCTGTATCCGTCTGGGCCAGCGCCAGGCCGGCGAGGCACAACACAACGAGAAACGTAAAGAGTTTGGTCTTCAAAGGTTCCTCCGGTTCGGGGACATGGGGAGACGCAGGAATTTCTATCCACGCCCGATTGAGACGTGCAAGTTTTAGTGCATTACGATCTGGGGGGGACGTTTCACTAGGTTTCTGAGCAGTTACCGGAGTAAAATGCCGTTGTTACATCGGGATACGATCCCCGTTACGTCGGTGTTAAATGGCTGTGACAAACACTTTCGCCGCTGGGCCGGAAGAATTCTTCCAACAAATAGATCACATTATTAAAAGTCATAGTCTGCGAGGTTCCGAATCCCTCTGCAGGCTGTTGCAATACCTCGCAAAACAGGCGATTGACCATCCCGACGCGCCGCTGAAGGAGTATCAAATTGCCACCGAGGTGTATGGGCGGCATGCGGATTTTGATCCGCAATCGGACTCCACCATTCGCGTACAGGCCGGGCGTCTCCGGATGAAGCTGGCGGAGTATTACGCCGGGGAGGGAGCGGCCGACCCCATCCTGGTCCGGATTCCAAAAGGCAGCTATCACCTTGTCTTCGAAGCAAAACCTCCTGAGCCGCACCCGCAGCCGGCGGCCGTACCGCTGCGCGAGTCGCCGACGGCGAGCGTTGTGGTCGAGACCTTCCCGGCACGTTGGCGGGCGGCGTTCTTCCTGCTAATGGTGAGCCTGATCGTCTCGCTGGTGGTTTTGGGCGGGCTGTTGTGGGACCGGAAACGTCCGGAGTCGGGGATAGCGCTGGCGAGCGTGTCGCACACCGGTCCTCTGGCTTCGCTTTGGAGGCCTTTCACCTCTGGAGTCGAAGAGCCCTGGGTGATTTTCAGCAATGCGGCCTTCGTGGGACGGCCGGAGACCGGCATGCGTTACTACAATTCGCAACAGGACGCGAAGAGCACGGTCTACGACCATTACACAGGTGTGGGAGAGGTGCTGGCCATCCACGCCCTCGATGACGCGTTCGGCACGCTGGGGCGGAGGATTCTGGTCAAGCGCGGCAGTCTGTTCACGCTCGACGACGTGAAGAATAACAACCTGATTTTTGTAGGCTCTCCGTCAGAGAATCTTTCGTTGCTCGACATTCCCGGCACGCAGGAGTTCGTTTTTCAGAGGGTGACGTCAGGCCCGCGCCAGGGCGATCTTTCGATCGTCAACAAACATCCGAAGCCGGGAGAGGCCGGCAGTTACCTTGCCAGTCCTTCGGCTGCCCCACTGACGGAGGACTATTCCGTGGTCGGCCTGGTACCCGGAATCGGATCGGGCCACTACGTCATGATTCTGGCAGGCACCACCACATTCGGAACACAAGGCGTCGTGGAGTTTGTGTGCCGCCAGGAGTCGGTGGAAAAACTGCTGCATGAGATCCCCGGCTCGGGTGGCGGGCCAATCAAACCCTTCGAGGCGCTGGTGCGAGTCAAGATCGCTCGCGGCGTGCCGGTCGAAACCGAACTGTTGAGCGTGCGGGCGCGTTGAGTTTCTACAGTCAGGACTTGACCGCAACGGCGTCGCCCGGCAGCGAACTGCTCGCATGCTGTAGGTCGTAAAGATCCTCCACGCGAAACGTGAGGATCGCCGCCAGGATGAAGAAGATTCCGCCCGCCACCACCGCGGCAATGCGGTTGTTGTTCAGCAGATGGCCCATCACCCAGCCGAATCCAAGTGACGCCGTGATCTCCGGGATTACGATGAAGAAGTTGAAGATCCCCATATAGACCCCAGTCTTTCCGCTGGGCAGCGATCCGGCAAGAATGGAGTACGGCATGGAGAGCGTGCTGGCCCAGGCAATGCCGACTCCTACCATGGAGAAAAGCAGCAGATACTTGTTGTGAATCGCGACCACGGAAAGCAATCCCAATCCGCCGCAGATTAGACACAAGCTGTGGGTTGCTTTGCGTCCGAACTGCCGGGCGAGCGCGGGCAGCAGGAATGAAAATGCGAAACACACCAGCGAGTACATCCCGAAACAGACGCCCGCCCACTCCACGCCAGCGGAATACTGTGGGGCGGTTGTGTCGGCGGCGCCGAAAACATTCCGCGCCACGGCCACCGGAAAATAGAGCCACATGCAGAACAATCCCAGCCAGGTGCAGATTTGCACCCAGGCGAGCTGCCGCATAGTGCGAGGCATTTCGCGGATGGACTCCAGGATTTCGCGCGCGCCCGCGCCGACGCCCCTGCGCTCGGTTTTTTGTTTCTGAAACTCCTCCAGATTGTCGGGCGGATATTCCTTGGTGGTGAAAACTGTCCACAGCACGGCGCCCAGGAAGGCCACAGCGCCAATGTAAAACGAAATACGGACCGTGATAGGAATCGTCCCCGCAACGTGCGTTTCCGTGACATGAAAAATGTTAGTTAACAGGTAAGGCAGCCCTGAGGCAATTGCCGCGCCCAAGCCAATGAAGAGGCTCTGCATGGCAAAACCCCGATTGCGCTGAGATTCCGGCAGCAGGTCGGCGACGAATGCACGAAACGGTTCCATGCTGATGTTGATGCTGGCGTCGAGAACCCATAACAGACCAGCCGCCATCCAGAGCGCGGAGGAGCGCGGCATCAGGACGAGCGCCATCGAACTGAGAATGGCGCCGACGAGGAAATATGGGCGGCGTCGACCCAGCGGACCCCACGTATGGTCGCTGGCCTGGCCGATGATCGGTTGCACGATCAATCCAGTCAGCGGGGCGGCGAGCCAGAGAATCGGGATCTTATCGGCGTTTGCACCCAGGTATTCGTAGATGGAGCTCATGTTCGCCAGTTGCAATCCCCAGCCAAACTGGATGCCGAGGAAACCGAAGCTCATGTTCCAAATTTGCCAGAAGGTTCGCGGCGACTTGTCCATATATTTTTGTACTGACGAGTTTCTTAACCATGATTTGTTAGCGATTCTTTCTAGCGATCGTAGAGCGCAACCAGGTTTCGAAGTCTCGCACTCAACTCGGCGTTCAACGCTCCGGGACGATAACGCCACTTCCAGTTTCCACTGACCTTACCGGGAAGATTCATGCGCGCCTCGGTACCCAGGCCAAGCACATCCTGCAAAGGCACAATGGCCACGTCGGCCACCGACGCCAAGACCGCGCGGATCATCACCCAGTTGACCTCCGAATCGTCGCGGAAGTTGAGATACGCGCGCGCGAAGGCGTGCTCTTTGCGCACATCCTCCGGAGTGCGCGTGCTGTCGCCCGCGCCCGAACTCGACCACCAGCCCACGGTCGTGTCATTGTCGTGACCTCCGGTGTAAGCGGCCAGATCGCGGCTGTAATTGTGCGGGCGAAACGATGGCCCTTGCGGATCGGTGCCGAACGCGAATTGTAAGAGACTCATCCCCGGCAGACCGAACTGCTTTCGCAATTTCTCCACCGGCGGAGTGATCACGCCGAGATTCTCCGCCACGATCGGAAGCTCGCCAAAGGCGTTCTGCAGCGCCGCGAGAAGACTTTCTCCCGGGCCTTTTACCCAGCGCCCGTTCATAGCGGTCGCCTCGGTGGCGGGAACCTCCCAGTAGGATTCGAAGCCGCGAAAATGATCGAGCCGCACCATGTCGAAAAGCGCGAGCGAGGCGCGAAAGCGCTCGATCCACCATTGGTATCCATCGGCGGCGAGCAATTCCCAACGATAAATCGGATTCCCCCACAGCTGTCCGGTGGCGCTGAAATAATCCGGCGGCACGCCCGAAACCACCGTGGGGCGGCCCTGATCGTCGAGATGGAATAGATCGGGATGAGCCCAGACGTCGGCGCTGTCGTGCGCAACATAGATTGGGATGTCGCCCATCAAACGTATGCCGCGCTGCTGGCAATAGTTCTTGAGACGTTCCCACTCCTGGAAGAATTCGAATTGCCAATACTTGTAAGCCTTGATTTCGGACGCCAGTTTCCGGGACCACTCGCTCACGGCTTGCGCGTCTCGCTGGCGAATTTGCGGATCCCATGAGGTCCATATCGCGCCCCGGTGAACATCTTTGCAGGCCATGAAGAGCGCGTAGTCGTCGAGCCACGCCCTGGAGCTTTCACAAAAACCATCGAAGGCCGCACGGTCGGCGCGGGAGCTGTCGGCAAAGAAAACTTCTGCCGTCCGGCGTAGAGCGCCCGTTCGGAAGGCGATCACCGGACCGTAGTCGACGAAGTCTTGGGGAAACGTCGGGGAATGAGCCAGGTCCGATTCCTGGAGCAAACTTTGCTCGCGCAAGCGATCGAGACTGAGAAGCATCGGATTGCCCGCAAACGCGGAGAAACACTGGTAGGGAGAGTCTCCGTAGCCCGTGGGATTCAGCGGCAACACTTGCCACAATTTCTGTCCGGCCGCAGAAAGGAAGTCGGCGAACTCGTAGGCAGCGGGTCCGAGATCACCGATGCCGAAGCGCCCGGGCAAAGAAGTGACGTGCAGCAGGATGCCACTGGATCGCGGAAATTTCACTCCGTAACAATACGCAGGTCGGCGGCGCAGGGCAAGGCGCGTGCTGTCCTAAGTCCGAGTCTTAAGGCGTGCAGACTGCGCTAAACTGTTGACGCTTGCTGCCATGACCACGTCGCCCTTTCCGCTGCCCGAAGAATTCAACGCGGCGTCCTACTTCGTGGACCCTCACATCGACGAAGGCCGCGGCGACAAAGTCGCGATCGAATGCGGCGACCGGCGCGTTACCTACCGCCAGCTATTTCAGTTGGTCAATCGGGTTGGAAATGCCCTGAAGAAGTTGGGCGTGCGGCCTGAGGAACGCGTCTTCCTGCTTTTGCTGGACACGCCGGAATTTGCGGCGAGCTTCTTCGGAGCCATCAAAATCGGAGCAGTTCCCGTCCCGGTCAACACCCTGCTGAAGCCGGCCGACTACGAGTTCCTGCTCAACAATTCGCGGGCGCGAGTTGCGATTGTCAGTGATGCTCTCTTCTCTCAGCTGCAAGCTATTCCCGCGAAGAAGCTTGATTACGTGGAAAAGTTTATCGTCGTGGGAAGCGCAGCGGCGGCGGGCACGCAGCCGTTTGATAGCTGGATCCGCGACAGCTCTGCAACTCTCGACCCGGCCCGCACCAGCAAGGATGACGCCGCCTTCTGGCTTTACTCCTCGGGGAGCACGGGCAGGCCGAAGGCGTGTGTGCATCTTCAGCATGACATGGTGGTGTGCGCCGAACGTTATGCGAAAGCGATTCTGAACGCCGCCGAAAACGACCGGTTCTTCAGCGTGGCCAAACTGTTCTTCGCCTACGGGCTGGGCAACGGACTCTATTTTCCGCTGGCCGTGGGAGCGACAAGCATTCTGCTGCCCGAGCCTCCACGGGCGGAAAGCGTTTTCGATGTGGTGAAACGCTTTCGTCCGACGCTGTTTTTCTCGGTGCCTTCCAACTACGCGAAGTTGCTGGCGCAGGTGCCGGAGGCCGGACGTGATCCCGACTTTTCTTCCGTCCGCCACGCGGTGTCGGCGGGGGAATGTCTCCCGGCGGCCATCTTTCACCGATTCAAAGAGCGCTTCGGCGTGGAGATTCTCGATGCGATTGGGTCGACGGAAGCGCTGCACATGTTCATCGCGAACCGGCCGGGCGCCGTAAAACCCGGCTCCAGCGGCACGGTCATCCCTGGTTTTGAAGCGCGTATCGTGGACGAAAACAATCAACCGGTAGCGCCCGGAGAAATGGGAGACCTGATCATCAAGACCGATGCCGCGTGCTCCTGCTATTGGAACCAGCACGAGAAAACGAAAGACACGATCAGCGGCCACTGGATTCGCACCGGCGACCGCTACTCTCAAGATGACGACGGATACTTCTGGTATGCCGGGCGCTCCGATGACATGCTGAAAGTCAGCGGCGCCTGGGTTAGCCCGATTGAGATCGAGAACCAGCTTCTCGAACACCCGGAGGTTCAGGAAGCGGCAGTTGTCGGACGAAAAGATGAAGACGGTCTGGTAAAAACAGTAGCTTGCGTTGTGTTGCGCGACGGCAAACGCGGAGATCCCGAAGTCGCATCGCAATTGCAGCGCTTCGTTCTGGAGCGCCTGCCCGTGTTCAAGCGGCCGCACCGCATCGAGTTTTTTCTCGAGCTTCCGAAAACGGCGACCGGAAAATTGCAACGCTACCGTTTGCGCCAGGGCCTGGCTAGCGAGTCCTTCGGAGGATCATGAACGATCTCGAACTATTGCAAGAGGCGTTGCAAGAGGCACGCAAGGGACTGCGCGACGGCGGCTTGCCGATCGGGTCAGTTCTGGCCGACAAGCAAGGGCAGATTGTGGCTCGCGGACATAATCTGCGCGTGCAGAGCGGCGATCCCACGGCGCATGCCGAAACCGTATGCCTCCGCAACGCAGGACGCCGGCGGGATTGGGCGGAGTTGAAGCTGGTCAGCACTTTGAGCCCCTGCATCATGTGCACTGGCACCGCATTGCTGTTTCGCATTCCGTGTGTCGTGATTGGTGAGAATCGAAACTTTCTGGGCGCTGAGGATCTTTTCCGGCAGCACGGTGCAAGAGTCGTGGTGCTCGACGATGAGGAGTGCATCCGCATGATGCGTGAATTCATCGGTGCGCATGCAGACCTGTGGAACGAGGATATCGGGAAGTAGCGCGATTCGAGCGATCAGCGCGTCGAACGAGGATGGCCGTCTGGCTTTGCAGGAGACAGGGTCTCGCTTGCTGGTAGAGCGGTTTTCAAATCCCACCGGCACAATGGACATCGCGTCGCGACGGAGTAGACGATACGGCCAAACGCGACGCATTGGGTGTTGGGACAAACTCTCACATCGACCTCCCGCCGCCGCTGAAATTGCGGATGTGGTTTCCAACATGAATTCAAGCGGCCCAGAACGTCACACTAGCACGACGCTCAGAAGCGGACGAACTTGTTTTCGGCTGCTACGGATCGATTTTTCTTCTGGCTGAGTTTTGCAGCGTCGGCTTTAAACCACAACTCGCGGCGAGTGCGGAGGCGCCGCAACAAACCTGAGGCCCGCCCCGCGATGGGCCTTCCAGCGAGTGTTACAATCCCAGCCCAATCGCACAGGGCAACGGAAGGAGCAGCCTACTTAATGGACCCAACATCGCCGGCACCTTCCCAACGCGCGAACCAAAGCGCGGACTACGGCTTGCGGCGCGGAATTCTTTCGCCGATGGAAACTCTGGCGCAGTCGGTCTCCACCATGGCGCCGACCACTACGCCTGCCGCGACAATTCCGCTGGTCTGCGCGCTCGCGGGCAATGGGACATGGCTCGCGTACGTGCTCGCCACGGCGGCAATATTTCTCGTGGGCCTGTGCATCGCGCGCTATGCCCGTCTTTCGGCTTCCCCCGGGTCGCTCTATACCTACGCATCAATGACGCTGCCCCCATGGCTCTCCGCGACCGTCGCGTGGAGCTTGCTGCTGGCCTATGTAGCGACGGGATCGAGTGTGATTGGCGGGTTTTATCACTACGCGATCTTGTTGCTGCACGATGCCACCGGGCACATTTTCTCCGTAATGTTTGCTGTGTTTCTGTCGCTGCTGGTCACGGGAGTTTCGATCTGGATCGCTTATCGCGACGTGAAAATTTCTGCGCGCCTGATGCTGTGGATTGAAGCCGCATCCGTTTCTGTGATTGTGATCGTGGTTGGGCTCGTGCTCTATCGCCACGGCTGGCACTTGGATGGCGATCAACTCCATCTTCATGGCATGACCGGGGGCGGGCTCCGCCTCGGCTTGGTGTTAGCGCTCTTTAGCTTTGTGGGATTTGAAAGCGCCACAACGCTGGGCGCGGAGGCGCGCAATCCGCTGAAGACGATTCCCCGCGCGGTGATTCAGAGCGCCATTCTGGCGGGCGCTTTCTTCACGGTGTGCGCGTACGCGGAAGTGTTGGGCTTCCACATCGTAGGTCAGGATCTCGGCACGACTGCCGATCAAATGCACGTCGTCGCCCGAGTTGGTGGCGTGCCTGTGCTGGGGATACTGATCGACATCGGCGCGCTGGTAAGTATGTTTGCCGGCACGCTGGCCTGCATCACGGCCGCAGCGCGCGTCCTGTTGCGGATGGCGCACGATGGGCTGGCGCATGACTCGCTGCGGACGACCCATGCCCGCAACCATACTCCGAGCCGGGCCGTGGTCATCACCGGCATCGCGGCCGTGCTGCCGGTGGCGGCGCTGGCATATCGCGGCGCCAGCGGACTGGATGTCTATGGCTGGTTGGGAGCGCTCGCGACCTACGGGTTCATCATCGCGTACGCGCTGGTGTGCCTGGCCCTGCCGCGCTATTTGCGGCAGCACAACGCATTCCATGCCGGCGCCCAGATCGTTCCCTGGCTGGCTGCAACTTCCATGCTGCTCGCGCTGGTCGGCAATCTTTATCCCGTGCCCGAAGGCCCTTACGGCAAGCTGCCCTACATCTATCTCGCGTACTTGGTTGCGGGACTGGGGTGGTTCGCGGTTCGCGCTCGAAACAAGCAGACAACCAACCAGACAGCGCCTGCAGAGCCCGTGGAGCTGTCCGAGCCATAAAAATTACTGATTTCCGCCAAAAGAATTTTCATTGGTCCTTTGCCTTTCGCTTTCGTCCAACTTCGCGTACATTTGGCGGCAGAGTTTTCCAGCCTTGCGGTTGCGGATCTAGTGCGGAGCCAACCAGCTCCCCGACCATGTCGTAGAAAGTCAGTAGAAAGTCAGAAGGTAGTTGCGGTCGTGGCGGGCTGCTCGGGACTTGTGTTTCTACCCAGGAACGAGGTTCACATGACAATAACGATGAAAATGAAAATGAGGATGATGGCGGCGAAATTCAAGCTCGGCATTTTCTTAGGGGCGGTCATTCTGCATTTCTCCCTGTGCGCTCTGGCGCAGCAGACTCTGGGCGGCATCACCGGCACTGTATCCGACAAGAGCGGCAGCGTGCTGCCGGATACTACTGTGACCATCGTGGGGGATCAGACCAAGCTGACGCGCACGCAGAAGACGAACGGCAATGGCGCCTACGATTTCGTGAACCTGCCCATCGGCACCTACACCGTGACTGTCTCGCATGATGGATTTCAAACCGAGAGACTGCCGTCCATCCTGGTGCAAGCCAATCGAACCGCGACCTTGAACGTTTCTTTGAAAGTCGGCCAGGTAGGAACCACCATTGACGTGGAGGCCGCGCCTGCCATGAATGCGGTCGACACTACCAACGGATACATTCTGGAGAAAGACCAGATCGACAATATCCCGCTGCCGACCGGCAGTTTCACCGGGTTGGCGATTCTTTCTCCGGGCGTGAACGCGGAACTGCCAGGCGGTACCGGCGTCAATCAGGGCCTGGGTAACCAACCCCTCTGGGCCAATGGCCAACGCGACACCAGCAACACTTTTCTTCTCAACGGCGTCGACGCCAGCAATCTGTTCAACGGCAAGAGTACCAGCTCCGTCGCTTCGGCTCGCATCGTGAACAACACCGGCGTTTCCGGGGCGGGCAGCACCACCGCGCAAGTAATTCAGAGCACGGCGTCTCCATATCTGGCGATCGGTCAGGCCTTGCCTACGCCGGCGCCGGAAACGGTTCAGGAGTTCCGCGTCAATACATCCATGTACGACGCGCAACAGGGATCGACGAGTGGAGCGCACATCGACCTGAGCACTGCCTCAGGCACGAATTCTATTCACGGCATGGCGTATGTCCACCGCGGAACCGACGCGCTGAATGCGGCTCCGTATTTCTACAAGCAAGACGGCAACATCCCCGCGAACCAGGATGTGCCTCAGTTGCACCGTTACACCGCGGGCGGGGCGCTGGGAGGTCCGCTCATTAAAGACAAGCTTTTCGGCTATGTCGCCTACCAGCACACTCACGCATCCGACCTGGAAATCGGAACCTCGCGCACGGCAGTGCCGTTCGGACTGGGTAACGCGCGTGATGCAGCGTCGCTGGCAGCAGTTGATAACCAGAATTTCCGAACGCAAACGGTCAACGGGGTCCTGTACCTTTGCAACCAGGCCCCTCCGCCACCTGCCGCCACCATACCTTGCCTCACCGCGGCCGGGGTGGATTCAACCGCGTTCAACTTGTTGAACGCCAAATTGCCGAACGGCCAGCTTTTGTTCCCGTCGGCGAATCCCGGTTTCACGCCCAGTCTGAACTTCCCGGAAAATGTTTTCCTCACGCAGCCCGCCTATTTCATAACGGATCAGGCTGTCGCCGATCTCGATTACCAGCCAACGTCAAAGGACACTTTGTCGTTGAAGTATTACTACCAGCACGATCCCACCCTCGCGCCTTTCGGCTACTCCGCGGTCGAAGGTTTTCCGCAGCACCTGGACGCGGGGAGCCAGGTTGCTTCCATCACCAACACCCAATCGATCCGGCCGAACTTCAGCGTCTCGGAAGTCTTCGGCTTTATTCGCGAAAAGGTTTACAGCACGATTGCCCAGCCCTTCTCCCCGGGATCGGTGGGCATCAATAACTTTGGCTCCAGCGTTTTTCCGGGAATCACAATCGTGGACGATCTGGGAAACTTCTCCCCTTCGAACAAATACTCCGTCTTCAACGCCGGAACCACGATCGGCTCGACCGCAGCTTCCCAGGGCGCGTTCACCGGAATTTTTCAAAACCGCTGGATGCCTTCCGCCAGCGCGATCTGGAACCACGGCAAACACACGATCACCTTCGGCGGGAGCTATTCCTACACCCAGCTCAATGCGCGCGACGAAAGAACCAACGCGGGCATGATCGGTTTCAACAATTGGGATAACTTCCTGACTGGCTCGCCCATCACCTATTCGGCCAACGGATTCATAACAACCACCTTCTTGCAAGGCGACGCCAACCGCTACTACCGCTCGAACGAAACCGGCATGTTCCTGCAGGACAAGTTTCAAATCCGTCCCAACCTCAGCTTTAGCGCCGGTCTCCGGTTCGACTATCACGGAGGGCTGAAGGAAAAGAACGGTCGCATTTTCAATTTTGATCCGTCGCGGTACAGTTATGACCTAAACTCGGACACTATCTCGAACGACGGCTTCATCATCGCCGGGAACAATCCCGATTTCCCGTCGAAGGGCGTCAGTGACTCGACTCTAACGGGACGGCAGTGGGGACTGGCGCCTCGCCTGGGTCTCGCCTGGAGCCCGCGGACGTTCAATGACAAGGTGGTGGTTCGCGCCGGCTGGGGCTTGTACTACGATCGCGGAGAGCTGTTCACCTACCTTTCCCCCGGCTTTGCTTCCGGTGTAATTGCGGGCGGCCCGTTCGGTGTGAACCAGACTCCGCCGTGGGTGAATCAGCAGTCTTGCAGCCCATACGGGTATTCCTTTTGCAGCAGTTTCGAAGCTCCCTGGGGAACCAGTCTCGGGCCGCCGCCCAGCGGCAATCCCGCTGACCTGTCCTTACCCAACGCGGGGCAAATCGCAACGGGGATTCCGCTGTTCCCGTTTGCCGACTACAACCGCGCCAACAAGCTGCCTTACACCATGAACCAGACCCTGGACATTCAATGGCAGCCACGCAACGACCTGGTTGTTGAAATTGGATACGTCGGGAACCTGGGCCGCCACGCCGTCGTTCCCTTGCCGTTCAACCAGGCAAGGATTGCGACGCCAACCAACCCAATTCTGAAGGGCAGTCCGCTGGGTTTTGAGCAGGACTACACCTACGGGTATTCGATCCTTACCGACCCAGCCACCTTCGCGCCGGCGTTCATCAACAACAATCCCGCAGCGCCATACCTGCAGACTTTCGAAGGCGGAAACGTCGACCTGCGCGTTCCTTATATCGGTTATTCCTCTGAGTCGGAGTCTTACACGGCCGCGGGAATCTCTGCTTATCATGCGCTGCAGACGCACCTGGAAAAACGCATGCGTCATGGACTGCAGGCCGGAGCCTCCTACACCTACTCACACGCAACCGACGAGCAAAGCGCCATGGGTCTGTTCTACAACGGCAACAATCCGCTCGATCTGCGATCCGGCTATGGACTGTCTGACTTCGATCGCAAACACGTCTTCAACTTCACCTACACCTATGAACTGCCGAAGTTTTTCGCGGTTTCTACGTTGAAGGGCAAGATCGTAGACGGCTGGTCTATTTCCGGTTTGACGGTAATCCAAAGCGGTCAGCCCTACAGCATCGTCGATTATTCCGGTGCGGTGGGCAGCATCTTCTACGGCGTAAACGATGGCATAACCAACCCGGTCGTTCCGCTCTCCGGCTGCTCCCCCAAGCAGGCGGTCACTGGGGCTTCAGGAGCGCACTACAATGGCGACCCCAAAACGCTAGCTCTCAATCCAACGTGCTTCGGGCTCCCCTTGCTCAATCCGGGTGACTTGAACGGCGCGATCCCGAGCAACGATCCCTATGAGACGAATTTCATCGCTCATGGCCAGCGCAACATCTTCCGGCAAGCTTGGCAGAGACGCGCTGACATCTCGATCTCCAAGGCCACGCAGCTAACCGAGCGTTTCTCGTTGAACTACAGAATGGACATCTTCAACGTCACTAATACTGCAAGTTTCGATATTCCCATTGACGACGTGAGCCAGAACATCAACTTCAACGGCTTTCCGGTGGTGGGTCAGGCTGGGGCAACGACACCCTGCAATCAGGATTTCACGGCCATCTACGTTTGTCCGTCACTCAGCGGACTGGGCATTACGAACAAGACGATTGGCAGCCCGCGGCAGATCCAGATGTCGTTGCATTTTATCTTTTGAGCGAGTCTAGGTAGGCTTGCCGGATGGTTACGATAGCCCCAGACTTTCCGCCGCCGTATCCACGATGGCCTTGCCGATGCTGAGCGAGGCTGTAGCCGCCGGCGAGGGGACGTTGAGCACGTGCAGAACTTTGCCCGACGGCACGAACTGAAAATCGTCGACCAACGCGCCGTCGGGCTTGAGAGCCTGGGCGCGCACGCCTGAGCCGCCGGGAACTAAATCCTTCTCGCCCACTTCCGGAAGCAACCGTTGCAGCGCGCGCACGAAGGCCGGCTTCGACAGCGAGCGATGCCATTCGTCAAGTCCATTTCGCCAGTGCTGCCGGGCCATCCGCCAGAAGCCGGGGAAGGCGAGCGAGGAAGCCAGGTCGCGTACGTTGATGTCGCGATGACGGTAGCCCTCGCGAGCCAAGGCGAGCACGGCGTTGGGGCCGGCATCCACTCGGCCGGTGATGCGCCGGGTGAAGTGCACGCCCAGAAACGGAAAGCGCGGATCGGGCACAGGATAGATCAGCGCCCGCACCAGTGAAGCGCGCTCCGGTATAAGGTCGTAGTACTCGCCGCGGAACGGAACAATCATGACGCCGGGATCGTCGCCCGCCATCCGGCTGATGCGGTCGCTGAACAGTCCGGCACAGTTGATGAGCGATGTGGTGGAGAACGCGCCCTTCGAAGTCTCGACCACGATTTCGCTCGCCGCCCGACGGATGCCCGTGGCGGCCGCGGAAGTGAGGACAGTGCCGCCGCTTGCGGCAATCAACTCCGCGTATTTCTCGCACACCCGCGCGTAGTCGGTGATTCCCGTCGAGGGCACTACCAGAGCCTGCAGGCCGGTGGCGTGCGGCTCGATCTCGCGCAACTCCTCGGGTCCTATCAGGCGCAGGCCAGCCAGACCGTTGGCTTCTCCGCGCTTGCGTAATTCTTCGAGCCGAGGAAGTTCGTCAGCGTGGGTGGCCACGATGACTTTGCCGCAAACTTCGTGGGCAATTCCGTGCTCACGGCAGAACTCAACCATGGCCGCGGCTCCAGTGACGCACAGTTTGGCCTTCATGGAACCCGGCTTGTAATAAACGCCGGAATGAATCACGCCGCTGTTGTGTCCGCTCTGGTGGCGGGCCACGCGGTCTTCTTTCTCCAGGAGCAGCAGTCGCAGGTGCGGAAAGCGGCGCGTGATTTCGAGCGCGACCCCGAGCCCTACCACACCACCGCCGATGATGATCACGTTGTAGCGAGAATCGGTCATTTTAGTTTTGGAGAGCAGTGCCGCGCTGGCCACGTCCTAGTCCACAGCCTAGTCCACGGCCTAGTTTACGATGAGAATCACTTGCACGCTCTGTCCTGCGTCGGCAGTAGTTCCTGGAGAGGTACCGGTCACCGTGATGTGGTAGGTGCCGGGCAAGGTTCCGCTGGAGAGCGTAGTCACATTGATTGCCGGGCTCTGCGCCGACGATCCAAAGGAGTCGCTCGCCGCCACGGTAAAGGTGTACGTTGTTCCGGCCGACAATCCACTTACGTTGTTGGTTGGACTCGTCGTCGTGGTGAGCAGAGCGGCGTTTTTGTAGACCGTGTAGGTCGCGCTGCAGTCGGACGTAACGGCGGAAGCCGTCCAAGCCAGCGTCGTCCCGGTGCTGGTGGTGGAAGAGGCCGCCAGTCCCGCCGGAACGCTCGGCGCCGAAGCGCAGGTGCCACCACCGCCTCCGGTGCTGACGCCGCCACACGAGAGCAGCGCAAATGTCAGTAACAGAAGAAGCAGCATCGCCGTCGAGCCGACCATACGCTGCCGCCGCTTCCTGGGGCTGCGAATCGCTGCCAAACCAATCACGAATCCGGGCAACAGCAGCCCCATCGCATAGACGGTCGCAGGTCGACTCGCAGACGCATGGAAGCTGGCCGTTGGCGGAGTGGTCGAGATGTTCATGACAACATCCGCGGCAGAGCCTCCGGGAGTTACCGGCGTCGAGGGATTAAACACGCATTGCGCCAGAGCCGGCAACCCCGAGCAGGAAAGCGTCACGGCACCGCTGAACGAAGCGCCCACCGGCTGAACCGTCAGTTCATAGGCACCGGTGGTCTGGCCCGCGTTCACCGTCTGGCTGGCAGTCGACGAGGCAACGATAAAATCCTGCGCCACGGTTAGCGCCACCGTGAAGGAATGGCTGGGCGTTCCTGTAGTGTCCAGCGTAGTGATGTTGATGTTGTAAGAACCAGGGGCAGCATTGGTAGGAACGTTGATGGTCGCGGTGAGGGCGGCCGTGCCTCCGCTGGCAACTGTGATGGGGTTCACGGGAGAAAGCACGCACATCGTACCGGAGAGAGCGCCCGCATTGCAGGTGGCATTGATCTGCCCGCTGTAAGAGAAAGACGAGGTTAGCGTGAGGTTCGCCGTCCCCTGGCGGCCTGGCGCAAGGGACAGCGCCTGAGTCCCGGAGATCGAATAGTCCCCGACATTGAAGGAGACAGACTGGGTGTGTGTGATCGAGCCCGAGGTTCCACTAATCAAGAGCGAGTAGCTTCCCGCAACAAAGCTGGTGCCGTTGATGGTGAGAGTCGCCGTCGCCGGGAACGAACTCACAGAAGTAGGGCTGATGCTGCAACTGCCGACGCCATAGGTCGCTGGGCAACTCAGAGTAACCGTGCCGCTGAATCCGTCCTGCGATGTGATCGTGATCGGCGCAGTGGCACCCGTGCTGCCAGCATTTATCTCGGGGAAAGTGATCGGCCCCAAAATGAAATCCGGATTGGAAGTGACGTTCAATGTGAATGACGTCGTCAGCGTTGCCGGGGCGCCCGCCGTCATGGCCTGAAGGGTCACGGGATAATTGCTGGGCGCCGTTCCCGCAGGCACAGATACGCTGGCCGTCATATTCACAGGAGTCGTTGAAGTAGGGTTCACTGTGGTTCCGGGCGCGAACGCACAGGTTGCGTTGGCAATGCCCGAGGCGCAGGAAACGGCGACGCTCTGATTAAACGATCCCGCGGCCGTGATCTGGAAACTTACCGGAGCGGACGCTGTCCCTCGCGGCACGGTTACATTCGTGGGAGACGGTGCCGTCATCCCGAAGCTGACGACGTGCAGCGTCACAGGGGTCTGGTGCGTTACATGTTGCGTATCCGATCCGATTGCCTGCAGGTTGAAGCTGTAGTCGCCTGCCACGTCGCCAGCGGTAACCGTGAAAGCTGTATTGTTTGCAGGAGTCAGCGTCGCTGGAGCTGGGGTACACGTGCTCGGCGGAGCTGTCGAGCCGGCGATGCAACTCAGCGTAACCACGCTGGCATATCCGTCGAGCGCGCTGGCGGTGCCGTTGAATGCCGCGGTCTGTCCCAGAAACGCGGTCAGCGGCGAGTTGGAGACCGCAAGCTGGAAGTCCGGCGTGATGACAAGATTGAACTGCCACATGCCGCGCCCATACGTAGACGCACGCAGCAATTGCTGGCCGCCGGAATTGAAAACTCCCAGCGCGGTGACGGCGACGTTGGGCAGAAACCCGGACTGGTTCGTGAGGGCGTTCGGTCCCAGCTCCGTCCAACTCGCCGCCGATGTCGAACTGCCGAACACGCCCACGTCGGTGGCGACATAAACTTGAGACATTCCGGGATAGACCACCACCGCGTTCACCGGCGAGTCCGGAAGATTACCCGTGAAGTCCGTCCACGCAGCGCCCGCATTAGTCGTCTTCCACACATGGCCGGTGCCGCCGGTGAATCCCATGACGGTCACGTAGGCGGTCTTGCCGGTGGAATCGGACGAGTCAATCGCAACGCTTGATACGGGAAATTCATTTGGGTTGATGTTGCCCTGCGGACCGTTGTTGGTGACATCGGAGAACGCGGAAACTCCGGCCGAAGCGTTAGTCGTGACCCAGACGTGACCGCCGGCTGGTGAGGATAGAACTCCGTCCAGCGGCCCGAGTCCGCTGGTGGTCGCGTAAAGGACGCTGGAGCCGGCGTTGTCCGTCGGGCCTCCCGCAGCCAGCGCGCGGACCTGGTTGACCTCACTTCCTGAACAGGTGCCCGTTCCCAGCGTGTCGAAGTTCGGGCTGAGCGCCACGAAAGTTCCGCCCGTGCGCGGCCCGCGCCAAACACGGCAGGTGCCGAGCAGCATCCCCGCCGACGATTGCGGATCGAGAATGTAAGGAAAGTAGAAAGCGCCATCATCGCCGCCTACCGCGCTGCTGCTGACCACAAAGTTGAAGCCGCTGTCGGTGCAGTTCACACCGCTGACGCAGAGTTGCACGCCGAGGCCGCCGGGAGGTACGTCAGGGTTGGAGGCATACCAGTTCGTGGCCGCTCGGGGATCGATGGCGTTGTAGCCGCCGTCGCCGCCTAGAACATTCCCCCAAGCCAGGGTCGTAGTTGCTGCGCTGGTCGCCGGCGAGCCATTATCCTGTGTGCCGCCGAGCAACGTCTTCGGATCGGTCGGATGCTGCGAGAAGCTGACGAATTGCGTCATCGATCCCAGATTCTGGTTGAGGTCGTCAAACTGATTCGTGCCCGAACACGCGCCGCTGTTGAGCCCCGCAACCTGGTTGAGCGCACGGTAAATGCCGCCGTCGTTGGCAAAGTACATCAGCGTGTTGCCGGAGTCGCTGCCCGCGCTGGGCGCCGCATACGCCAGCGCGTGCTGATCGGGATGCACGTGGGCAGGCGCGCCAATCGGGTCGCATCCGTAAACGTGGGTCAGGTTCATGAACTGAGTAGCTGCGCACGTGGGATTCGCCGAAGTGATGTGGCACTTGTAAAGATTGATCGCTCCTGCGTACAGATCGGTGGCATCCGCGTTTGGAACAGCCAGCAGTTCCAGATTGTAGGAACCCTGTTGCACACCGCAGCCATCAAAGTCGCCGCAATTTGTAATCGCAGCGTCGGAGACTGAAGTCCACGACGCGCCTCCATTGGAACTCAGCCAAATGCCACCATCGACGGGGCTGCCGCTCGGCGACAGGGAAATGAACCAGGCGTACATCTCATTGCGTCCCGGGACTGCTGTAATTTCCGCGCGGTAGATGGGACAAGCGAAGCTATTCGAGGTCGAGAGTGGCGGGCACGCCGTGGCGCTAAGCAATGCGCCTCCGGGCTGGACCGCGAGACGGGTCCAGGTAACGCCGTCGGGTGAAGAATAGAAGCCGTGGTAACGAACCGCGGCAAAGAACAGACCAGCGCTGACGTTGTAAATGACCGACGTTGCGGAGTTGGCATCGGTTGCGACGCCGGAGTCGAGCAGAGCGTTGTAGATCCACGTCTGCCCGGCGTCGGGCGAAGTATAAAGACCGCGGGCGGTGTTGGCCGTGACGGCGCCATCGATCATGCCTTCGGAGGTGGTGGCCATCGCCGCGACCACGGTGCTGGTTTGTCCGCTCGCCGTGCTGAACGCCATGCGCGTCCCGCCCAAGCCGCTGAAGGACAGCGCGCCACCGTTCGCGGTGGGAATCAGATTCCACGTGCTGCCGGCGTTGGTGGAGCGCAGAATGCCCAGGCCGAAGTAAGAATCACCGGAGTTATCCGCTTCTCCCGTGGCGGCCAGAATTAGAGTCGATGCAGGATCGGCGTTGCCGGGCTGAATGGCGATCGCTCCGATCGAGAGCGTCGCTTGATCGTCGGTGACGGCAGTCCACTTCACGTTGTTGGCGGTATTGTTGGCCGCATTGGTCGACTTCCAGACTCCGCTTTGCGCGCCGCCAATGTAGACGGTGTTGCCGGTCGGGTCGGCGGGATCGATGGCGACGGCGGTCGCTCGTCCTGAAACCTGGCGATAATCCTGCGTGCCGTTGCCGGTCGCGTCAGAGGCCAGCGGCATAGGGCCCAGCGGTGCCCATGAGCCGAACGAGAGCGAGGTCCGCCCATTGGCATCTGCGGCAGCGAGCGCTGCGGAATGTTGCACGCGCAACTGCAGCTTGGCCTGATACGCCCGGCGACGAAGTTCAGCCGAGGGTTTCCCGTGGACGAGACGGCCGCGATAGAACCATTCGTTGCGCTCCTTAAGGTGGTCGGCGTCGGCATCGGGAATGACGGTTTCAGGAACGGTCTGCTTGGCGCCTTGCGCTTGTGCGATCGAAACGGCGGCAAAACAAATCAGAATGAGTACTGGCACTCGCCATGAAAACACAGAACGACAGCTTGGCATGATTAGGCTCACCTGCCAGTATCGAAAGCCGCCGCGCGCGAAGCAATGCAAAAACGGCACGGAAGGCCGCCGACGGCCCACTTTGGGAAAAACCGGTTTCCGCCCGTTGGCGCCACGGAGATGGGCCGGGCCTGTACAATCTGCTTTTCGATGCCGGTTTCGACGGAGAGTCAGTGGCGCATAAAAACTGTAAGTCCTGTCATCTTGAGCGAAGCGAAAGATCTATGTATCGGCGCGGGCAACTACACAGGTCCCTTCGACAGGCTCAGGGCAGGCTCTTCGCCTCGCTCAGAATGTCAGGATTGATTTGTTTGGCGGCGTGCTTTCTTCTCAGCGCGACTTCAGGATGGGCACAAGAAAGCAAAAGCTCCCCGGAGCTGGTCGTGGCGGCGGCCGCCGATTTGAGCTCGGCGCTAAAAGAGGTCGGCGACAACTATGGGAAGAAGACTGGCGTGAAAGTGAAACTCTCGTTCGGAGCCTCCGGGGCACTCACCCAGCAGATTCAGAATGGCGCTCCGTTTGATCTGTTCTTCTCGGCGGACATGGAATATCCCCGCCAGTTGATTGCGTCGCAAGATGCGGACGCGGCCAGCTTGTATCAGTATGCGGTCGGAAAACTGGTGCTCTGGATTCCGGCGGATTCTCCGCTGGACGTTGAACATAAAGGCCTGAACGCTCTGCTCGATCCGTCGGTCGAGAAGATTGCCATCGCCAATCCGCAGCACGCGCCCTACGGACGGGCCGCGGTGGCGGCTCTAAAGCACACCGGGGTGTACGATCAGGTTGCGGATCGCCTGGTGTTGGGCGAAAACGTCTCACAGGCAGCGCAGTTCGTGGAATCAGGCAACGCGCAAGCCGGGCTCGTAGCGCTGGCGCATGCCGTCGCCCCAGGAATGCGCGGCAAGGGAAAATATTGGGAGGTTCCGTTGGATGCCTACCCTCCGCTGGCGCAGGGCGTGATCGCGCTGTCACATTCCCAGCATAAGAAGGAAGCGGCGGAGTTTCTGGAATACATCAAAACGATAGAAGTAGCGGAGTTGCTGCGGAAGTACGGCTTCACGCTGCCGCAGAATTAGAGAGTTTTTCGTGGCGCCGGCGTCCCGCCGGCTGTCCCGGGGGTGTCTCGCCGGCGGATGCTGGAAGTGAGGACGAGGCGGGGTTCCGCCGAGCCGCAAACGTTTATGGCCATTGACTGGCAAGCATTCTGGCTGACGCTGCAACTGGCGGTCACAGTATCGGCCGCACTGCTGGTCCTCGGACTGCCTGTCGCCTATTGGATCGCCTTCTCCCGCTGGCGCTGGAAGTTCTTGGTCGAGGCCGTAGTAGCCCTGCCCATCGTGCTCCCCCCGACTGTGCTCGGATTCTATGTGCTGGTGGCGCTCGGCCCGCGCAGTCCGCTGGGACGATGGTGGATCTCGCTCACCGGCCACACCCTGGCATTCACTTTCAGCGGCCTGGTGCTTGGCTCGATTCTTTACAGTCTGCCCTTCGCAGTGCAGCCCTTCGCCGCTTCATTCGCCGCCGTCGATCGCAAGCTGATCGCGGCTTCGGCGACCCTGGGCGCTTCCCCGCTGCGAACTTTTTTTCGCGTGATCGCGCCCCTCTCCGTCCCGGGACTGATCACCGGCGCAGCTCTCAGCTTCGCCCACACCATGGGAGAATTCGGCGTCGTGCTCATGGTGGGCGGAAACATTCCCGGGGTCACGCGGACGGTTTCCATCGATATTTTCGACCGCGTGCAGGCCTCGGACTACGCCGCCGCCAACGAGACTGCTCTGCTGTTGCTGGCGTTCAGCTTCGCCGTGCTGGCCATCGTTTATGGCATGAACCGCAAAGCGTCGGTGATCGGTCCCGTAAAATAACATCCCGCGTTGTCATCCTGAGCGAAGTGGATGGTTCGCGAAGCGAAGCAGCCACGCAGTCGAAGGACCCCTAGCGCATATGCGCAGCTGGTACCACATCGAGGAGTTTCTATCCATGCTAGTAAGCCCTACAATAAACTGCGATGAATGAACCTCGCGCGATCGGCTCGGTTGACGGCTTAACCGCGTCATCCCAGCCCCCGCAAGCGGAACAGCCTAGCCAGGAACCCAACGCCCCGCTGCTCCATGCGTGCTTCCGCAAACGCTTCGCGGCACAATCCCAAGAGTTCGTTCTGGAAGTTGAGTTCCAGGCCGCGCCGGGATTCACCATCCTCTTCGGCCCGTCCGGAGCGGGGAAAACCACTTTGCTCGATTGCGTGGCTGGCTTGGCCACGCCGGACTCGGGTCGCATCTCCGTCGGCGATCGCATCTTGTTCAACGTCGCCAAGCGAACCGATCTCCCAGTCGCCAAGCGGCGCGTCGGATACGTCTTTCAGAACCTCGCGCTCTTCCCCCACCTGACGGTGGAGCAGAACGTCCAATACGGCCTCGCCCATTTGCCGCAGTCCGAGCGTACCGCGCAAGCCTCCGCGATTCTGCACGCATTCCGCATTGCAGTTCTGGCGCGGCGCTATCCGCGCGAGATTTCCGGAGGAGAAAGTCAGCGCACGGCGCTGGCCCGAACCCTGGTGACCGACCCCGCCGTGTTGCTGCTCGACGAGCCGCTGGCCGCGTTGGACGCAGCGACAAAAACAAAAATCATCGACGACTTGCGCAGCTGGAACCAGGCTCACCGCATTCCGATTCTTTACGTCACCCACAGCCGCGACGAAGTCTTTGCCCTGGGCGAGCGCGTGATTGTCCTCGATGCCGGACGCATCGTGGCCCAAGGCACGCCCCACGAGGTCATTACGGCTCCACTGCAAGAAACCGTCGCGCAATTGGTAGGCTTCGAAAACATTTTCGACGCGATCGTGGAATCCGTACATCCGGCCCGCGGCACGATGACGTGCAAAATAACATCCTGCCGCATCGCCGCAGACGGCGGCCCGGTCCTGCTCGAAACTCCGCTGGTACGCGGAGGCGTCGGCTCTGCACTGCGGGTGGGAATCCGAGCCGGCGACATCCTGCTGGCAACGGCTCCGCCGGTCGGGTTGAGCGCGCGAAATGTGATTCCCGGCCGCATCGCATCACTCGAACAGCGTGATGTAATCGTCACCGCCCGCGTCAAGTGCAGGGTCGAGATGGAAGTCCACCTCACCCTGGCGGCTCGCGATTCGCTGCAACTCGCCCCTGGCCGCGAGGTGTGGCTGGTGATCAAAACCCACTCCTGCCATCTCATGCAACAAATAACACCTCACACTCGTTGAGGAGTCGTTTCTTGACGCGATTTTTACACTCTCATAACAACCGTGTTTTCTCGCTCTGGTAGCGTATCGCTTCGTCTCAGGAGGACTCCATGCCGCACCCACCACTTCCAGCAGCATCCCGGCGCGTCCTGACTACTTTCGTGTTGGTTTGCCTGTTCACAGTTCAGCACTCCGCCGCCCAAACCGGCCTGTGGGCGAGCCATTCCCACGACGCGCAACACACCGGCGTCTCGTCTGTAGCCGCGCAACCGTTTGGCAAGATTCATTGGCAAGTGCCGGTGGACCTGGCGCCTCCGACGGGAGAAATCTTCATCCACTACGGCTCGCCCCTGGTGACTGCGGCAAACACCGTGATCGTGCCAGTCAAGACCGGCCCGGACAAATTCCGGATCGAGGCGCATAACGGCGCCACCGGCGCGCTTCTCTGGAAGCAAAGTACGGGATACACCGCGCCTACCGCGGCTTTTCTGCCCGGCCTTGGTGCAGCGATCGACGGCGACCGGCTCCTGGTTCCGGATAACGCCGGCAGCGTGCTGGTGCGGAAAAATCCGAACCTGCCGAAGGGTGAGGTGAGCCGGCTGTACTTCTACGGGGCGGCAAACTATCTGGCGGACCCGCAGGCCTACCAGCAGAATGTGCTCATCAACACTCCGCTAACGACGGACAGCAAGGGAAATGTATTCTTCGGCTTCCTGGCCGTGGGCCCCACCCCGATCGGCTTGCAGAGCGGCCTGGCTCGCATTACTCCCAGCGGCGTCGGAACCTGGGTCACGGTAACGGACCTCAGCGGGGATCCCTCGATCACAGAAGTGTCGATGAGCTGCGCCCCGGCCGTGTCGAGCGATGGCAGCATCGTCTACGTCGCCGTCAGCAGCGGCGATTTCGGATTCGGCTACCTGCTCGCGCTGAACAGCCGCACGCTGGCGGTCATCAACCGGGTGCGCCTCACCGATCCCGCCTCCGGCCTGGACGCGACCATGACCGATGAGAGTAGTGCGACTCCCACCGTCGGTCCAGATGGCGATGTGTACTACGGTGTTCTCGAAAATCCATTCCCCGATCACAACGACCGCGGCTGGCTGCTGCATTTCAACTGGGATCTTTCGCAGCAGAAGATTCCCGGCAGTTTCGGGTGGGACGACACCGCCTCGATTGTCGATGCCTCGCTGGTGGCCAGCTATCACGGCCAGTCGAAGTACCTGGTCATGACGAAATACAACAACTACGCCTCGGTCAATACCGGAGACGGGCATAATCGCGTTGCCATTCTCGATCCCAACGCCAGCCAGGATGATCCTGTCATCCCGACCGCGAAGGTCATGCGGGCGGTGATCACCCAACTCGGCCGCACCCGCGATCCAAATTTCCCGACTTTCCCCGGAGCCGTGCGCGAGTGGTGCATCAATACCGCGGCCGTCGATCCGTTCACCAAGTCGGTGATCGTCAACAGCGAAGACGGCAAGCTCTATCGCTGGGACCTAACGACCAACAAATTGTCCGAGGTGATCAAACTCTCCGGCGGCATCGGGGAGGCATATACGCCGACGGTGATCGGCGCCGACGGTACGGTCTATGCCATTAACGACGCGGTGCTGAGCGCGGTCGGGAAATAGGTGACGCGGAGCGCGCTTGCAAGCCGGAGCCGGAATCCGCGGCTCCGGCGTCCTCCACACTCTGCATTGGCTCGATCTCGATCACCGCGATCCACTGCCCTTTGCGCTCTTCATTGAACACGACCCGGCCACCAAGAATCCGGGCCGCGGCCTCCGGTGGCAAGTCGCGGTGGAAGCCGAAGAACCGGCGCTTCAGATCATTCCATTTCGCCCAGCGATCCAGCAGCGGATGCACCGGCTCATATTTCGTCGAGAAGACCAGCGCGACCTCAAAGTGCGAGCGGAACTCCGCGGCGGAAAGCACTTCCTCCAATGAAAAATTCTCGATGCGCACGACCTGCACCGGACGCGTCGTGTAACCGAGCCACGGCTGGGTCAGTTCGTCCGAAGCCGGCCAGGCCGTGAGCACGTGCGCCATGGGGTAGCGAGCTTCGAGGAAGCGCTCTCCGTCCTGGTGCAGAACGATGTAATCGCGATAGGCGAGATTGTCCTCCGGCGAGAATCCGTAAGGCGGATTCCAGAACCACGCGACCACGAAGCCAACCGCAACCACAGCGACAGCCGCGGGCCAGTAGCGCACCCGTCTGCGCAGCGTCGAGATTCCAACAATAATCACCAGCGGCACCGCCGGCAGCATGTAGCGCGCCAGCACCGCCCCGCCGATTAATGCCATCGCCACGACGTACACCTTCACGACCACCAGAAAAACCATCTGCACCGGAATCGGGATGCGCGAGCGCGCGACTCCGTCATCTTTCACCGGAGGCCACATCATCGCGAGCAGCATGCCGGCCGTCAGCAGCCACAAATGCATGTAGCCGAAGACCTGCCAAAGGCGCAGCGTTAAGGCCAGCAAAAATCGGAGGGGGTTGAGAGTCGCAGCGACGTTGTAGCGAAAGAACTCAGGATTGCCGAAGACGTATCCGGTGCGCGCATAGTGATAGGCGTACCACAGGGCCAGCGGCAGCATCGGGATTAAGAGCGGAAGAACGCGCGAAGCGGCTGTCGAGCTTCGCTCGGCCGGACCGCCCGTGACCGCGGTCGCCACAAAGTTCTTCCAGCTTTGCGGTACGAACCGCTGAGGCGCGACCACACGCACAACCTCCCAGCAGGCCAAGCCTACCGCCGCGAGAATCGCCGTCTCTTTAGCCAGTGCGGCCAGCGAAAACCAGATTGCGACCGCGACTGGCCGGTCTTCGAGATAGGCGCACAATCCCCAAAACGTGAGCCCCGCCGCGGCCAGATCCACCTGGGCCAGCGAGCTTTGCGCAAAGAAGACTGGATACAGTGCCGTGCAAACTGTAGAAGCAATCGCCACCTGCATATTCGCCACGCGCTCGGCCAGCCGAAACACTCCCAGCAGCGCGAACGCCGCAACCACCAGCATCGCCGATCGTGTGACCAGCGGCGCGTACCCCACGCATTTCCACCACAAGGCTATCCAGGCCAGCACCAGCGGCGGATGCGCGTTCGACACGGTCGTGTGTGGAATCAGGCTCCCGCCTAGCAAATCGCGCGCAGCGGGAACGTAGTATCCCGCTTCGTCCCAGAAGTACGGGAGCTGCAGCAGAGGGAGGTGCAGCAGAAATATCCCCACAAAGATGCTCGCGAACACCACGGCTGGATGCAGGCGGGAAGATCGCTTGAGAGAAGTCATTCTATCCGTGGAAACACTGCCCTATCCTCGATGTCCGCAGAGACGTTGCTGGCAACGTCTCTCTCACCATCGTTCGGAACGCTACCGGCAGAGACGTAGCAAGCCACGTCTCGACGACAACGCGACACACTTAGTGCACTGGCCCTTGCGGCCCCATGCGCGGGTCGAGCTTGATCTCTCCAAAAGCGCTCTCGTAGCCGACCACGTTCTGCTGCAGCAACCCGAGCAGCGCTTTGGCCTGCTGCGGGCTAAGATAAATGCCCTGGAAGTTCTTGATCTCCACATGGGTTTCGGTCTGTTGCTGCAGGGTGCCGAAGACCAGGAAAAAGTCCCAGATATTCACGCGCATCTGCACGCTGTTGGCATAATTCTCGCGATAATCGGAATCGTTGGTTAACTTCAAAGCGGGTTGCGTCGGATTACTCATAGGCGAAAGTGTAAATGAGTTCGTGGTCAGGAAGGAACGGCTGGCGCCCGGAGTCTTTGCGGGCCTCAACTCTGGTGCAACTGATCTGGTGCAACTGACAAAAACTGTCAGCGATTGCAGGTTTGCGGCGAGTTGCCGATTGGGTAAGACTGTGCGTGACACGGCCTTTGGTTTGCCTTTCCACTGAAAACACAGGGCTTATGGTCGCGCTGCCCATTACTTTGGGAAGTACCTGATGGCGCGCAAAGTGCGATAGAGTTTAAGTTGC
>Ga0210399_10000559_pt1 | contig 29675 bp, 23 predicted proteins | sample IncBWC14MmetaG_FD_150865 | JGI IMG/M metagenome (GOLD analysis project Ga0210399, IMG submission 150865) | Forest soil microbial communities from Barre Woods Harvard Forest LTER site, Petersham, Massachusetts, United States - Inc-BW-C-14-M | ecosystem: Environmental > Terrestrial > Soil >... | reverse complement strand
AATAATACTGAACCTGGCGAACTTGTCTGCGAAATCCCGCCAAATCGGTTCTTTCATCGGCCCGTACAAAGCCCCCCATCAGGGCCTGGGGTATGACACAACAATTTGACAACGCCGACACGGCAGTCCTTGCGCCGCGCGCGCAATTGTGCGGGTGAAGCGGCCGAATTGAGCCGAGCGCGGCTCCGTCCGACATACTTCGACATTGGACGAAGTTTACCCTAGAAACGATTGGATAGAATGTCGCGTTGGTCCCCCGAGCGGAGGTGATCGATGCGCGCTGCTTCTCTGAAGTTCCAATCCATGCTCGCGCCGAAACTCAGACCCGGCGGCGGACACCGCGCCAAAAGTCTCCGGAACTCCTGGACACTGATGGCCATGAGCCTCGGCTACGGTGTGGTTCAGCTTGACGTCACCATCGTTAACACGGCGCTTGCCAGCATCGGCGCGTCGCTGGAGCGGCGGTGTTTCCGAACTGCAGTGGGTTGTCAGCGCCTATACCATCGCTTTCGCAGCGTTCATCCTGACGGCGGGGGCACTCGGCGACCGGATCGGCGCCAGGCGCATGTTCACCGCGGGGTTCGCAATTTTCACCGCTGCTTCGCTCGCGTGCGCGCTTGCGCCCAATGCCGCCGTGCTGATTGCCGCAAGGGGCGTTCAAGGACTAGGCGCGGCCATTCTCGTTCCCAATTCGCTGGCGTTGCTCAACCACGCTTACGCGGACGAAAAACAGCGCGGGCGGGCCGTTGGCATCTGGGCCGCCGGAGCCAGCCTTGCGCTCACCGCAGGCCCGCTCGTCGGCGGAGCATTGATCGCGCTGGTCGGCTGGAGATCGATCTTTCTCGTCAATCTGCCGATCGGACTCGCGGGGCTGTGCTTGAGCTGGCTTTACGTGAACGAGACGACTCAACGTCGGCAGCGCGAGATCGACCTGCCGGGCCAGATGGCGGCGATCACAGCGCTTGGTTGCTTGGCCGCCGCCATCATTGAAGGAGGCGCGCTCGGCTGGAGCCATGCTTTCGTGATTGCGGGTTTTGTGGCCTCAACGATCTTGACGATGCTTTTGGTCGTGCGGGAGCTGCGCGCCCCGCAGCCGATGCTGCCGCTCTCATTGTTCACGCACCGTCTGTTCGCGCTGACATCGCTGATAGGTCTTCTGGTCAATATCGCCTTCTACGGGCTGATCTTCGTCTTCAGCCTGTATTTCCAGCGCGTCAATGGATTGTCTCCATTTAAGACCGGTCTTGCCTTCGTTCCGATGATGGGCGCGGTGCTGCCGGCAAACCTCGCTGCTTCGCGCCTTGCGGAGCGCATCGGCGCGCCGGCAACCATCGCCATCGGAGCTGCACTATCGGCGTTCGGCTGTCTGATGCTGCTCGGAATTGAGCCCGGCACGGTCTACTGGAAAACCTTGCCACAGCTGGTGATCATGGGTGTCGGGTTGGGCTTGCTGGTGCCCCCGCTCACGTCGGCGCTGTTGGGAAGCGTCGAGAAGACACGCTCCGGCATTGCGGCCGGCGTGCTCAACGCGACCCGACAAACCGGCAGCGTGCTGGGGGTCGCGCTTTTCGGCTCGCTGGTCGGACAGGCAGAGGCCTTCGTCACCGGCGCGCATGAGGCGCTGATCATTTCCACAGGCCTTTTGCTCGTGGCGGCGATGGTGATCTGGTTCGGGGCCGGGAGGAGCGGCTGAATTCACGCCCGTCGCAGCGCAAAATGGGCGCCGCAGAACGCCATCACGGCGCCGAGGCCAAGCGCTGCGAGCCCGGCGAGCATGCCTGCAACGGTCGGAAGCGGGCTCGGCGCCGATGCGGCCTGACCGGCGCCTGCCAGCACAAGCACGCCGACCGCGATCAGAAACTGCCGCATCCGCGGCGGAATTTGCCCCGACACCGCGCTGTCCATCAGGGTTGCGGTGAAATAGCCGCCGCAAAAACCCACCGTTGCGATCAGCCACCACGCCAGTGCCGCTCCCGCCGGCATGAATTCGCGGGCATCCGATCGCCACAGGCCGCCGAGATCCAGACCAAATCTCGCGCCGAGCATGTGCACGGCGAGTGCCAGGAGTACGCCTGAAATGGCGGCTCCGGCGAGAATCAGCCGGCGCGGAAAATAGGTCGTTTCAGCCATGCGGTGTTTGTAAGATAAAGCCTGCCATGTGTGCAAGCGAACGTGGCCCAGCCGTTCGTTCGGGGGAGGAATCGATCATGATCTTCGGGCTTCTCGCGCTGATCGTGGCGGCGATATTTGCTGGCGTTGCGCTTTATGTGAATATCGTGGAGCAACCGGCCCGGTTGTCGCTGGAGGATCGCGCGCTGCTTGCGGAATGGAAGCCCTCCTACAAGCGTGGAGCCGCGATGCAGGCGCCTCTCGCGCTGGTCGGCTTTCTCTTTGGAATGCTGGCGTGGTGGCAGACCTCGCATGCCGGCTTTTTGATCGGCTCAATCGCGATCATCGCGCCGTGGCCATGGACGCTGATTGCCATCAAACCCACCAACGATACGCTGATGGCCACCCATCCTGACCAAGCCGGTCCGCAAACACGTTCGCTCATCGTGAAGTGGGGCGCGCTCCACGGTTTGCGAACGGTTTTGGGGGCGCTCGCCACGGTCGCCTTTCTGTGGGCATGCGTGCCGGGCTAGAACCTATCATTTGAAGCTTCAGCGAGGTTTGGTCCCATGCCGCCCGATTTGTCGAACGAGGCTCAAGCCGGCACCCGTTATGCCTACAAGCCGTCGCTGTTCGGCGCGGCGTATCAGTTCGAACTGACGGAGCAGGGCTTGTCGTGGCGCATTGCGGGCCGCTCCGACCTCTGGCGTTACGCCGATATCGCGAGCATCCGCCTGTCCTATCGTCCGGTCTCGATGCAGTCGCACAGGTTTCGCGCCGATATCGGCAACATCGACGGCGCGCGGCTTTCCATGCTTTCGACCAGTTGGCAAACCGCGGCGCTGATGACGTCGCAGGATCGCGATTACCGCACCTTTATCGCAGGCCTGCATGCGCGAATGGCGAAAGCGAAAAGCCCGGCGCGGCTTACCGGTGGGCTCGATCCCTGGGTCTACGCAGCCGCGATTCTCTGTGTGACGCTGGTGGTATTGGCCATGGCCGGGCTTCTGCTGCGTGCGGTGACGACGGGCGAATGGGCCGGCGCGCTGTTCCTGATCGGCTTTGCGGCCTTGTTTGCCTGGCAGGTGGGCGGCTTCATCACGCGCAACCGGCCGCTCGTTTATACCTTCGACGATTTACCCAGGGCATTGTTGCCGTGAGGCGTACGTCGGGCTCGGCAATGCGCACCCTTGTCTCCGCCATCAGCGCACCACCAGGACGGAGCATTTGGCATAGCGCACGACGTGGCCGGCGTTCGAGCCGAGGAAATAGGTCCGCATCGCAGGCCGGTGCGAGGTCATGACGATCAGGTCCGCCTTGATGGCGGCGGCCTCCTCGAGGATCTCGTGATAGATGCCGCCTTGCCGCACCGAGGTGGAAATACGCTCCGGATCGATCCCCGATTCGCGCGCGACGATGGCGAGCGCCTCTTCGGAGGTCTGGCGCTGCTGGGTATCGAAATCCGCCGGCACATATTCGGCGAGCATCACCGGCGTCATGGGCAGCACATTGAGAAGGCGCACCGTGCCGTTCCAGGTCTGGGACAGCGTCGCAGCCGTGGCGATCGCGGGTTTCGCCAGATTGGTGTCGGCAAGATCAAGCGGCACGAGGATGGAGTTGAACATCTATCGGCTCCCCTGCTGCCACCAGCCTATCATACCGGCTTGCTGGCGTCAGAGGCCGGTCGCGCTAGCGCAGCGAACCCCTGAGTTCAAACCGCTCCACTAGGTCTGTCGCAACAATTTGGGGCTGACGAAAACGGCCAGACGGCCGCGACGGAATGCCACGTCGGACCAGTCGTCAATATCGAAGTCGAAAATGGCCAGTCCCGAGGTCGGCAGGTTGTCGGTCAGCGCCTTGCGCCCGGCGTGATCGCCGCTGCCGGCCAGCGACAGCGCCAGTTCATGCATTCCCGGATTGTGCCCGACCAGCATCAGCCGTTCCGGGTCGGCCAGCGATGCGTCACGAATGGCTTCAAGAAGCTGCGAGACGTCGGCGCCATAAAGTTCCGGCACCAGTTCGACCTCCGGCTCGGAAACCAGTTCCTTCATCGCTTCCCAGGCGATTTCCCAGGTCTGCAGGGCCCGCATGGCGTGGGAAACCAGCACCAGATCGGGAAACGGCGGGTGCCGGCCGATCCAGCCGCCAATTTCGGCTGCGTCCCGGTGACCGCGGTTGTCGAGCCGGCGGTCCTCGTCGCGGCCGCTTGGCGCTTCGTTCTCGGTTTTGGCGTGCCGCAACAACATCAAACGGCGCATGTCGCATCCCGATTTGGTTTGTGCACGCGGATTAATCTACAGAGTAGCATTCAGGACAAGGTGACAAGGGCAAGATCGATCCGTAAGAAAGCGGCATGATCGGGATTTCCGCAGGAACGACCAGCGGATCGACTGCCGCCACGGGCGGGCCAAGCGACCGCGCCCGGCTTTCATTCGACCTGGACGTCGACATCTGCGTCGTCGGCGCTGGCCTTGCCGGCTTGACGGTCGGGCTCGAAGCGGCGCGGCTTGGCGCCAGCGTCGCCATTCTCGAAGGCCGCAACATCGGCTGGGCCGCATCGGGCCGCACGCTGGGCATCGTCATGCCGGGCTACGATCTTCCGATCAAGGATCTGATCGCGCGCGTCGGCTTCGAGGACGCACGAGAACTCTGGTCACTGTCGAAGCAAGGTGTCGAATATGTCCGCTCCCATGCCAGCGAGGAATCGATTCCGGGGGTTGCGCCCAGCGATGGCGTGCTCGAAGTCTCGAACGTCGATGTTGGCGATCGGCTGATCAGCCAACTGCAGATGCTCGCGGAGGATTTCGGAACCGAAGTGGAGGGGTGGCAGGTCGATCGCGTGCGCGATCATCTCAAGACCAATCGCTATTTCCATGGCGTGTATTTTCCAAAATCGTTCCAGATCGACGGCAGCCTGTATGCCCATGGCCTCGCAGCGATGGCAAGGCGCGCGGGGGCGCGTATCTTCGAGGATACGCCGGTGGTAAGCATCGACGCCTCCGGCATCCGCAAGCGTATTGTCACGCCGTCGGCGCGATTGCGCGCCACGCATATCGTGCTTGCCGGCAACGTTCACCTCGGCGCGCCCTCGCGGCGGCTCTCCGAAACACTGCTTCCGGTCTGGCGTTACGCCGCGGTCACTGCACCGCTTGGCGAACGTCTGGCCGAGGCGATCGCTTTCAAGGGATCGGTGATCGACACCGATGGCATCGATCAGTTCCGCGTCGTGGACGGCGACCGGTTGATGTGGGCGAGCCCGGAGACCACCTGGGATGCCCGGCCGGCGCGTTTCTCCTCCGCCATTGCCCGCAGGGTCAACACGATTTTTCCCCGGCTCGGACCAGTCGAGATCGCGGATGTGTGGAGCGGGGCGGTCGGTCAGACTGTGCACGGCATGCCGCAGATTGGTCAGTTGCGGAAGGGCTTGTGGGTGGCGAGCGGCTTCGGCCGTCTGGGCCTCGGCACGACCGCCATGGCCGGGATGTTGATTGCCCGCAGCATTCTTTGGGGTGATGAGCGCTGGCGGCTGTTTTCCCAGTTCGAACTGGTATGGGCGGGGGGAATCACCGGCCGCGTCGCCGGACAACTGATCGGGATGTGGGGACGGGCGAGTTCGGCCGCTGCCGGCGCATTGGCGCGCTACCGCGAGAGCGCGCGACAGCAGGAGCGCCTGCGCGAGGCGCGCCTGGTCGAGGCAAACCGCCAGGCAGGTACAAGGCTGCAAGGCCCCGCCCTCAGCCCGGCCGCCCAAATCCGGACCGTTCCCGCGCAGAACGCCCTCGACCGCCCGCCGCCGCTGACATCAGCGAAGGCGAGGGTGCGCCGGGCCCGTGACGGCCCGTGACTTGGGGCGGGACGGGCTCCTCGCAAGAAAGTGAGAAGCTTTGCCTGCAATCGATGTAACTTTCGTGGCTAACGCCCCGTATTTCCAGGCGAACAAGCCTAAAATTCGCTTCGAACGGAGACCCTCATGATCGACCGCCGTATCCTGCTCGCCTCTACCGCCGGTTTGCTTGGCTTTGCGGCCCTGCGCTGGCTCAAGGGCACACCTGCAAGGGCGGGCAAGTTCGAGATCGAAAAGACCGACGCGGAATGGCGTGCCCAGCTTACCCCGCAGCAATACGAAATCATGCGCAATGAAGGCACCGAGCGTCCATGGTCGAGCCCGCTCTTGAAAGAACATCGCAAGGGCATCTTCGCCTGCGCCGGCTGCGACCTGCCGCTGTTCTCCTCGGAAACCAAATTCGAAAGCGGCACCGGCTGGCCGAGCTTCTTCAAGCCGCTCGACAATGCCGTCGGCACGACCGAGGACCGCACGTTCGGGATGCTGCGCACCGAAGTTCATTGCCGCCGCTGCGGCGGACATCTCGGTCACGTCTTCGACGATGGGCCGAAGCCGACGGGCCTGCGCTACTGCATGGATGGCGTTGCCCTGGTGTTCCACCCGGCGGCAGCTTCGGCGACCTGAACGGAAGAAGCGGGCCAGGATCTTTCCCGGCAATTGTTGCCTGCCCGGCAATTGTGCCCCGGTTAAGAGACCGGGGCATTTCCATTTAAGCACCTGAAATATCAGGATTCTTGCATCTGGCACGGTGCTTGCGACGTCTCCTCCGATCACGGCCATGCGCGGGCCAAAGCGGCTCGCTGCACGCAATCGAATGTGGAGACAAAGTTATGGGTATCTTCGACGCGCTTAATACCTCGGTCGCCGGCCTACAGGCTCAATCCTTCGCATTGCAGAACATCTCCGGCAACATCGCGAACGCCTCCACCGTCGGCTACAAGGGCATCGAAACCAGTTTCGAGGATCTCATTCCCGACGCCACGACGCCCAACAAGCAGGTTGCCGGCAGCGTGACCGCCTTCTCGCAAGCGACCATCACTTCGCAAGGAACGGTTTCGACTTCCACCGTTGCGACCAACATCGCGATCAATGGCGACGGTTTCTTTTCGGTGCAAAAGCCGACCGGGGTGACCGACAACGTGCCGGTGTTCGACGGCATCACCGACTATACGCGCCGCGGCGATTTCCAGATCAATGCGAACGGCAATCTGGTCAATGGCGCCGGTTACTATTTGATGGGCGTGGCGGTCGATCCGAAGACCGGCAACCCGCTCGGCAACGTTCCGCAGGTTCTGCAATTCCAGAACAACTTCATTCCGGCACAGGCGACGACCGCCATTCAGTACGCCGCAAACCTTCCAACCACACCCGCCACGGCGGCAAGCGCCGGCGCGCCGGCCGGATCGATCACGGCGGCCGGCGGCATCAATCCCGCCGACTTCGCGACGAATCCCTTGCCGCTCGGCACGCCGGCGCCACCCGTTGACGCTTCCATCACCGGCACCGCCGTCAACGACCAGGAGGCAACGCCGCAGCCGATTACTGCCAACACAGCACTATCCGGCACGGCACCGAGCAACTCGCTGGCCGTAGGGTTCGCTGCTGGCGACAGCATCACGGTTGATGGCACGACCATCAACTTCGTCGCTTCGGGGGCTACCGGCAACGATCTTAACATCACAGACAATGTCGGAGCGCTGCTCAACAAGATTTCAACGATCACCGGTGCCACGGCAACCGTGTCGGGCGGACAGATTACCCTGAACACCGGCACCTCCCAGGATCTCAATATCACCGGCAATACGGCCAACGCCACGAATGTCCTCAAAGGGCTCGGTTTCGCCACGGTCCCGATCGTGCAGGCGCGTGCGCCAGGTACCAACGTCGGCGCGGGCGTCGTTGCCGCCAACGACGTACAGACCTTCACCACTGAATCCATCAGCGGCGGCGCCGTAACGGCCTTCGACTCCGCGGGAACGCCGGTGAACCTGCAATTACGCTGGGCCAAGACCGACAGCTCGACGCTCGGCCCGGGGCACCAGGACGTCTGGAATCTCTTCTACCAGACCTCTACCACCGCGACAGGTAACCAGAGCGCATGGGTCAATGTCGGCATTCCTTTCACGTTCAATGCGAGCGGCGCGTTGACGTCTCCTACCGGTTCGTCGGTCGCCATTCCCAATGTGAGCGTCGACGGACAGTCGCTTGGTAATCTGTCTTTCAACATCGGTTCCGGCGCGCTGACGCAGTTTGCAAGCTCGAGTGGGGCTGCAACCATCGGCGCCATCACGCAGAATGGGTTTGCCGCTGGCCAGCTTCAATCGGTCGCGATCAACAACAGCGGTCTCGTGGTCGGAACTTTCTCGAACGGCCAGAATATCGATCTTGCCTCGATCACGCTGTCGCACTTCAACGGCACCAATTACCTCAAGGCACTCGACGGCGGCGCCTATGCGGCCACCGATCAGTCCGGACCGGCGATCATCGGCGCCTCCGGCACGATCTCAGGTTCGTCGCTCGAGGGCTCGAATACCGACATCGCCGACGAGTTCACCAAGCTGATCGTGACCCAGCAGGCCTATTCGGCCAACACCAAGGTGATCACCACGGCCAACGACATGGTTCAGAGCCTGCTCAACGTGCTGCGCTGATCGCCTGAGATAAGAGCAGGCATGATCGAAAGCGGGTAACGAAGATGGGTTTGAGTTCAGCCCTTGCCAGCGCGCTGTCCGGTCTGACGGCCAACCAGGCCGCGCTGTCGATCACCTCGTCAAATGTCGCCAACGCCCAGACGGCGGGCTACGTCGCCGAGACGCCCAACCAGATCGAAGTGTCGACCGGGGGAGCCGGCGCATCTGTCAAGATAGCCGGCGTCACCCGTGAGCTCGATACATTCATCCAGGGCCAGTTGCGCACTGAAATCGGCGGCGGCGGCTTTGCCGACCAGACTTCCAATATTCTCGGCCAGCTGCAGAGTCTTTACGGGACGCCTGGCGGCACCGGGACGCTTGAGACCGCGTTCAATAATTTTACAACGGCGTTGCAGGCGCTCTCGACGAGCTCGACCGGCCTTTCGGCGCAAACGACGGCGCTCGGCGCGGCGCAGGCTCTTGCGCAGCAGCTCAATGTTACCTCGCAAGGCATCCAGACGCTCCGCTCGAATGTCGAACAGGATATCGGCACATCGGTGACGCAGGTCAACGCGGATTTGAATCAGATCGCGGCCATCAACACCAAGCTGCAGGGCCTTCAGCCGACCGATCCCACCGTGGCAACGCTTTCGGATCAACGCGATCAGGCGATCAACGATCTGGCGAAATTTGTCGATGTCAAAACCACCACCGACAATAACAACCAGGTGAGCGTGTTTACGACCTCGGGCTTTCAGCTGGTCGGCGCGGGGCTTGCTTCACAGTTTCACTTCAGCTCGGTGGGTGCGCTGACACCCACCTCGCTCTACAACACCGATCCGACCAAATCCGGTGTCGGGAGTTTGACGCTTACACTTCCCAACGGTGCCAGTCTCGATGCGGTCGCCAACCAGGTGTTCAGATCGGGGCAGATAGCCGCCGACCTGACGCTGCGCGACCAGACGCTGGTGCAGGCGCAGACCCAGGTCGATCAACTCGCCGCGAGCATTTCCAGCTCGCTTTCTGATCTGACTACGCCGGGAACGGCCGTGACGGGTCCTCCGGCCGGTTTGAGCCTCAATGTCGGCACCAACGGCAGTAATCTGCAGCCGGGCAACACGATCAACCTCACCTTCACCAACACTGCGACGGGCGCGCTGCAGCAGGTGCAGATCGTGCGCGTGGACGATCCGGCCGCGTTGCCGCTGCCGAACGCCCCGGGCGCGACTCCAAAGGTGATCGGAGTAAATTTCTCCGGTGGCTTGGCATCGGTGGCCACGCAATTGAACACGGCGCTTGGTCCGGACCATGTGCAATTTTCCGCGTCAGGTTCCACGTTGAACGTAACCGATGACGGGACCAGCAGCGCGACCGTCAACGCGGCTTCGGTCACATCAACGATTTCCTCGCTGACGTCGGGCAATCCGCAATTGCCGTTATTCACCGATGCCGGTACGACCTATACCGGCGCCATCACCGGTAACGGCTCACAATTGACCGGCCTCGCCGGACGCATCACCGTCAACAAGGCGCTGCTTGCAAATCCGGCAAATCTCACGGTCTTCAGCACCTCGCCGGCGACGCCGGCCGGCGACACTACCCGGTCCGACTTCATCTTTTCGCAACTGACCTCCGGCGTGTTTAACTACTCGCCGCAAAGCGGGCTAGGTTCTGCAACCGCGCCCTTCAGCGGCACGATCGGCAGCTATTTGCAGCAGTTCTTGAGCCTGCAGGCCAATGCTGCCTCTACGGCGACGCAGATGCAGCAGGGCCAGAACGTCGTCGTCAGCACGCTGCAGCAGAAGTTCGATTCAACATCCAAGGTCAACATCGACAGCGAGATGTCGAACCTGATTGCGCTGCAGAATTCCTACGCCGCCAATGCCCACGTGATGTCGGTCATTCAAAGCATGATGCAGACGTTAGAGCAGATCCAGCTGTAAGGCGATCCAGATGGCGATTAGTGGTATCTTAGGTCCCGGTGGTTCGCTGTTCGGCCAGGCAGTCCAGAACATCAACAGGCAGTTGACGAACCTGTCGACGCAGCTTGCGACCGGCAAGATATCGACGACCTATTCCGGGTTTGGCGCCAACGAGGGGTTTGCGATTGCCGCGCGATCGCAACTTTCCGACATTTCTGCGTTCACCACGACGATCACCAATGTCAACACGGTGATCGACTCCGCCAATACTGCGCTGCAATCGTTCAGCACTATCGCGGGGCAGGTGCAGAGTGGTGCTGCATCCGGCGCGCAGGACATCACCAGCACCGGGCAAACCATCGCGCAGCAGAACGGGCTGAGCCAATTGACCGGGCTCGTCGGAATCCTCAACACGCAGGTGGGTGACCGCTTCATCTTTTCCGGCAGCGCCATCAACACCCCTGCGGTCGCCCCCGCCGACACGATCCTGAACGGCAGTGGTACGCAGGCCGGTTTGAAGCAGGTGATCGCCGAGCGCGCGCAGGCGGACGGTACCACGGGCCTCGGCCGTCTCGTGATCACGCAGCCGACGGCGACGTCGGTTTCGGTCGCCGAGGACGTCGCCGGTTCGCCGTTCGGGTTGAAGCTGAGTTCGGTGTCGTCGAACCTGACCGGCGCGACCGTGACCGGTCCCTCCGGCTCGCCCGCGGCAATTTCGATCGCCCTTGGCGCCACCAATCCCAAACAAGGAGATCAGGTGAACATTACCTTCAATCTCCCTGATGGTACGACCGATTCCGTTCAGTTGACGGCATCGAATTCGACGCCGCTGCCGGCCGACAGCTTTGCCATCGGCGCGACCCCGGCGCAGACGGCCGCGAACCTGAATGCGGCGCTGAACACGGCGATCGGCACCCTTGCCAACACGTCGCTGGTCGCCGCCTCGGCGGTCGAAGCTGGACATGATTTCTTCGATGCGGGAACGGCCACGGGAAGCGCAGTCAACAATCAGGGCTCGCCGCCAGCGCCGATCACCGGCGCGACCACCTTGTCTGGCGCCGCCGGCACGGATTCGCTTGCGAGCGGCTTTGCGCCCGGCGACTTTATCACCGTCAACGGAACACAGATCACGTTCGTGGCCTCCGGCGCGACCGGCAACGAGCTCAATGTCACCGACAGCGTTCAAACGCTGTTGTCCAAGATCGACCAGGTCACCGGTACGTCGACGCCCTCGACCGTCAGCGGCGGCGTGATCACGTTGCACACCGAGGATGCCTCGAACCTGTCGGTGACGAGCTCCAACCCGTCGCAGCTGGCATCGCTCGGTTTGCAGCCGGTGACCGCAACCCAGGTGCCGTTGCGGGTCTCGGGCTCGCCACTGAGCTCCGCGACCTCGCTCGTCAGCGATCCGACCAACACGGTTGCCTGGTACACCGGCAATTCCTCACCCTCGCCACGGGCGTCATCGACCGCCCGGATCGATTCGAACATTGTTGTTGCCTACGGCGCGCAGGCCAACGAACAGGCGATCCGCACGCAGCTCGAAGGGGTGGCCGTGTTCGCGGCCGTCACGGTGTCGCCGACTGCGGCCAATTCGAGTGCGACGATCGCAGCGCTCAGCCAGCGCATCGCGACCAACCTGACGCCGCAGCCGGGACAGCAGACGATCGCCGATATTCAGACCGATTTCGCCAACGCGCAGAACACGATGAAAGAGGCGACCGACCGGCAGACCCAGACCCAGACGCTTCTGCAGAACATCGTCGACCAGACCGAGACCGCCTCGACGCAGCAAGTGGCAAGCCAGATTCTGGCGCTGCAGACGACCCTGCAGGCCTCTTATGAAACGACCTCCATGCTTGCGGGCCTCACGCTGACCAAGTTCCTCTTGCCCGGTGGCTAAGCGCGATCCTGCCTTAAGAGCCAACCGCAACGACAGGTAGAGCGCTGAAGTAAAGCTTTCGTTAACTATACCGATTTACTCCTCGGTAAGCGGGTTAACACCGCGTTAGCCGCCATTGCAGCCTTGTGCGCAGCGGCCGGCACAGCTGTTATGGGGTGGAGGCTCAGGCAATGCTCAATGGTGGGGTTCGGTTGCAACTGGTCGAGAAGGCGACTTCCCGGGATCGATCGGCCTCGGCCTCTGCGATGGCTGGACTGTTTGCGCCGTTGGATCGGCTCTTGTGCGGCGGCGGCGATTCACGGCTGAGCATCAATCCGGCGAGCGGGCTGAATGAATATGGTTGCCAGCCATACCCTTGTCCCCAAACGCTGAGTTTTTCCTCGAGCACGGCGACATCGATTTCGCAGCGCGCCTACGATCGCGCCCAAAGCGCGCGCGATGGGTTGATGCAATCTGCGATTGTAGTCGGAATGGAGGCCGCGTTCGATGCGCGCATCGAGGCGATGCGGGACGAATTACGCGGCTATCTTTCGCTCTCGCGAGCCAACGCCGACGTGGTCCTCTCTCCGTCGGGCACCGACTCGCAGCTTCAGGCGCTCTTCCTCGCGCGCGCGCTGCTCGGTCCCGCCATGACGACGGTGGTGGTGGCGGCCGATCAAACCGGAAGCGGAACCGTCCACACCGCCCGTGGCTGCCACTTCAGTGCCTCGACCGCGAACGGAGGCCTGGTCCGCAAGGGAGAGCCGATCGCCGGGCTTTCCGGCTGCGTCGAGAGTATCGCGCTGCGGTTGTTCGATGAGACGGGGCAGGGACGGCCGCATGGCGCCATCGATTCACTTGTTCTCGGCGCGGTCGAACGATCGGTCGCGAGCGGAAGCAACGTGCTTCTCCAGATCATGGACTCCTCGAAATTCGGCTGGCGGGCGCCGAGCGAGACATGCCTCGAGGAGATCGCGGCGCGCTGGCCCCGACAGGTCCAGGTCGTGGTCGACGCCTGCCAGATGCGCCTTGGGCGCGCACGGCTTCGAACCTACCTCGATCGCGGATATTGGGTGATCATCACCGGATCCAAATTCTTCACCGGCCCGCCCTTCAGCGGTGCGCTGCTGATGCCCTCGATTTTCGCCCCTGATATCGATCAGGCCAGCGATATTCCGTCAGGGTTCTTCGAATATTTTTGCCGCAGCGACTGGCCGCAAGACTGGTCGAGCCTGCGATCGCATTTTCCAGTCAGAATGAATCTCGGCCAATGGCTGCGATGGGAAGCAGCGCTGGAGGAAATCGGCAGCTATTTTCGTGTTCCGCCGAAGTTTCGCCTGGCGACTCTTTCGGCGTTCCGCGAAGGTGTCGAACGAATCATCGGCTCATCGCCATCGCTTTTCCTGCTGCCGCCACAGCATCAAGTCGAAGGCGCCGGCGCTGGCGACGAAGAGATGGCCCAGCGGACGATTTTTCCATTCATGGTCCGCCGCGGCAACCGCATCCTTTCGCTGGAAGATTGCAGGACGCTCTATCGCAGGCTCGCCCGCGATGCGGCTTGCGATGATCGGGAAACAGAACCAAAGCCCTGCCTGATCGGCCAGCCCGTCGTGCTTGGTCGTGCCGACCACCATCCGGCGGCGGCTCTTCGCATCAGCGCGAGCGCCCGGCTCGTCTCGGAAGCCTTCTCGTCGAGCGAAGACCTGGCGCAACGCAACCTGCAGCGCGCGCTTGATGACGTGGCCACGGTGGTTGCGAACATCGAAAGACTGCTTGTCCATATGGACGGCCTTGAACCAGCGGGAGTTTGCCATGGCGCCTGACAATCGCACCGGTCTTGCGTGCTACCCGAGCGCGGAGCGGATTGGATTCGCGCGATTGACGACAAAGGCGTTCGAGGGCGCCGACCTTCGCCCGCTGCGGGACGAACTGATTTCGAAAGTGGCCGCGGGCACGGCCGGGGCGGGCGAGGGGCTTGATCTGTCGTTGATTATGCAGCTCCTGGGTGACAAGCCGATCGGAATGGCTATTCAGGCGGAGGTGCTCGGCTTTCATCAACTGTACCGCTCGCCCGGTCCGTTGGAGCCGAAACTGCGCGTGCTGGCGCTGGCTGCAGCGATTGACATGGGAGGCAACACGCCCATCGAGTTCCTGCTGGAAAATTCCGGAATCGAATTGCAGACGCTTTACGTCATCTCAGGGGTGGATTTGCCGGCCCCACTGCCCGAGCACGACGTTGCCATCGTCATTGCATCCGATTCACCGGAATGCCTGGAGGCGCTGCGCAAGATCGATTCGCTTGCCGCGCGCTGGCCGCGGCCATTGCTCAATCCGCCGCGTCTTATCCGCAGTCTCGATCGCGACAAACTGCATCACATGCTTGGCGGGATCGAGGGTCTCGACATTCCCCCAACCGCTTGCCTGAGCCGCGGGCAATTGTCTGAGATCGTTCGGTCGGGACGCGCCGAGGTGGCGGCCGGCCTGAAATTTCCGATCATCATCCGGCCGCGGGGCTCGCATGCGGGTGTCGAGCTCGCCAGGCTGGAAAATGCTGCCATGCTCGAAGCCTATCTGGCCGTTTGCGCAGAGCAGGAATTTTTCGTCGCGCGTTTCGTCGACTACTCCGACGACGACGGCCTGTTTCGCAAATACCGGATCGTGTTCGTCGATGGCCGCGCTTACGCCTGCCACATGGCGATCGCCGATCGCTGGGACATCTGGTATCTCAACGCGGGCATGGCGTTCAGTGCGGCAAAGCGCATGGAAGAGGAGCGTTTCATGCGCGACTTCGACAGCGATTTCGCCGTCCGTCACCGTGGCGCGCTGGCGGCGATCGCCGAGCGCGTGGGGTTAGACTACTTCACGATCGATTGCGCCGAAAACAAGCGCGGCGAGCTATTGATCTTCGAGGCCGACAATACGGCGGTGGTCCACAACATGGATTCGCCCGAGGTGTTTCCCTACAAGCCACCGCAAATGCGAAAGGTCTTCGATGCCTTCGCGACGATGCTTTATCGCCATGCTGAGGTCAGGGAAGAAAAGGCAGCCTGAAGGATTTTTGGGGGACCGACGCCGGTTCGAGCGCGTCCCGCGTCGTTGCAACATCGCGGCTCGTGCGCTGTTAATACTTAAGTTCTGTCCGCCGCCGGGCATCCTGCTCTGCGAAGGCAGAATTTTTCATTTGATAAATTGAACGGAAAACCCAACACTCCCGGTCCGCAAGAGAAAAAACGGACGGGAGATGAAATGGCCGGGGCGGTCGAGCAGGACGACATGCTCATTGAATGGGACGTCGGCATCGCAATGGATGACGGCGTGGTGGTGCGGGCCGACGTGTTCCGGCCGAGGGACGAAGGCAAATGGCCGGTCCTCCTGACGTATGGCCCATACGCCAAGGGCCTCGCTTTCCAGAAGGGCTATCCGAGCGCGTGGCAGGCGATGATCGCAAATCATCCCGACGTGGCCTACGGATCGACCAACAAATATCAGAACTGGGAAGTGGTCGATCCGGAAAAATGGGTATCACACGGCTATGTCTGCGTGCGCGTCGACTCGCGCGGCACCGGAAGTTCGCCGGGTTTTGTCGATCATTTTTCGCCGCGCGAGACGCGCGATTTCTACGCGTGCATCGAATGGGCCGGCGTGCAGCGCTGGTCGAACGGCAACGTCGGCCTCAATGGAATTTCCTATTATGCCATCAACCAGTGGCACGTGGCTTCGCTGCAGCCGCCGCATCTGAAGGCCATGTGCATCTGGGAAGGGGCGGCCGACTGGTATCGCGACATGACCCATCACGGCGGCATCCTGTCGACGTTCTGGGCCAACTGGTACGACATGCAGGTCAAGACCGTGCAGTACGGGCTCGGGGAGCGGGGACCGTGCAGCGTGGTGACCGGCGCGCTGGTTTGCGGCGATGAAACAATGTCCGACGAGCAACTCGCACAAAACCGATCGAGCTTTGGCGACGAGATTCTTAGGCACCCTCTCGACGATGATTACCACAAGGCGCGTTCGCCGATCTGGGACAAGGTCACCGTCCCGTTGCTGTCGGCGGCCAACTGGGGCGGTCAGGGCCTGCACCCACGTGGAAATTTCGAAGGTTTTGTCCGCGCTGCGTCGAAGAACAAGTGGCTGGAATGTCATGGTCTCGAGCACTGGACGCATTTCTACACCGACTACGGGCGAAACCTGCAGAAGCGCTTCTTTGATTTCTATCTCAAGGGCGAAGCCAATGGCTGGGCCGAGCAACCGAAGGTGCAGTTGCAGGTCCGCCATATCGATCGTTTCGTCGAACGGCATGAAACCGACTGGCCGTTGCCGTCCACGGTCTGGACCAGATTCTATCTCGATCCGAAACAGCAGACGCTTTCGCTGGACCCGCCCGCAGAGGATGCTGAGATCAGTTTCGCAGCCTTAAGCGACGGACTGACCTTCATATCGCGCCCCCTGAGCGAAGAGACCGAGATCACCGGCCCTCTGGCTTGCAATCTGCGAATTTCTTCCACGACCGAAGACGCCGATATCTTTCTGGTGTTTCGCGTCTTCAATCCCGATTTGCGGGAAGTGACCTTTGTCGGTGCAATCGATCCGCACACGCCGATCGCACAGGGCTGGCTGCGCGCCTCTCATCGCAAGCTCGACGAAAGCCTGTCCCGACGCTGGCGTCCCTACCACACCCATGACGAGGTTCAGCCGTTGCAGCCGGGCAGGCCGGTTGATCTGGCGATCGAAATATGGCCGACTTCGATCGTGGTGCCGAAGGGATTTCGCATTGCGCTTAGCGTTCGAGGAAAGGATTACATGTGGCAGGCGACCACGGGGGCGAAGCTTTCCAATTTCAAGAATGAGTTGTTGGGGTGCGGGCCGTTTTTGCATGATGATCCGCGCGACCGGCCGCAGCTTCTATTTGCAGGAACGACAACGCTGCATGTCGACCGCAAAGGCGCTTGCAGCCTCATGGTTCCGATCATCCCGGGTCCTGAAAAAAATCCGACCAAATAAGTCAGCAGGACCAGCCGATCGCATTCAAAGAAAATACGAGGGAGCAAACATGACGAGGATTTCACGCCGCCATTTCGTATCGGGAGTTGCAGGAATCGGCCTGTCGAGCGTGGTTGCGCCCGCCATGGTGCGCGCCGCCGACGGGCCGATCCGCGTCGGGCTGTTGACTGTCAAGACCGGAGCGCTGGCGTCCGGCGGCATCGATATGGAGCGCGCGCTCGTGATGTATTTGAAGGAGCGCGACTACATGATGGCGGGGCGAAAGGTCGAGCTGGTAGTCGGCGACACCGCAGGCATTCCCGCTACCGCGCGCAGCAAGACGCAGGAAATGGTCGAAAAGAACGACGTGCATTGTCTGATCGGGCCGCTCGCGGCATTCGAGGCGTTGGCCATCGACGACTATATTCGCCAGAACAAGATCCCGACGCTCTCGGTCGCGGCCGCGGAGGATATGACCCAGCGCAACGCCAATCCGTGGTTCGTGCGCGCAACCTCCACCTCTTCCCAGTGCGCGCATCCGTTGGGAGAATACGCGGCCAGTGAACTGAAGTTCAAGAAGATGATCACGATTGCCGACGACATCGCCTATGGCCAGGAGATGTGCGCGGGCTTTCAGCGTGTTTTCGAGGACAATGGCGGGCAAATCGTTCAAAAGCTGTTTCCGCCGCTGACCGTGCCGGACTACGGAAGCTATGTGGCGCAGTTGAAGAATGCGGACGCCATTTTCCTGGGCTTTGCCGGATCGAACGGCTTTCGTTTTCTTCGACAATTCGTCGATTACGGCTTGAAGGACAAGATGCAGGTCATCGGCGGAATGACCGCACTCGACGAGGCGGTGCTGCGCAACATGGGTGACGAAGCGCTCGGCATCATCACCACCTGCTGGTATTCGGCGGAACTCGACGCCAGGCCGAATCAGGTCTTCGCGCCGGCGTTCCGGAACGAATTCAAATACGATCCCGGATTCTATGCCGCGAGCACCTATGTGAACGCGGCGGTGCTCGAAGCCGCGGTCAAGGCTGTCGACGGCAAGGTCGAAGACAAGGCTGCGTTGATGGCTGCGCTTCGCTCCTCCAACGTTGAAACGGTACGGGGGCCGGTGAAGTTCGACGATCTCGGCAATGTGGTCGGCAACGTCTATTTGCGGAAAGTCACCCGCAAGGACGGTCGGCTTGTGAATTCGGTGTTCAAGACCTATCCCGACGTCAGTCAGTTCTGGACCTATGGCAAGCAGGCATTCTTGGCCAATCCGGTTTACTCGCGCGAATATCCGCCGGCCAAATACCTTGAGCGATAGATCGGCTGTTTGTCGCGAGGGAAAACCGGCTTCCGCTTTACACAGACGCGGCCCTTCGGGTCGCGATCATTTTGATGCTCCCTAACACTGCTGCCACGCGCCGTGCCCGTCCGGACAAGAGTGGTCCGGCCGCACGCCAAAGAGCCGGCTGCGATTGAATCTTTGACCGGTCACCGGGCGGGCAAAACGACTTTTTACTTACTGCATGGTGACGAGCGTCAAATCGATGAACCAGGATTGCGGCGAGACAAATCCCTTGACCTTTGGGCTCATGGCGCGGGGGTTCAGGTCATGGACGATATAGAGCCACGGTGGATTGTCCACGAGCCGTTCATGTGCCTTGCGCAGCGCGCTTGCAATCACGGCCGGGTCATTCGCCTCCGACAATGTCGTCAGCGCATTGTCGAAATCATCATCCTTCCACTGTTCGAAATTGAAGCCGTTGGGCGAGAAATTTGCTGACGAAAAATAGCGAGCCATGATGCCGACATCGGAAGAGGGCGAACTGATGTTGAGCACCATCGCTCCCTTGAGGTTCGGACTGTCGGGTGTCACCCGCGCCGCGTTCAGAAGAATCTGCCACTCGACCACATCGAACTGGACGTCGACGGCACAAGCCTCTCTAAGGTTTTGCTGGACGAATTCATTCATCGGCAAGGGCAACATCTGTCCAGAGCCCGATGTGGAAATCATTGCCTTGAAGGCGAGCGGCTTTTCGCTGGTGAAGCCGGCTTCCGCGAGCAGCTTCTTGCCTCTCGCGGGGTCGAACTTGTAGCGGTTTTCGGGTGATCCGAAATTGGGGTCGCTGGTCTTCAGCCAGCCGACCGAAGGTTCGGCCGTGCCGTTGAGCAAGGTGACGATTCCATCGCGGTCGATGCAATAATTCAGAGCCTGCCGGACTCTGACGTCCTTGAACGGGCTGCCGGCGGCGCCGATGTTGTAAAACCACGGCCAGACATGGGGGTAGGAACCACTCGTGATCGTGAACCCGGCCGATTTCAGCGAGGCAATGCCGTCGGACGGCGGCACTTCGATCCAGTCGACTTGACCCGAACGCAGCGCTGCGAGTCTCGTATTGGCTTCGGGAATCGGCATCAGCACCACACGGTCAAGCTTTGCTTTGCTTGCGACGTCCCAGTAGCCATCCCACCGAACCAAATCGACCTCCTGGCGCGGCACGACTTTCGAGATGCGGAATGGCCCCGTGCCGGCGGCAGGCAGCGTCGCCACTTTTGTCCAATCCCTCCCGGCCTGCTCGAACGAAGCCGGCGAGGTGAACAGAATGTAGACAGCCATGAAGGGGAAGTATGAGGCCGGCTTCGTCGTTGAAATGGCCACCGTTGAATCATCGATCTTCTTGTACGAGGCGACCAGCGGCGCGCGGGCGCGCGTCATCGCCGAACTCGCGATCTCGAATTGAGGACTGTCGCTCTTGAAATAGCGGTCGAGATTCCAGATGACGGCGTCGGCGTTGAATACAGTCCCGTCGTGGAATTTCACGCCCGGTCGCAGGTGGAAAATCCAGGTCCTGCTGTCGTTGGGTTCCTGTTCCCAGCTCTCTGCCAATCCCGGCCGCAAGCCCGCCAGACGGTCCGTCCTCGTAAGGTCCCAAAGTACAAGGCCCTCGAAGATCGGGTACCCGAGAAAGCGCATGCCCTCGAACCCGTTGTTGGGAAGGCCGGTCGTCGTCGGGATATCGGACGCAGTCATGGCGATCCGAAGCGTGCTTTCGGCGCGGGCAGGGGGCTGCGACCAAAAACATGCCAGCAGGGCCGAGACGCAGCAAATCCGGGAAAAACGCATGGGCATCACCTGTGTCACGAGAACGTTGCGCGGTTTCGATGCAAGTTGTGGACCAAAAGCCGTTGACAGTAGAGCGAGAGCATCGCGTGGTCTGCAGCATTCAGCCGAATGATGTACTGCATGATAACCTTGGCGCAGGCGATTGATTCGAGGGCGGTTTTCGAATCCGCCTTCAGAGGGACGCTCGTTGTCGGCTCATTGGAAGAATTCCCCAGCGCGGATGCCGAACCTGTCGCGCCTGCAACGCCAAGCTCTCCATTCGTTTCAGGAAGGCCGTCTCGACAAGGCCGAAAGGCTGTGCGGGGGGATTCTGGATCACCGGCCGGACGATTTCGACGCGCTGCAATTGCTTGGCCTTCTCAATCTGCAGCGACGCCGCCTCACGGAGGCGCTGCATTTCCTGTCGAAGGCGCTGAAAGTCAATTCCGCTTCTGCGGAGGCGATGTCAAATCTTGGTCTTGCGCTGCATGCAACGAAACGCTTTGAAGAAGCGGTTGCCTCCTATCGCAGCGCGTTGCTGATCGCGCCTCTGCACCCGGAGATCCTCTACAACCTCGGCAATTCGTGCCTCGAATTGGGTCGCATCGATGAAGCGCTTGCAAATTATGAAGAGGCGCTCGCGAAAGACGCATCCCATGTCGGTGCGCTCGTCAACCGCGGCAATGCGTTTGCTCGGCTCAACCGCCCGGTCGAGGCGATATCGAGCTATGAGGCGGCGCTCGCGCGGCTGCCGGGGCATCCGCAAATCCTGACCAATCGCGGCCACGCCCTTCGCCGCCTTGACCGCCCGGTCGAGGCGCTCGCCGACTTCGAGGCTGCGCTCGCAAAGGCGCCGGGATTCGCTGAGGCTCATTTCGAAGCCGGCATGACACACCTGACGCTCGGCGAGTTCGAGGCTGGCTGGAAGGAATATGAATGGCGCTGGAAGACCGGCACCTTTGCGGACAAGCGGCGTGAGTTTGCGCGGCCGTTATGGCTGGGAGAGGCGGGCGTTTCCGGCAAGACCATCTTGCTGCACGCCGAACAGGGATTCGGCGACACCATTCAGTTCATCCGCTATGCACCGCTTTTGGCCGCACGTGGCGCGAAGGTGATTTGCGAGGTTCAAGGAGAATTGCACTCGCTGCTGTCGCAGCTCGATGGTGTCGATGTCATCGCCGAAGGCGAGGTGCTTCCCGCCTTCGACATGCACTGCCCGTTGCTCAGCCTTCCGTTCGCTTTCCGAACCAGGCTCCAGACCATTCCCACTGACGTTCCTTATCTTGAGGCTTCCGCAGAGCGCATCGCCTGCTGGCGCGATCGCCTGGGCGAGGGGCGGCCGCGCGTCGGGTTTGTCTGGTCCGGTTCGACGTCGCACAAGAACGACGCCAACCGCTCTATCCTCCTTGCGCGCCTCGCTGCGCTCTTGAAGGATTTACCGATTCGTTGTTTCAGCCTTCAAAACGAATTGCGCGACGCCGACCGCGAAACCCTGCGCGAGGCGCCGCAGCTCGTTCATTTCGGCAGCGAGCTTGCCGATTTCGCCGATACGGCCGCGGTGATCTCCCTGCTCGATGTGGTCGTTTCGGTCGATACGGCCGCGGCGCATCTGGCTGGCGCGCTTGCCAAGCCGGTGATCGTCCTTCTGCCTTATGCGGCCGATTTTCGCTGGATGCGCGAGCGCGGCGACTCGCCCTGGTATCCGACGGCGAAGCTGCTGCGTCAGCCGGCATTCGGCGATTGGGATAGCGTGATCGCTCGTCTGCGCGATGAATTGCAGGCTGACGCGTGTCCGCGGGCAAACATCAAGCGCTAAAGGCCAGCGCCTTGCTGTTGTTGCCGCGCGCCGCGCGCTCCCGACATTTGTCCCTGTCGCGATCTTTGGCCGGCCGGTCACCGCCGGTCGCTCAAGTATCGCGAATATTCTTCAATCATTTTAAACCACGAGTTTTGAAACCCACCGGTATCAGGAACCTTCCCGGTGGGATTCATAGTTCGTTGAGCATTTGCTTCCTACGGTCCGGCATTCGGCCAAGAAGGCCGACTGTTGCGTTACACCAGAAAGGTTATCCCATGTCTCTGAATCCCGTCACTCTCACTGCGGCAGTCCGCGCGAACCTGCTCTCGCTTCAGGGCACCGCCGACCTGCTTTCGACCACGCAGGAGCGTCTTGCCACCGGCAAGAAGGTCAACAGCGCGCTCGACAATCCCACCAACTTCTTCACCGCCGCTGGCCTCGATGCCCGCGCCAGCGACATCTCCAACCTGCTCGACAGCATCGGCAACGGCGTGCAGGTCCTGCAGGCCGCCAACACCGGCATCACCTCGCTCTCGAGCCTGGTCGATACCGCCAAGTCGATCGCCAACCAGGTGCTGCAGCAGCCGGGTGGTTTCTCCACGAAAGCCAACGTTCAGTTCACCGGCACGGGTACTCCGAGTGCGGCCGGCGGAGCCACTTCCTCTGACCTGACGACCAGCAAGCTCAACGGCGGTGTGTTCACGTTCACAAATCAGGCGGGCACAGCCGTCACGATCACCATTGGTTCTCCGGCTGTAGCGTTCGATCCGACGGCCAAGACGGCGACAGCCAAGTCGCTGAGCGACTTCAATACGGCACTGGCGGCTGCGGGCGTGAACCTGACTGCCTCGATCAGCGGCACTGACAGTCTGACCTTCACCTCCACCAATGACGGTGCGGGCCAGACCATTACCGCGTCAGCTGCCGCAGCTGCTCCCACGACGCTCGACGCCATCAATATCAGTGCCAACGCGGCTGGCGGCGGCGCCGGTGGCGCCGTCAATGCGGCGGTCCCCGATGCGGTGTCGCAGGCCACGCGCGCAAACTTGGTCAGCCAGTACAACCAGATCCTTACGCAGATCACCACCACGGCGCAGGACTCGTCCTTCAACGGCATCAACCTCTTGAATGGCGACGAGCTGAAACTGGTGTTCGACGAAACCGGCAAATCGAGCGTGACGATCGCGGGCGTGACCTTCGACCCGAACGGTCTCGGCCTGAAAGCGCTCACCGCCGGCACCGACTTCACCGACAACACCACCACCAACAACGTGCTGACGGCGCTCAACACCGCCAGCATCACGCTGCGGTCGCAGGCTTCGGCCTTCGGCGCCAACCTGTCGATCGTCCAGATCCGCCAGGACTTCAACAAGAACATCATCAACGTGCTGCAGACCGGTTCGGCCAACCTGACGCTCGCCGACTCCAACGAGGAAGCAGCCAACAGCCAGGCGCTGTCGACCCGCCAGTCGATTGCGACCTCTGCGCTGGCGCTCGCCAACCAGTCGCAGCAGAACGTGCTTCAGCTCCTGCGCTGATCTCGCGCGAAAGCTTCGACAGAGAAGAACGGCGGGCTTCGGACCCTCCGTTCTTTACGTAGTGCGATTTTTAGTTGATTCGATGTGGCAGCAGAACTCGGTTCACCTCTCCCCCTGCGGGAGAGGTCGGATCGCATCGAAGATGCGATCCGGGTGAGGGGGCCCCCTCAAAAGTCTCTAGCTTGAAGTGCCCGGATGGCGTCCCCTCATTCGGCGCGGACCTTCGTCCGCGCCACCTTCTCCCGCGAGTGGAGAAGGAATGGATTTCGCGGGCTCGACTGATCCAACTAAAAATTACCGCGCCTAGCGCAGCAGCTGAAGCACGCTCTGCTGCGACTGGTTGGCAAGCGCCAGCGCGGATACCGCGATCGACTGGCGGGTCGACAGCGCCTGGCTGTTGGCGGCTTCCTCGTTGGAATCGGCCAACGTCAGGTTGGCCGAACCGGTCTGCAACACATTGATCAGGCTCTTCGAAAAATCCTGGCGGATCTGCACGATCGACAGGTTGGCGCCGAACGCGGATGCCTGCGAGCGCAGCTCGGAGCTGGCGGCGTTGAGCGCGTTCAGAACGGTACCGGTCTTGACGTTGTCCGTGAAGTCTACTCTCGGCGCGAGGTTACCCAGGCCGAGACCCGCCGAATTGAAGGTCACGCCAGCAATCGTCAGCGTCGATTTGCCGGTTTCGTCGAAAATCAGTTTCAACGAGTTCCCGTCCAGAAGGTTGATGCCGTTGAACGACGCATCCTGCGCCGTGGTGTTGATCTGCGTCAGAATCTGGTTGTACTGGGAGACGAGAGTCGCACGGGCGTTTTGCGACACCGGGTCGGGCACCGCCGCAACGACTCCGCCGGCAGTGGCGCCGGTGGCAGAGACATCGACCGCGTCGAGCGCCGTGGGCGCGGTTCCGGTAGTCGTGATCACCTGACCCGCGCCGTCATTGGTCGAGGTGAAGGTCAGGGCGTTACTGGTGGCGGCGCCGGAGCTACTGATCACGGCTGCAAGATTCACTCCAGCATCCGCCAGCGCCTGATTCAACTGGTCCAGTGACTGCACCGTTGCTGTCTTGGTCGTCGGATTGAAGCTCGAGGGCGCGGTACCGATGGTGATCGTGACCGCGGTGCCAGTGGAATTCTTGAAAGTGAGAACCGTGCCATTGAGCGGGCTGGTGGTGAGGTCGGAGGAAGTTGCCGCGGTGACACCAGCTACGGAGCTGGCGCCCGTACCGGTAAACTGGACATTGGCTGGCGGGCTGTATCCGGGTGGCTGCTGCAAGGCCTGGTTGGCAATCGATTTGGCGGTGTCGACCAATTGAGAGAGCGACGTAATGCCGGTGTTGGCCGCTTGCAGAACCTGCACGCCGTTGCCGATGCTGTCGAGCAGGTTGGAGATGTCGCTGGCGCGGGCGTCGAGGCCAGCGGCGGTGAAGAAGTTGGTGGGATTGTCGAGCGCGCTGTTGACCTTCTTGCCGGTGGCGAGGCGTTCCTGCGTTTGAGAGAGCAGCGAAGCGGTATCCTGCAAGGAGAGCAGATTCTGGCGGACGGCTGCGGTAAGGGTGATATCGGACATTTAATTGCCTTCCTTAAACTCTGCATCAAAAACGGCCCCAACGGGCCAACGCGCTTCGGCCAATCGAAAGTGTGAATAAAAGCTTTTAAAATGTGGTTAACAGCTGCTTAGCGAACACGGTTAGCAAAACGTTAATGGGATCGGGGAAGCGCGAACCGAAAGCAGGTGATTTTTGCTCGGCGACGCCCGCAAACCATCGAAAGAGCGGATGCGTCCTGTCCGGCGGCTGATGTGCCTTGCCGAATGAGGGGGACGCGCGCATTGCGCGAGATCGTGCCCAACCAGGACGTGCTCGCGGGATACGGTGCTTTAGATTCCGCAACCAAATCGGCACGTTAGTAAGTTAATTTTAAGTGGCTCGCTTTACGATTCCCTGATCCAAAAGCTGCAAGCTTGCCCGACGTAAAAATGCGTTTGCCGAGGTGTTGAATGTCTAGTGCTGCCGCTCAAGCCTATGCCCGCGTTGCGAATACTACCGCATCCCCCCGTGAAATCGAAGCCAAGGCTTTGTTGATGGCAGCCAACAAGCTGCAGACCGTCATGACAAATGCCGACTCGACATTCGAACAGATGTCCGAAGCGCTGATGTTCAACCGCAAACTGTGGACGATCTTCCTCAGCGAAGCCCATCGCGACGGAAACCCCCAGCCATTGGTGGTGCGGGAGAAAATCGCGAACATCGGCGTCTTCGTGCTGTCCCATACCGCGGCATTGCAGATCAGCCGGCAGCGCCAACATTTCAAGCCGCTGATCGAGATCAACCGCAATATCGCGGCCGGTTTGGGCGGGCGCGCCTGAACATTCGAATCGGATGCTCGCCGGACGTCATGTGCGGGCTTCGACCCGCGCACCCATCAATCCTTGCAACCGAGGCAGACCGGTAAAGCGCAGATCGGCACCCTTACATCAGGAATCCAGCGGCAGGGGTCAGCCAGCTCCCCGAGGGCGCCAGGCCCGTCTGACGGCAGCCTCACGCACCGCGGTGTCGTGGGTTCAAAAGTTAAGGTCTCGTTAACCGAACCGACCTACCGTTTTTGAAACTGAAGGCCATCACGGCCTCCCGCAGCACCGATAACAGCCTTCTGACAGCGTTTGCGGTGGTTATCGCCATCGTGCATAACATGGATTCGCCGGAGCTGTTTTTCTGGAGGCCCCTGCAAATGAAGGGTTTCGCACCGTTGGCGGCGATGCTGCACCACCGCGCCCGGCAGCGACCGGAGCGCTAGGGGTGACCAAAAAACCGCACAAAGCACCCCCACAAACCGGATCGAGCCAGACGCTGGATCCGCAAAGCTGGGACGAGTTTCGTGCGCAAGGTCATCGCATGCTCGATGACATGATCGATTACATCGCCAACATCCGCGAACGTCCGGTATGGCGTCCGATACCGGACGAGGTTCGCGTACGCTTTCGCGCCAAGCTTCCGCGAAAGCCTTCCGATCTCGGCGATGTCTACCGGGAGTTCGCCGATTTCATCGCGCCTTACGCGACCGGCAACATCCATCCAGGCTTCATGGGATGGGTGCACGGCGGTGGCACCGCGGTCGGCATGCTGGCGGAGATGCTCGCTGCCGGGCTCAACGCCAATCTCGGCGGCCGCGATCACGTCCCGATCGAAGTTGAACGCCAGATCGTCGAGTGGACGCGCACGATGTTCGACTTCCCGAGAGAGGCAAGCGGGCTCTTCGTCACGGGAACGTCGCTTGCCAACCTGATGGCGGTATTGGTGGCGCGAACCGCGGCACTGGGGCAGACCGTTAGGGGGCAAGGGATATATGGAGAAGGCGCGCTGTTGACTGCCTATACTTCGACAGCCGCGCATGGCTGCGTGAGCAAGGCAATAGATTTTGCCGGACTTGGCAGCGACGCGCTGCGCAACCTGCCGGTCGATTCCTCGCACCGCGTCGATGTGGCAGAAATGCGCGCGCAGATCAGACGCGACCGCGAGATCGGTCTAAAACCCTTCCTTGTCGTGGGATCGGCCGGAACGGTGGATATCGGCGCGATCGATGATCTTGAGGCGCTGAGCCGACTGTGTCGTGAGGAAAATCTCTGGTTTCATGTCGACGGCGCGTATGGAGCGCTCGGAGTTCTTTCGCCGGCGCTGGCGCCGCGGCTGAAGGGAATCGAGAGCGCCGATTCCATCGCGCTCGATTTCCACAAATGGGGGCAGGTGCCTTATGACGCCGGCTTCCTGATCGTTCGCGATGGCGAGCGGCACCGCGAAGCCTTCGCTGCGCCGGCAGCCTATTTGCGCCGTGAAACAAGAGGCCTTGCCGCAGGCTCGCCATGGCCCTGCGATCTCGGACCCGATCTGTCGCGGGGGTTCAGGGCGCTCAAGACCTGGTTCACGCTGAAAACCTATGGCACCGAAAAACTCGGGGCGATGATCGAGCGCACCTGCGAGCTTGCCCGATATCTGGAGGCACGGGTTCTGGCGGAGCCGCGGCTGGAGCTTTTGGCGTCGGCCCAGCTCAACATCGTCTGCTTTCGCTATCGCGCGTCCGATCCCGACGCCGTGAACGGCGCGATCGTCATCGATATCCAGGAATCCGGAATTTCCGCGCCTTCGACCACCGTGCTGGATGGCCGGCTGGCGATACGCGCGGCAATCGTCAATCATCGCACCGACGTCGGCGAAATCGATGCACTGGTCGCGGCCGTTCTCGAATTCGGTGCGCAGCGCTCCGCTGGACCCGACCGGTCTCCGCCATCGGCGATGTAACTACTCCCTCCCAACAAAATGCAGCCGATGCGAACGGTTGGGCGCTGCATGAAAGTACAGGTTGCGCAGCCATTGCACTTTTGGCTCATGCGCGCGTGTTGAGCACCAGCCACGTGCGCAGGCTCGTGTTGCCGCGAATCCATTTTGTGCGTAGTTTCTTCTGCCGATCTTTCGGTATTCGGGGAATTTTAGCCGCTGCTCGGTGGGTGGGCGCAAGGGGGCGACGATGTCGTTGAGGGTTGTACTGAAGCCGGGCGAGCGGATCATCATCGGCCAGAGCCTCGTCACCAATTCAGAGGTGCGCGCAACGTTTCTGATCGATGGCGAGGCGCCGATCCTGCGCGAGAAGGACATCCTGACCGCGGACACGGCGAACACCCCGGTGAAGCGACTCTATCTCTGCGTCCAGTTGATGTATCTGGAGAACGATATTCCGAAATACCAGGACCTTTATATGGGTTTCGTCAAGGATCTGCTGGAGGCAGTACCGAGTTTCAGGTCGACTATCGAGACCGCAAGCAGGCTGATATTGAGCGGCTCGCTTTACAACTCGCTGAAGGAAATTCGGAAGCTTTTCGCGCGCGAAGAGGAGTTGCTGAGGCGCTCAACTGCATGAATCGTCGCGCCGGCGCTTGGACGTGTCGCGAACATCCCCTCATGACTCGGCAGTAACGACCGGACCAATCAGGCCCTGAGATCGGTCGCAAGCGGCCGCGTGGACTCTTCCTTGGTCAGGTCCAGGGTGCGGAAATAGGCGCGGCGACGCAGCACGGCTTCGTCCGGAAACTGGGTTACGACCTGATCGGTTCTGCTATCAATCACCTGAAACACGAGCTCGCCCGCGGCGCGGTCAAAAAAGGCCTGACGCGAAATGAATTCGCTCACATCCTGCGGGTCGTTGCGAATGACGGTGCTCGCGTCGACGGCGGTAACGCTTTGGCTTGGCGGCAATTGCGTAGAGACTGCAGCGCGGGCTGCATCACCCGCGGCGGGTACAATAGGTGGTGCGACCGGCGCCCCCACCGGTCTGATGCTGAAATCTGTACTCACGGCAGCCTCCTGGCTCTCCTCGAGTCAAATCCAACCCCCCTTCGTCATCAATTATGAACCTGACCTCTCAACGCAAGGTTAGGGGACGCGATGAATGCGGTGCTGACGCCCTCGCGACAATTTGCTGAAAATTTTATGGAAAAGCGCCGCACCGCTCTCAAAGCGAGCGGCTGACCGCGATCGGCGTGATGTGACGGGGCCCTACCGTAACGCGCCGTCCCGCCGCCGTGTAGGTGTTCGGAATGTTGCGGCGCTGGACCTCGCTGTTGACGCCGCGCACGATGCTTTCGGATACGGCGTGTGCCGTGGCGAGCACGGTAAGGTTGATCTGCAGCATTGCGCGAAACGTTTCATGGTGACGACGCAGCGTCGAAAGAAGGTCTGGCGCGCTCTCGGCCAGAGATTTGGAACTCGCCTTGAGCTGAGTAACCACGCTGACATAGCGGCGCGACAGCTCCGATTTCTTGGCCTCGGAAGCCATCGCTTCGCGAATCTTGCCGGCGCGAACCAGCTCGGTTTCCCGTTCGATGA
>Ga0210399_10000558_pt1 | contig 29678 bp, 28 predicted proteins | sample IncBWC14MmetaG_FD_150865 | JGI IMG/M metagenome (GOLD analysis project Ga0210399, IMG submission 150865) | Forest soil microbial communities from Barre Woods Harvard Forest LTER site, Petersham, Massachusetts, United States - Inc-BW-C-14-M | ecosystem: Environmental > Terrestrial > Soil >... | reverse complement strand
GGGCTGGAAAGAATATCAGGAATCGCAGAGCGTTTGCGGAGAAAAATTGCCAGCCGGCTTGAAACTGGCGTCGCCTTTACCGGAACCGATTTTCACCCCGGCGACCAAGAGCGACACCGGTCACGATTTAAATATCGATTGGAACGAGTGCCGGCGAATCCTCGGAAATGAAATTGCCGAGCGCGCGCGCGATTTGAGTCTGCAAATTTACGAGGCTGGCCGCGATCATGCAGCGCAATGCGGCATCATTGTGGCCGACACAAAGTTCGAATTCGGAACTGTCGATGGGAAATTGCTCTTGATCGACGAATGTCTCACACCGGACTCGTCGCGCTTCTGGCCGAAGGACCAATACGCGGTCGGGCAAAGTCCGCCCAGTTTCGACAAGCAATTCGTGCGCGACTATCTGGAAACCCTTGATTGGGATAAAACGCCACCCGCGCCGTCGCTGCCCCAGGAGGTCATCGAAAAAACTTCGGCGAAATATCGCGAAGCTTTCCAGCGCTTGACCGGCAGGAAGCTACAATGATGCGCGCTCCCTTTTAACGCGTGTCATCCCGAACGAAGTGAGGGACCTCTCACAGGGTGATGAGATCATCCTTTTTTCCGAGTGTGATCCGAGCTTCATAGGCGAGATCCTTCGCTTCGCTCAGGATGACCACGCTGTTTGTTTTAACTCACGTACCGAGTAACTCGCTCACGAGCAATTTTTCTTCTTTCAATTCCGCGACCGACTTGTCGATCTTCGCGCGGCTGAAATCATTGATTGGAACGTTCTGGACGATCTCCCATTTACCTCCGCGAACACGGACCGGGAATGACGAGATGAGATCCTTCTCGACATCATAACTTCCGTCGGAACAAACGGCGACGCTGTGCCAATCGTCGCCCGGCGTGTCGTTCGTCAGAAAACGGACGCTATCGACAATCGCATTGGCAGCGGAGCCCGCTGACGACAAACCGCGCGCTTTGATCACGGCGGCGCCGCGCTGCTGCACGCTCGAAATAAATTCTTCCTTCAACCATTTCTCATCGCCGATGACTTCGTTGGCCGGATGATTGTCGATCTTGGCGTTATAGAAATCCGGATACTGCGTTGCCGAGTGATTTCCCCAAATGGTCATGTTCGTCACGCGCATGATTTCTACTCCGGCCTTGTGTGCGAGCTGGGCGCGCGCACGATTTTCGTCGAGCCGCGTCATGGCAAACCAGCGATGGCGGGGAATTTCTTTTGCATTGTTCATCGCGATCAGACAGTTGGTGTTGCACGGATTTCCGATCACCAGCACACGCACGTCTTGCGCGGCATTGCGTTCGATGGCCTGGCCTTGGCCGACGAAGATTTTGCCGTTGATCCCGAGTAAATCTTTGCGTTCCATGCCGGCTTTGCGCGGAATACTGCCGACTAGCAGCGCCCAGTTGACGTCCCGGAACCCTTCATCGAGATCGGCCGTCGGCACAACCGATTGCAAAAGCGGAAAGGCGCAATCGTGCAATTCCATCACCACACCATCGAGCGCGCCGAGCGCGTTCGGAATTTCGATCAAATGCAACACGATGGGTCGATCCACGCCGAACATTTCGCCGGAAGCAATGCGAAAAATGAGCGAGTAGCCAATCTGGCCAGCCGCGCCCGTGACCGCGATTTTAACCGGAGATTTCATACAAATTTCTCTGCCACAGATTCGCACAGATAAACACAGATTTCTTCATCGCGCACATCCGCGCGCATGCTCGTCGCTCAATCAGCGGAGGTGCGCGGCTACACTCGCCCGCTTTTTTCGAGGAGCTCGCGAATCATTCGCATCCGCGCACGCTCCTTCCGGCTGGAATGCAGTTGCGCGATGGTGCGTTGCATCCGCCGCACCCAATTCGAACGCGCCGCCGTGCCGGGAACGTTGAAGCGGTATTTGCGTGCGAGCAGATCGGTGATCATGACGATGGCAATCCAGGCTTCACTTTGGAAAAGCGCTTTCATGACGGCCGGATAAAAATCGTTTTCGTAATCGTTCTTGTCGATCTTCGGATTGAACCCGGCAAAGTGCGCTATCTTTTCCAACTCGAATCGTGACTGCTCCGATGTCGATGTCTTCTTCTGGAAAGCGTCCTCCCACAAAGCGCGAAGCGGGTTGTGATCATGCGTGGCATAAGTCGCGACCGAAAGGCGTTCATATTCGCTGCCCGGCGTAACGCGGCCGTGATAAAATTCCCATTGCGGAATCTTGAAGCCGGCGATACCTAACGAGCGCAAATTTGGGCGGACGTAATCGGGCACCGTCCCAAGATCTTCGCCGATCACCCGCGCCGCGCCGGCCTCTTCCAGAACAACGCGCAGATATTCTTCGCCTTCACGCCGATTCGCCTCGCCATCTTTCGCGGTCGAATCGTCGTGCGGGGCGAAATGCGGCGCGCGTCCGCCAGTTCGTTCCAGCATCTGGTTCCAATCGAGCGGGAGAAATTCTTGGTTGCGTCGTGGCCGCCAGGGAAATGCATAGACCCGATAAAATCCCAGCACGTGATCGATGCGGAAAAGATGAAAGCTGCGCCGCACGCCGCGCACACGTTGCCGCCACCAATCGAAATGTCGATTGCGCATGACCTCCCAGCGGAAAAGGGGAATGCCCCAGTTTTGCCCCCATTTTTGCGTGAACTCGTCGTCCTTGAAATAGGATTCGGGCGGCGCGCCGCCGGACCAATCGAGCGTAAATTCGTTTGGCCGTGAAAAAACGTCCGCACTGTAGTAACTAATCCCGAACGGGACGTCACCCATGAGGGCGACGCCGCGTTCTTCGGCGTAGGATTTGACCGCCGACCATTGTTCGTACGCAATCCATTGCCCGTACCGGAAAAACATTTCGCGTCCGGCAAAAATTTCTCGTGTTTTCGGTGATTGCCGATCCAGCCAAAGGCGCGCCAGCTCGATTTTCCGATGCTGCGCGGGCCACTTGTCCCACGCTTCGCTTTCGCCGTTCTGTTCCATGAGCGCGCGGAAGAATGCATAATCATTGAGCCAGGCGGCTTCTTGCGCGCAAAAATCTTGAAATGCGGATTTTCGATCTTGGCTCGCATGCTCGCGGAAATTTGCGAACGCCTTCTCGAGCAGGCGGCGCTTCATTTTCTTCACCCGACCGTAATTCACCCATCCTCGGCGAAGGCGCGCAAGATCGACATCGGCGAGCGCGGCCTCGAAATCTTCGCGCGTTAAATCTTTAGGCGACCCGGGCGCAAGATGAAGCGTGGTCGGCTCGATCGCCATGGCGCTGATTGCGTTGTAGGGGCTGTTATCGCCGCCAGTTTCGTTGATCGGCAAAAGTTGCACGAGTTTAAAACCGCTCTCAGCCGCCCAGTCGATGAACTCGCGCAACGTTGCGACGTCACCGATGCCAAGATCATTCTCGCCGCGCAACGCGAAGAGCGGCGCGAGTACGCCGGCGATCCTCTTGTTGGGCGAGAGATTCACGGGAAAATGACGAATGACGAATGACCAATGACGAAAGAATGGCGAAATCCGAATGACGAAAAAAACAGCGGCGCGCTTTCGCTCATTTAACCATTCGGGCTTCCTTCGTCATTCCTCATTCGAGCTTCGTCATTCCCTCCGCACCTGCCAGTCTTCGATGAGCGTGTTCGGAATTTCTTTCAAAAAACGAGATGGCCGCTGAAAAACATCGCCGTAGCCGCCACTTAAGCGCATGTGCGGAAAGGTGAGATAAAGCTCATCGCGCGCGCGGGTAATGGCGACGTAAAACAACCGGCGCTCTTCTTCGAGCGCGTCGCGGGTGTCGAGCGAGCGAGCGCTTGGGAACATTCCGTCGGTGAGCCAGATAATGAAGACGGCGTGAAACTCCAGACCTTTGGCCTGGTGAACCGACGAAAGATTCACCGCTTCTTTGTCGCCAGTTTGGTTCGGCGCAGCTTCTGCATCGACATTGCTGATGAGCGCAAGTTGCGAGAGAAATTCATGCACGTCTTTGAATTGGCGCGCAAAAGCTGCGAGCTGATTCAAATCCTCGCGGCGCAACTCGTAGTTGGTGAAATTCAGTTTCGCGTAGTCGTCGTAAATCGCTTCCACCACCGACGTGATCATTTCCGAAGGCGCATTCGGCTGACCAGCGGGGGCAATTTCATCGAGCGTAAATGCGAGTTGTTCCCAGGGTTTCTTTGATCGCGCGCCCACCTTCATGGCGAGCAAGCGCCCGCCAAAGTTGTAGCCGGGGTCGCTGACCCCGGCCGTCGCTGACGCTGTTTTGGAACCGGGGTCACCGACCCCGGCTACAGTCCCGATGGATTTATCCCAAGCATTCCAAAGATTGTCCGCACTGCGATTGCCAATGCCGGGAAGCAATTTCACCATCCGCTTGAACGCGACCTCATCGCGCGGGTTCGCCACGAAGCGCAGGAACGACGTCACGTCTTTGATGTGCGCTTGTTCAAAAAAGCGAATGCCGCTCGTGATCTGATACGGAATACCGCGGCGGGAAAGTTCGAGTTGCAGCTCGATCGCGTGATAATGCGCGCGATAGAGCACGGCGATGTCGCTCAGATCGACGTCTTCGTCTCGTAGCTCCAAAATCCGTTGCGCGACGAACTGCGCTTGTTCGCTCCCGTCATTCAGCGCCACGACCGCCGGTTTGACCGCATTTGAGTCGCGCGTCGGCGCAAGATTCTTGCGAAATTGTTCGACATTGGAGGAGATGGCCGCGTTCGCGACCTCAAGAACCTCCGGCACGCTTCGATAATTCATCTCGATCTTAAAAACCTGCGCGTCTGGATAACGTTTCGGAAATTCGAGAATGTTTTTGAAATTGGCGCCGCGCCACGAGTAAATCGACTGGGCGTCGTCGCCGACTACCATGATGTTGCGATGATCGCGGGCGAGCGTGTCGACCAAATCGGCCTGGATCTTGTTCGTGTCCTGGTATTCATCGACCAGAATGAATTGAAATTGACGGCGGTAGAATTCCGCTACTCCCTCGTGCTGTCGCAACATGAACAAGGTCTTCTCGAGCAGGTCGTCGAAATCCATCGAGTTGGTTGCCTTTTTCTTTTTCTCGTAACGCGCGTGAACATCTTTGATCTTGTCGAGCAGCGGCAGGAAGTAGGGAAACTTTTCCGCGAGCAATTCCTCCATCGGGGTCTCGGTGTTGACAACGAAGCTGAAGATTTCCGCCAGCACGTCGCCCTTCGGAAACCGAATTTCCTTCGGATCAATTCCCGCGCTCGCGACTACCGTGTTGATCAAGTCTTTTTGATCTTCCCGGTCCATAATTGTGAATCCGCTCGAGTAACCGAGGGCGCTGCCGTGGCGGCGCAGCATGCGGTTACCGATCGAATGAAATGTGCCACCCCAAAGTCCGCTGGCATCGACCGGCAACAAGTTCGCGACACGATCGAGCATCTGCCGCGCGGCTTTGTTGGTGAAGGTGAGCAGCAAAATATTGCGCGGATCGATTCCGTTCTCGAGTAGGTACGCAACGCGATAAGTGAGCGTGCGCGTCTTCCCTGAGCCCGCGCCCGCGATCACGAGCAGCGGCCCCGGCGGCGCTGTCACGGCGGCGAGCTGCTGTTCATTAAGTTCCGCCGCGTAATCGATGTGAACCGATGTCGATCTTGGAGCGCGTTGCAGCGTGTATTGTCGGGGCATAATGCCTGTCCGGCTCGGACCCGGTTACGCTCCTGTCACACCGCAAAGTTTCAAGTGAAGATGGAGGGACGCGCTTCGTCGCGTCCGGCGAATGTATCTGGTAAAACAGGTCTTGCGATCATCGTGATCGCGGTGACGCTCCTGAATCTAAGAGCTGCGTTTTCACCGATGCCAAACGATACCGTAAAGCTCATCGAATGCCCGCGCGACGCCTGGCAGGGCCTCAAGCGACAAATTCCGACCGATATTAAGGTTCAATATCTGCGCGCTCTTATCGGCGCCGGTTTCAAACACATCGACGCCGTGAGCTTCGTTTCGCCGAACGCGGTGCCGCAGATGGCCGATAGCGAAAGGGTCCTTGAGCAACTCGACCCGCCCGATGACGTCGAGATCATCGGCATCATGGTCAACGAGAAAGGCGCGGACCGCGCCATCGCCACCCGGGCAGTAGCGACGCTCGGTTATCCCTTTTCCATCTCCGAGACCTTTCTCCGCAAAAATCAGAATCAATCGCCGGAAGAGAATTACAAAGTGTTGGAGACGATTAAGAAACGGGCCGACGCGGCCAGGCTCAATGTGGTCGTCTATATTTCAATGGCATTCGGCAATCCATATGGCGATTCGTGGAATGAGGAGAAAGTGGGGCAAGCGGTGAGGAAAATCGCCGGCCTCGAGATCCGCTCGATCTCGCTGGCCGATACGGTCGGCGTCGCGACGGCGGAGCTGATCAGCCGCGTGATGGCTGCGGTGATGCACGATTACGGTCGGTGCGATATCGGCGTTCACATGCACAGCACTCGAGCAGGCGCAGCGGCGAAGTTTCTGGCCGCCTACGACGCAGGGTGCCGGCGTTTCGACGCGGCCATCGGCGGCCTCGGCGGATGTCCCTTCGCGCAGGATGAGCTCGTGGGAAATATCCCCACTGAAGTAGTTCTCGAAGCACTGGAGAAGCGCGGAGTGAGACTGCCGATCAAGACGGGACTGGACAACGTCATGGCGCTAAACGCGGACATGAGCGCAAAATTCTCCGGATGATGAGGAAAGAACCGCAGACCTCCTAATCATTTTCCGCGCGCAAACGATCCTTGCCGGGCGCAGCAAACAGGTCGAAAAGGAGTTTGTTGCATGACGAAGGAAAGTGCGCCACGCAAACCGAATCCCGTTAGGCGCTTCTTCTTATTGCTGGGGCCGGGATTGATCACGGGCGCGGCCGACGATGATCCCTCCGGCGTCGCAACCTATTCCATTGCGGGTGCTCAGTTAGGCACTTCCCTTTTGTGGACTGCGTTTATCACGTGGCCGCTAATGGGTGCCGTGCAATTCATGTGTGCGCGAATCGGCATGGTCACCGGCGAAGGCTTAGGTGCCGCGTTTGGTCGCAAGTTTCCTCGCCCGCTTATAATCCTCGCATCGCTCGCGCTTCTGGGTGCGAACACGATCAACGTGGGGGCAGACCTTTCCGGCATGGCTGACGCGGCCGAGATGCTAACCGGATTCAATTCGCACTGGTTCGTGGTGCTCTTCGGACTGGGGATTGCGTTCGCGACGATTCGTTTTCGTTATTACCAGATCGCGATGATTCTGAAGTGGCTCGCGCTCTTTCTGTTTGCCTACGTGATCACCGCGTTCATCGTCGGTCCGGACTGGAAAACAGTGCTGCACGACACTTTTGTTCCTTCCTGGCCGAAGGGGCACGACGCGTGGCAGAATCTGGTTGCGATTCTCGGAACCACAATCAGCCCGTACTTGTTTTACTGGCAGTCTTCGCAAGAAGTGGAGCACGAAAAGGCGATTGGTCGCCGCATGGTGCGGCAGCGTGAAGGCGCGACCAAGCGCGAGATCATCGACCGAAAACTCGATGTCGGCATCGGGACGTTTTTCTCCAATTTCGTGATGTATTTCATCATCCTAACTACCGCGCTTACGCTGCATGCCCATGGCATAAAAGATATCGATACCTCAAAGCAGGCGGCCGAAGCGCTCAAACCACTCGCTGGTTCGATTGCCTACACCCTGTATACGGTAGGATTGATTGGCGTTGGGTTGCTGGCCATTCCCACGTTGACCGGGTCCGCCGCTTATGCTTTTGCTGAAACGTTCAAATGGCGGCAGGGACTGGACGAGCGATTCAAAGGAGCGCGCTATTTTTACGGTGTGATAATCCTTTCGACCGTAGTCGGGATCGCGATGGATTTTCTGGGGATTAATCCGGTCAAAGCACTTTTTTGGACCGCCGTTATCAACGGTGTACTCGCACCGTTCTTGTTGATTTGCATTCTGTTTGTTGCCTGCGATCGCAAGTTAATGAACGGGCAGCCGAGCTCGTGGGTTTCGCGAGTCGCAGTCGCCACCACCATGCTTGCGATGTTTGTCGCCGCGGTCGCGATGTTCATTTTGTAGAAGGAGCCGGTTTCTCTTTTTTCTTGCCCCAAAGATGAAAAGTGTAGGTGAAGACGACGTAGCCCATGATCGGGTCTGGATATTTATATTCTCTGATCGCTCTCTGGTTTCACAGCGTGATGAATTCGCGTCCAAGTTCGATGGTGAAATCCAAGCCCCCACCTACTCGACATAACGCTCCAGAACCATTAGCAACTCGCGTAACTTCCGTCGGCTCCCCGCCGGTGTGCGCGCTTCCTCGATACAGTGATGAGTGTGCGCATGGATCAGCTTTTCGGCGAGCGATTTCAGGCCACGCCGAGCGGAGACGATCTGGAGCAGAATTTCCGCACAGTCGCGATCCTCGTCGATCATTCGTTGGACGGCGTTGAGCTGGCCGACGATCTTGCGCACCCGGATGACTGAGGCGCGGCGTTCTCCTTCGGGATGCTGATGGCTGCGTTTCCTGGTCACGTTGCGAGGCTACGTGCGATCGAAAGATTCGTAGAGAAGGAGTGGACATTTGATGGGGTATGGGGGTATGCACTTTATTGAATGAGCCCGGCTATTTTCAGCACGACGGCCGCGAGATGGACGAGGGCGATTCGGCAATCTAGCGCATCGCCTAGCGGACCTACAATCCGCCGGCTTTTACGGAATCTCCGACAGGTGCGGCTCGGCATCATGCATCGCTACCACGCTCTCCACGAATATGCCCGGATCTATCACGCTCTCGCAGCCCGCGAGGTCAAAGAATCGGAACGTAAATTCATCCTACTGTGTTTGGCGGAAGAAGCGGACGGGCGTGTCGAGCGCGTGAAACTGTCAATGCGAAAGTTTGGTGTTGCACGCACTCTCCCCGCGGAAACGTGGTTCCATCGCTTGATCCGCTGGATTCTACTACGTTGGCGGATTAGCTGGACTCTCGCGCTGCTCGATCGCATGGAATCACGGCATTCCCGCGCGACGCTCGAAGCTTTGACGCAACTCAGCCGGCTCTGCCGCGTGATCGCCGCTGACAGGATGCGGCCCAATCAATTCCTCACTCGACTTTCATCCTCCCATTCGGATGATCCGTAAAGTCGAGCGCCTGTAGCCGCGGCAAGTACCAAACAGAGCTTTCATGTTTCGATTTATTTTTTCCGGCAAGCTTCATCCCGCCATCCTTCAAAAGGCGGTCAAGGCCGCCTCGGTCGCGATTTCAGAGCACGAACGGAAACTCATCGAGCTCTGCTCGCTGACGGCGGAGGAAGCGTTGCAGCGCCTTGGCGTGACAGAGCGTGGCCTTTCGGACGTGCAAGTTGAAACTGCTCGGAAAGAATACGGCAGCAATATTCTCAGTCACAGAAAAGAGGCCGGCCTCGTGATGGAACTTTTGCAACGATGCCGCAACCCGCTGGTCATCCAGTTGCTCGTGATCTGTGTGGTCTCTTTGCTAATGGGAGATGTCCGGGCGGCAACGGTGGTGGGGGCTATGGTCCTGCTCAGCGTTGGGCTGGCATATGTGCAGGAGCATCGCTCCAGTAAGGCCGTGGAAAAGCTCAAAGCCATGGTGCAAACCGACTCTCTGGTTATGCGCGAGGGAAAAGAATGTGACATTCCAATCGCCGAGATTGTTCCGGGAGAGATTGTTATCCTGCAAGCTGGCGCGCTTATCCCGGCGGACCTTCGCTTAATCATTGCCAAAGATTTTTTCGTAAGTCAGTCCTCCCTAACCGGCGAATCCATGCCGGTCGAAAAGCATGCTGAGCCGGCGACCGTAGCCGGCCGGGGTCTTATCGAATTGCAGAACGCTTGTTTTCAAGGGAGCAATGTTGTGAGCGGCACCGCTCGTGGCGTGGTCGTCAACACCGGGAGCAGGACGCACTTCGGTTCAATTGCCGAAAAGCTGGCGGGACAGCGAGCCCAGACGAGTTTCGACAAAGGCATCGCCGGCTTCACCTGGCTGATGATCCGCTTCATGGTGGTCATGGTCGCGATCGTCTTTTTGATTGTCGGGGTGACCAAGCACAACTGGCCCGAGGCGCTCCTTTTCGCCCTTTCGGTGGCTGTAGGACTGACGCCGGAAATGCTGCCGATGATTGTGACGGTGAACCTTTCCAAAGGCGCCATGGCCATGTCGAAGAAGAAGGTCATCGTGAAGCGGCTCAACTCGATTCAGAACTTCGGCGCCATCGATATTCTCTGCACCGACAAGACGGGCACCCTAACGCAGGACCGGGTGATTCTCGAAAAGGCTGTTGATGTCACTAACCGTGATAGCGACGACGTCCTGCGTTACGCCTACATGAACAGTTACTATCAGACTGGGTTGCGCAACGTCCTCGACCGTTCGGTTCTTTCGCACACCGATCTGGACGTAGAGCGGGGTTGCGGAAAAGTGGATGAGATTCCTTTTGATTTTCAACGGAAACGCATGTCTGTCGCTGTGGATTACGAAGGCGACCACGTGCTGATCTGCAAGGGCGCGGTGGAAGACATTTATAAGGTCTGCACGCATTATCAGATCGACGAAGAAATTCATCTGATGATTGACCTGATCAAGGATGATCTTCTGGAAGAGTATGAAGAATTGAGTCGGGACGGTTACCGCGTGCTCGGAATCGCCTACCGCGAATTTCCGCAAAGCAAGCAGATGTTTTCAGTTGCTGACGAAAGCGATTTGATCTTGCTTGGCTACATAGCTTTTCTTGATCCGCCCAAGGGCTCCGCCGCAAAGGCCCTTGCCTCGCTTAAGCAATTCGGTGTCACGACGAAGATTCTAACCGGTGATAACGCGCTGGTGACTCGGAAGATTTGCCGGGATGTCGGCTTGGATGAACAAGAGGTCATCACTGGCGACAAGCTTCTCGGCCTGGATGAAACGCAACTTGGCGAGTTGGCAGAAAAGAACAATGTGTTTGCCCGTCTCTCTCCGTTCCAAAAGGAGCATCTTATTACCGCCCTGCAAAAACGCGGGCATGTAGTTGGCTACATGGGCGACGGCATCAATGACGCTCTTTCGATGCGCGCGGCGGACGTGGGCATTTCTGTCGATACGGCGGTCGACGTCGCGAAGGAATCAGCCGATATCATTCTTCTGGAAAAGAGTCTCCTCGTGCTGGAGGACGGGATCATCGAGGGAAGAAAAGTGTTCGGCAACATCATCAAATACATCCGCATGGGCGCCAGTTCGAACTTCGGAAATATGTTCAGTGTGGTAGGTGGAAGCTACTTTCTGCCCTTCCTGCCGATGGCGCCTATTCAGATTTTGCTTAACAACTTGCTTTACGATGCATCGCAAGTCGGCATTCCCTCGGACCATGTCGACGAAGAATACCTGAAGACTCCGCGCAGGTGGAACATCGAGAATATACGTCGCTTTATGGTCTTCATCGGGCCGATGAGCTCCATCTTCGATTACGCCACTTTTTTTCTCATGCTCTACTTTTTTAACTGCAAACTTTACTCGCATGCCGCGACTTCTCCGGAAATGAAAACGTACTATGAAAGCCTCTTTCACACTGGCTGGTTTGTAGAGTCGATTCTGACGCAAACGCTTATCGTTCACATTATTAGAACCAACAGGATTCCTTTTTTCCAAAGTATCGCCAGCCCATTCCTGCTTCTGACAACCGTCCTCGTTATGATCGCGGGCGGCGTTCTTCCATATCTGCCGATCGGGAGTTATTTCGGCTTCATCCCGCTGCCGGTCAGCTTCTGGATATGGATCGCAGGATTCCTTCTCTGCTATTCGCTGTTAACCCATTCGGTTAAAGTCTGGTTCCATCGAAAATACGGAATAGATTAACATGAGAAGCCTTCTTGATGCCCTACAGGCTGGCCGTTTGATTGAATTGACGGACAGCCACAAGACCAAGGCGCTGGAATACCTGGCTGCGCTAATTGAGGCTATTCCGGACATCGGAGTAGAAGGTGGTATCACGGAAAGCGTCCTCGCGCGTGAGAACGTGCACAATACTGGGATTGGGAAAGGTTGGGCATGCCCACACGCGCGCGCGCCTCACGGTGACGAACTGGTCTGTGCGGTGGGCTGGAGCCCTGCGGGCATCGACTACGGTGCGCCTGACAACGAGCCGGTGCATCTCCTAGTTATGTATTTTGTGCCGGACACGCAGAAGCATGCCTACCTCAAAGAGATTTCGTTGTTAGCCAAGGCAATCCAAACGCAGCCTGCGCTGCAGAATCTCAGATCGTTGAAGGATCTGGGGGAAGTCCGAGACCGGCTGCTCGACGCGATCAATGTCGCTTTGCAATCGACGACGCCGGATGCAAGAGCGCGGATGATCCAGCTTGAAGTTAAGCATGCCGCTGCTCGCGAGCTCGGCTTACCTCTTGAACTCGCTCGCTCCATCATCCCGCTCTCTATTCTGGCGATTCCTGGCTCCAAGCCAGTTATCCTATGTCAGGACCGTGAAATGGTGCAGGCACTGGAGTCACAGGATGAACTGGCTTCCCGCCTCGTTCAAAATGGTCGGACTGAGTACCAAGGAATCCAGATTTTGCTTCGATCTTCTTCCACTTACCAGCCAGACCGCGTTCTTTACGATTGCCTGGCATTCAGACCAACAAAGAACACTTCCTAAGCTTGGAATTGAATCGCCATCGTAAGAAATGGATTCAGAATGGGTTCGTCCCTCGAGAAATCATTGTTTTTGAAAAAGCAAACGTCGATTCGATCTTGAACAGGCGATTTGCGATCTTACAGTTGAACGCGTGGAAGAAGCGGAAGTTCCTCTGGAAGATTTGCAGGAGCACGTGCGTCACAGCGCCGAGCACAGTGACACAGCCTGGATTTCGTGGGTCGCGCTGAGCACGGCGATCCTTGCTGTTCTCGCCGCGATTGCCGGACTTCTCTCCGGCAAACACGCGAACGAAGCGATGATGAGCCAGATCGAAGCGTCCGATCAATGGAGCTATTACCAGGCAAAGAGCATCAAGGCATCGGTGCTCGATGCCAAGATGTCGCTCGCAACCGCCGCTGATGAAAAAGATCGCGCAAAAGCCATGAGGTACGAGGAAGAGCAATCCGAAATCAAATCAGAAGCGGAACGCAAACAGACGGAGGCGAGAGCAAATTTCCATCGACACGAAGTTTACGCGCGTGGCGTCACCATGTTTCAAATCGCAATTGCGGTCGCCGCCATCTCAGCCCTCACAAAAAAGAGAAGATTTTGGATTGTTAGTTTGGTTTTTGGTGCCGTGGGCTGCGTTTTTCTTATTCTCGGGGCGATCGCTCACTAATTCCATGCGCGTTCTTGCCATCGACGCCTCCCTGCGTAACACCGGTGTCGCGATTGTCGATGCAAACAACGGGAGAATGCACGCGCTTTATTTCGGAACGATCCACAATGCCGGTTCGCTCCGCTCTTCGTCCTGTTTGGTTGCGATTCGCGATCGACTCACTGAATTAATTCGCGAACACGGACCGGATTGTTGCGCGCTCGAATCGGTCATTTACGTGCAGAGTTATAAAACGGCGATTCTGCTCGGCGCTGCGCGTGGCGCAGCTATTCTGGCCGCCGCCGAAAACGGTTTACCGATTTTTGAGTATGCACCGACGCGCATCAAACAAGCGAGCGTCGGCCGTGGCGGCGCGAAAAAAAATCAGGTCGCGTTCATGGTGCGCGCTCTTCTTGGTTTGACTGAAACCCCGGCCGCGGATGCAGCCGACGCGCTTGCCATCGGACTCACCCATTTGAGAGCGCAAGAAGCAGCGGGTCGCGGGATTCCTGCGGAAAAACAAATATGAACAAGCCATTCGAGCAGCGCTGGCTTGGCCGCATGAATTTCGAAGAAGCGCTCGCGCTCCAGGAAGAATTGGTGACGAAAAAGCGGGAGAATCGAGACGCCAGCGACGAGTTGCTTCTGCTCGAACATGAGCCGGTTTACACGATCGGCCGGACGCCGGACCAATCGAGCCTGGTGGACGCGGCGCATTTGCCGCATCCGCTTTTTGCGATTAATCGCGGCGGCCAGGCGACCTATCACGGTCCTGGGCAGTTAATCGGCTACCCAATTATCGATCTCCGCCGGTACGGACAAGATCTCCACCGCTATTTGCGCTGGCTCGAAGAGCTTTTGGTTCAGACGCTCGCGATCTACGAGATCTCAGCCAGAACTCGTCCCGGTCTCACCGGCGTCTGGGTCGATAAGCGCAAGATCGCATCCATCGGCGTAGGCGTGCGCCACTGGATCACGATGCACGGTTTCGCGCTCAACGTCTGCGGCGATCTCGCGCCCTTTACGCGCATCATTCCATGCGGCATCCAAGGCGCGACGATGACTTCGATCGAAAAAGAAACCGGGCGCACCTTTTCACCCGAGGAGGTCAGTCATCGCGTGATAGAGACTGCCTTCCACTCCATCGCCAATCTCAAGACCGAGGGCGCGCTCATGGAGATTTCTCGACGTTCCGACAGCGCGCTTTTGATTTAGCAAATGACCATCCCGATCGAGGACAACGCCGCCGACATTATCGGCAAGGCCCAGCGGGGTTTGCACATTTCAGATAGTCAGCTCGCCGAAAAATCGGGCGTATCGCGCGAAGACATCAACGATGTTCGCAAAGGCAAGATCGACAACCAGACGATCGAGCGAATCGCTCCGGTGTTAAAACTGAACGCGACAGCCTTGGTCGATCTTGCGAGAGGAAAGTGGAAGCCGGACAAACTGGAGGAGTTCGACGGACTCGCGCAATTCACGACCGATTACAGCGGCATGGCTGTGAACTCTTATCTCGTTTGGGATCCAACAACGCGCGAAGCGGCCGCGTTCGATACCGGAGCTGATTGCAAGAAAATGCTCGCGCTGGCGGCGAAGGAAAATCTCAGGGTAAAGCTGATTTTGCTTACGCACGCGCACAGCGATCACATTGCCGATTTGCCTCGGCTTCGCGAAGAAACAGGCGCGCACGTTTTCATTTCCGGGCGCGAACCAATCGCCGGCGCCGAATCAATCGAGGAAGGGAAGCGTTTCCGGCTCGGCAAGATCGATATCGAGACGCGGCTGACCTGGGGCCATTCGCCCGGCGGCATGACTTATTTTGTGACAGGCCTCGCGCGACCGATTGCCATCGTCGGCGATTCACTTTTTGCCGGATCGATGGGCGGCGGCAACGTTTCCTACGCAGACGCTATCCAAAACAATCTCGACAAAATCTTGACCTTACCAGATGAGACGATCATTTGTCCGGGTCACGGGCCAATGACGAGCGTAGGCGAGGAGAATGCGCACAATCCATTCTTTGTTGGGAAAGTTTGATGGTTGATGTCTGAGTTTGATGTTGGCAGATGAAGAAGAGCGCGGAATTGCAAACATCATCGTCATGAACATCGGATTCGTCGGAGTTGGTCGAATGGGCGCGAACATGGCGCGCCGATTGAAGGATCGCGGTTTTCCTGTCACGGCTGTTTATGACACGAATCGCTCTGCGGCGACAGCTCTGGCGGCAGAACTCGGCTGCGCGGCTTGCCAGGATTTGTCAGAAGTCACTGCGGAATCAGACGTGATCCTCACCGTTGTGAGTGACGACAATGCCATGCGCATGATCTTCAGCGGAAGCGGCGACAATCTTCTCGTGAACGCGCGCGGCAAATTGTTCATCAACTGCGCCACCATCTCGCCGCGGGTCCATGTCGAAGTTGAAAAGCTCGCGCAAAAAGCCGGCGCGCAAAGTTTGGAAGCATGCATGGCCTCGAGCATCACGCAGGCACGCGAAGGTTCGCTTTACTTGATGTGCGGCGGCAGCGAAGAAGCGTTTGGCAAAGCGGGACCGATTCTGAAAGAGATGGGATCGACGATTCGATTCATCGGCCGAGCGGGCGAAGCCGCGAAAGTGAAGGCGCTGGTCAACATGGTGATGAATATCAACACGGCCGGCCTGGCCGAAGGGCTCGGACTCGGCGCCGCGCTCGGTCTCGATCTGCAAATGCTGCGCGAAGTTTTTTCGCAAACGGGCGCCTCCTCGCGCGTGCTCGAAACCGATGGCGAAGATATGCAGAACCGCGAGCACGCTTGTTTCTTCTCCGCCGCGCACGCGGCGAAGGACAGCGGGATCGCGCTCGATCTCGCGCACAGTGCGGGTCTTGATTTGCCGCTCGCCCGCGCAACTAAGGAGCAATACGATCGCATGGCCGCAGAAGGACTCGGCGAACTCGACAAGTCCGGCATTGCGGAACTCACCTTTAAAGATCGATCCGCTTCGCGCCAGAAGGCAGCCGATTGAAAACAATCAGCTGGATCGCCCAGCTCCTTCTTTTAAGCGCTCAAGTGAAATTCAACGCCAAAATGAGAAGGAGCTGCCCGGCTTGGCCGGGTTCGGCGACATAAACATTCGGGCGATCACGTGTGAGCGGCCGATCCACCTCGCTCAGCACGCAATTTCGCGCGCAACATGGTGCAAGGCGTGCGCTATGGTAGGTTAATGAGTCACAGATGAAAACGGTTTGGCGCGTTTTTGCTTATGTGAAGCGTTATCCTTGGCTCGCGGCCGGAATGCTGGGCTGCGCGATCGTCGGGACCTTGATGGTGATTGTTTTTCCCGCCGTCACGAAACGAATCATCGACGATGTCGTTCGGCAAAATCATCCGGAAAAATTGGTGCCACTCGTTTTGCTCGCGGCCGCGGCGTTTCTGCTGCAGCACGCGTTCAACGCGTTGCGGATTTTGTTGAACAACACTTTTGAACAAAAAGTTATTTTCGATCTGCGCAGCGATCTTTACTCGCACATTCAATTGCTGCCGTTGCGTTGGTTCGACAATCGCGCCACCGGCGACTTGATGACACGCGTTCTGGAAGATGTGAACGCAGTCGAGCGCGTCTTGATCGATGGCATCGAGCAAGGCGTAATCGCGATCCTGCAAGTGCTCATTGTCATCGCTGTCATGTTTTATTTTAGCGCCAAGCTGGCCTTACTCGCGCTGGCGCCGTTCCCATTTTTGATTGCGGGCGCGTTGACTTACACGCTGACCGCGCATCGACGTTATCGGCTGCAACGGCGCGCTGCTTCGGCGATGAACGCGCTCTTGCATGACAATCTCTCCGGCGTTCGCCAGATCAAAAGCTTCGTCCGCGAAAATGAAGAGCACGCGCGCTTCAACCGCGTGAGTGATCAACTGCGCCACGCGACATTGGTGGTGATGCGGGTGTGGGCCATGTACAGCCCGTCGATGTCGATGTTCGAAGCATTTGGCGCCGTCATTGTCCTCGCGTTCGGGAGTCACGCCGTGCTCACGGGTGCGATGCAAATTGGCGATTTGGTTGCGTTCCTCATGCTGACGGCGTTCCTCTACGATCCGGCCAGCCGACTGCATCAGCTCAATCAACTCGTGCAAGCCGGACGCGCCGCCGGTGAGCGTGTGTTTGAGATTCTCGATGAACCGATCGAGCCGGGTTGGACCGACAAGAAGACTTCGGCGCGCGTCGCAGGCGATATCCGCTACGAAGACGTGAGCTTCAGTTACACGGAAGGACTTCCCGCACTTAATCACGTTTCTTTTCACGCCCCGCCTGGCGCAACGATCGCGTTGGTGGGGGCGACCGGCGCTGGGAAGTCAACGCTGGTGAATCTGCTCGTTCGCTTTTACGAGTTCAGCAGCGGCCAAATTTATGTCGATGGAAAGCCGATCCGAGAGTACGGGCTGCGCGCGTTGCGTGAAGCGATCGGCGTGGTAGCCCAGGAAAGTTTTTTGTTCAACGGATCGATCCGTGAAAACCTGTTAATGGGAAAACCGGACGCGACCGAAGTGGAATTGTGGCGCGCGGCAGACGCGGCAAATGCGCGCGGCTTTATCGAGAGATTGCCAGACGGCTTGGAGAGCGTTGTCGGCGAGCGCGGAGTGAAGTTAAGCGTGGGCGAGAAACAGCGGTTGTCGATTGCGCGCGCACTTTTGAAAGATCCGCCGATTCTGATTCTGGATGAAGCGACCGCGAGTGTGGACACGGCGACGGAGCGGCTGATTCAGGAAGCGCTCGAGCACCTGATGTTTCATCGCACCTCGATCGTGATCGCGCATCGGCTTTCAACCATTGTGCACGCAGACCAAATTCTCGTGCTGGATCGCGGACGGATCATCGAACGCGGCAGGCACGATGAGCTAATCGCGCGCGGCGGAAAGTACGCGCGGCTTTGCCAGCAAAGTTTACTCGAAACGCGCGAGGAGCGCGCAGCCCGAGAGATCGATGAAGTAGTGGCAGGGCGAGAGTGCGTCGAGCCGGCTGAAATCGAGAAGGAAGTTTCGTCGTTGGATCGACAATAAATATTTCGCGGGCTCGGCGGAAACGTCGCCTTGCCGACATTCATGTTTCGATCTCGCGTTTAAGAACCGCGTTATTGGGAGAGCGCGTGATATTTTCGCTCGATGCGATTTCTATTGATGATCCGTCGAAGACGGCGCGGAGGGCGTGGGCGTCGGAGAAGAGGGAATCATAATCGTCTGTCCAGCCTGCAATTTGCGGCCGTCCTCGATTTGATTGAACTTTTGCAGTTCTTCGACGCCAACTTTGTACATCTTGGCGATGGAAGTGAGCGTCTCTCCGCGTGTGACGGTGTGCGTGTTGCCGTTAGCGGGCCGGGGCGGCTCGGCCGAAGTGGCCCCGGGGGCAGGCGATGGCGCACCCTCGCCGATCATCACGCCGGGGCGGATGTGAGCGATCTGTTGCTCGAGCTTGAGAATTTGCTGAGAAAGAGTGTCGATCTTGGCGTTTTGCGCATCGATTTTTCTTGCCAGCGCTTCGAGTTGGACTGCGTCAGATGAGGCGGCGGGCGTTTGAGCAGGGGTTTGTCCAGACAGGATCCAGCCGAAGAGCACGGCGAAAAAAAAGCCGACGACCCTTATCGTGAAGAGCTTCATCGTTGCAAAACTTGGCATCAGGCGCTTTCTCTGGCAAGCCTGCCGGAACCAGAGAGGACGGCGGGCGCCGCTGTTTGCCTTTCCAGCATTTCTTCTTAAGTTTTTTGCATGCCCGAGCGCACCCAAAAACCAATCGATCCGGTTCCGTGGGGTCCGAAACAAGGCGATGGCGGCGGGCCGCGCTCGCCGGACGTTTCGCGACCGGACACAAAAGATCTTCTAAAAAAGATGCGCAAGGTCGACCCCAATCAATCGAAGCGCTACCGCCAGCGTACGGGCCAGTAATGGAACCGTCTCTGGTGACGCTCGAGCAGAGTTTTTCCGGTACGAGCGAGGATTTTCCCGCGCTGCTGCGACGCAAAGGGCTGCTCAGTCCGGCGGCGACGATCGATCCGACCGCGCGGGCGCCAAATTCTCGCGAGCAATCGTGGAAGCCGACAGAGGCGACCACGATTTTGGCGTTTAAGTTTTCCGGCGGCGTACTGGTCGCAGGCGATCGGCGCGCGATTTCTGGCAATACCGTGGTTTATGATCGGGCGGACAAAGTCCTGGAGATAGATCGGCATTCGATCATGGCGATTGCGGGCGTGCCGGCGACGGCTTGGGAGATGGCGCGCGTACTCGAGCATTCATTTCAATACTTCCGGCGGACACAATTGCAGGAGATGAGTGTCGATGGGAAAGTGCGCGCTCTGTCGAAACTGCTGCGCGACAATTTTGGATTTGTCATGCAAGGCGTTGGCATGGTCGTCCCGATTTTCGCGACTTACGATTTCAATTCCAACCCGGGGTCACGGCTTTATTTCTACGATGCGATGGGAGCGCAATTTGAAGTGGCGGATTACGCGGCCACTGGATCGGGATCGCCGGCGGTGCGCGGCATCCTTTATTACGAAAATAGTTGGGGCGCGAAGCGGTTGCAAAAATTGAGCGAAGACGAGGCGGTGACGATTGCACTGCGTGCGCTCGATACGGCGGCCGAATCCGATACGGCGACTGGTGGCGTCGATCGCAGCGGGAAAATTTATCCGCTCATTAAGGTTGTTTCGCTCGAAGGAATCACCACGCTGCCGGAGCGCAAGATCGCGGCGGTCTTTAAGCAAACAGTGGCATGATCGAAGAGCCGTATCGTTGGGTCGAAGCGATCGCGAACCGCCGCGAGTACATCGAGACGCAGTTGGCTTCGGGCAGTCCGATCGCGGCAGTGGGTTATCGCGACGGAATCCTGTTTCTCACTCTCGGCCGGGCGCGCCAGAAAATTTTTGAGATTTATGATCGCATCGCCATGGGCGCGATTGGTCATCCCGGGGACATTGAGCGGCTGCGCATGGCCGCGATCGAGCTGGCCAGCACAGAAGGTTTCACGCGATCGGCGGGGGACGTTTCACTGAGACGCTTGGCGCATTATTCGCTCAGCCCCGTAATGAAGAATGCTTTCGAACAAGTTTATGGCGCGCCTTTTCTGACGCGGATGCTCTTTGCCGAGGTTGGCGCCAAGCCGGAGGAAGATTTGTTTTTGCGGGTGGAGTATGATGGGGCGATCGCAACCAACGGCGCAACCAACGGCGCAACCTTCGCGCAAGCCCGGCAGGATTTCGCGGTTCTGAGCGGAACGGGGAAATCGACGGAGCTGATGGAATCTTTTCTCAAGATCGAACACGCGCCCGGTGCGCTATTCGAAGCGGCGCTGAAAGTCGCGCTCGACGCGTGGAGTATCGGCCATATGACGTTACAGAAAAACGACGCGAAAGAACTTCCGGAGCGTGCGGCCCTCACGAAACATCGAGAAGAACAGCTTGCCGTCGCCGGCATCGAAGCGGCCATCCTCGAGCGCGACGCGAACACGGCGATTCGCTATCGGGCCTTATCGGATGAAGAAGTGCGGGCGTCGATTCAGCAGTAGCGGAGGAAAGGATGTTCTGGGCACGATTTGGAATGCCTCGGGCGTTGCGAATCACCGTGGCCTGGTTAGGGCTGCTGCTCATGATGGGGTCGTTCGCATGGTTGCAATGGACCTCGAAATCAAAGGCCCCGACATCCACGCGAGCGCCTGAGCCGCATGAACCGTTCGCGGTGGTGGTTCTCGATCCCGGGCACGGCGGTCAGGATTCGGGCGCGAAGGTTGGGAACATGCTCGAGAAAGATCTCACGCTGGACGTGGCGCATCGGGTCGATCGATTGTTGCAGGCGCAGGGTCTGACGACCGTGATGACGCGCGTCGGCGATGCCTACGTCTCGCTGGCCGAGCGAGCAGCGCTGAGCAATCGCGTGCCGAATTGCGTTTTCGTCAGCATTCACTTTAACGAAGACAACAAAGCGGTGGCCAGCGGGGTGGAAACTTATTACGCCGCCCATCAAGTCACGCCGGGCTTATCCGTGGCATCGTGGTTTCCCTTTTTGTGGCGAGCGATTTCCGCATCGTCAAATGTAGAAAGCCAAAGCCTGGCCGGATTCATCCAGGAAGGATTGGCGGCGCGAACCCAAGCGGTGAATCGCGGAACGAAAGCCCAGCAATTCTTTGTGATCGCGAATGTGCGGCACCCCGCGGTCTTGGTTGAAGGCGGCTTTCTCACCAACAAGGAGGACATGGCGAAACTCGCCAGCGATGATTATCGTGAGCAAATGGCGGCGGCGATCGGCGAAGGCATCATTCGTTATCGCGATCTCTTAAAAGAGCGCCAGGCGACGCTCGCCGGCACTGCGCCGGAAGGCGCCGAATAACAGCTCCATGGCAGCGTCAAAACTATCGACATCGAGATGAGGATTAAAATCGCCATTCTGATTTTGATTGTTTCCGTTGGAGCGATTCGCGCGGACCAAAGCATCGAGAGCGTGCAGCAGGCGCTGAAAGAGCAGGGTTTTTATTACGGAGAAATCACAGGCGAGAAAAATGCGGATACGACTGCCGCGATTCGGCGCTTTCAAATCCGCCACGGTTTGCAAATCACCGGCGAGCTGAACGAGGAAACCCTTCGCTTGCTCGGCAGCGTTCCGTCTGCTTCTCCTCAACCGGCAGCGACGCATGCTCCATCGGCGAATGCGGGCACGTCCGAATTACGCGATGAATCATCGCCACAAACCCCGCCTATCAATCCGGCGACGGTTACGCCTCCGGCGGACGGGTTGTTCGCCGGCACGCCTTACGAGAATGCGTCGCCCGATGTGCAACGCAATGTCGTGGTCTCTGCGCAAATTGCGCTGGCGCGGCACGATCTTTACCGCGGCGAGATCGACGGAATTTATGGTTCGGCCATGGAATTTTCGCTGCGGGCTTATCAGGCGCGTATTGGGCTTCCGATTACAGGCCGGTTCAATTTGGAAACGCTCGCTGCGCTTAAGTTGTTACCCGGTGCGCACACGCCGGTCTTTACTCCACGTCGGCCAGTCGTGCGACCCCATCCCGAATGGGGACCACCCGTACGCGGCGAATGGATTCGGCCGTAGATATCGATCTTTCGGTGGATCGAGCAGTCCCTTGTCCGCGAATCGGACGGACTCGTCCTGTGGCGAGCTCGATGCTAGTTTAGGCGGCGAAGCCGCACGTGTTTCAGCATCGCCCCCGAAAGCGTTCGGGGCCGACCCACCTAATGTTTCATTTCTTCGAAGCGGACCGACTGCAATTCGGCGAAAACTGTGCCGACAAAAATTTGCGCTTCAATTCGCAGGAGGATGCGATCGGAGTCGTCAGACACCCAGATGGTGGCACGACGGAATTTGCGATGCGGTTGCAATTCGAGATTCTTGCCGAGTCGGTGGAGCTGCAAATCGATTTTGATTGCGTTGTAAGTGCCGGCGCGCACCGAGATTCTCTCACGACCAATTACGGTGACGGTGGCAAGATAAGCAGAAGTCGCGGGATAAACGACGATCCGGTGGACGTTACCATCGCCGAGCGGTTGACTGCGCAAATAAAGCAGAGCCGAATGCAAATCGAATAGATTCGGAAAACTAAATTCATGGGTTTTTGCGCGCTCAGAGCTGGTTCGACCTTCGGTCCTTGCCCGCGTGACGCCCTTGGCGGTGAAAGCAAGATGCGTAGTAAATTTTTTTGATCGATAGCTCTCGGTCTGCGTGGTTTCGACTGGACGCAACGTTTCCGCTTCGGCGAGCGCGTGATAATTCACGTCCAATTTCCATAAGGCGCGGACGAAGCCGGTTGTGCGGCCTGTTCCCTCGAGTTGGAACCGGCTTTCGGACGGTTTTGTAAAATGGACTTCACCAGTAGCGGCGGTGAATCCAGCCCAGCCGAAATGATAGGTGGCCCGGAGTGGTCGGAGCTCGGGGAAATTGCCAGGTGGATCTTTGGTGAGGGTTGACTGCCAGTTTCCCCCGAAAGCTTTCGGGGTGAAGCACGAAGCGAGAAGGAGAAACAGGGCAATGCCGGCAGAAGGCGCGGGTAAAAACGCGCCGCTGCGCCTCGTGCAGTTGTAGTCCCCGCTCTCCGAACAGCGCGACGCGCAGGTAAACAACACGATCAAAAAATCACCTTGGGCCGCGCCTTATAGAGGCCTCTACACCGCCGCGGCCCCGCGGTGTGTTTCTTGAATATCGAAGCCGAGGCTAAGGTTTGGAAGCTTTCGCGGGGGTGGGGGACGGGCTTGTCGCCGTCTTCTCACTTGGGCTTAAGCTGGTCGCACGCCCGGGTTTGTTCAGGACGGTAATGATATCGCTTGTGAAATCGACATTCTCGGGCGCGTACATCAAAACCGGCACACCATTTAGGCTCATGCCGGATTTGTCGAACACCAGGTCCATGCGGTTGGTCTTTACTTTTTCCATCACCACGTCGGTGATTTCTTTCACGATGCCCTCGCGCATCCGCATCGCCTGCTCCTGTAACTGCCGCTCGCGCGTTTGCCGGAACTCGGTGATTTCGCGCTCCATGTTCTTAATGTTGGCGATCTTGTCGTCGCGCTCCTTCGCTTTTTGCGTCTTGGCGTCGGCGCTCAGCGCTGGCGCATCGAGCTGCTTGTTCAGATTGTTGATTTCATCGAGCGCCTTCTTGTAGCCATCGGCTCGATCGTCATACTCTTTCTTGGCGGCGTTTTTGGCCTCGTTAATCTTCGCCTCGGCGTCCTTGGTCTTGGTGTATTCCTTGAACGCGCGTTGCATATCGACCGTGCCGATTTTGAGTGTGCCCTGGGCGAACGCCGCGATGGGAAGCGCAAGCAGGGAAGCCAGGGCGATGGAAAGGATCTTTTTCATAAACACAGATGAAACAGGTGGCCGGAAAAGCGTTAGACTGCAAGGACAAATATTCGTTCAAAATTGATAACCGACGCTGAAGTTAAATTTCCCGCTGCCGGTGGTTCCAGCTTTTTGCACGGGAATGCCATAGTCGAGGCGCAGGGGACCGATCGGTAGATCAAGTCGAAGTCCAACACCGAAGTCGGAGGCGATATTGTTATATGAAATGGGCACCCTTGGGGGCTTTGTTGAGCCAACTGGTCGTGGCTTGGCAGGGATGAACTGCGTTTGCTCGCTGAAATCCCAGGCGTCGGGGTTTACAAAACCGATGTCGTAAAAAATTGCGCCGCGCGCTTTTTCGATAATCGGGAACGTCCATTCCACCGTGGTGCGCGCCATCGATTTGCCCCCGAGAGGCTCTTTATTTTCGTCCTTGGGGCTGACATCGCGATAGTCAAAGCCACGTAAATTGTTTGAGCCGCCCAGGAAAAGCAGATCGAAAATTTGGACATTGCTGCCCCCGCCCCAATTACTAACCGTGGCGATTTCGCCATTCAACAGCAGGATCGTATCCCACCACATGTGGAAATACTGGGACGCTTCCGCGCTCCAGCCATAAATCTGGTCGTTCCCGCCCAGAAACCCGCCGGCTATATACGGCGAAATGGTTACGCGCTGGCCAGTCCGCGTTAGCAAAGGATTATCGCGCCGATCAAAGACGAAACTGGTGTAAATTTGGCTCTTCGTCTGTGTGCCCAGCTCCTGGGCAAGGGCTGGCGAGATGCTGGGAGCAATGTTGAAGATCTCCAAGCTTTCCAGACGGTAACCCAGCGTCGCATATATATAGGAACTGAGCGGCTTGCGCGCCTCCAGAACGAATCCGTAATCGCGCTGGTCATAAAGCGAGCTCAAGTAATCCGCCTCGCTGTAAAATAGCTGGCCACTAACCGAGAAAGGGCGATCGAGAAACCACGGCTCCGTCACGATCAGAATGAAATCCTTGCGTTGTGTGCCGTACTGCACGCGCAGTCTGAATTTCTGACCGGCGCCGGTGAAGGCCGGCCAATTTCGCAAATCGAAGTTGCCTTGCGTGAGCTCCGCGAAACCGACCAACGAATCAACTGTGCTGAAACCGCCGCCGAAAGTGAATGAACCGGTCCGTTTCTCTTCGACCTGGACCGTTAAATCTTTGCGACCAGCCACACCGGTATCGTCCGGATAGGTTTCAACTTTGGAGAAGTAGCCCAGGTTCTCGAGGCGCTTTTTACTCACGTCCACTCGCACGGTGTTGAAGACGTCGCCCGGCGCGACGAGCACCTCGCGGCGAATGACTTTGTCTTTTGTGCGCGTGTTGCCCACGATGTTGATCCGCTGCACAAAGAAACGATCGCCTTCTTCGATTTTGTAATGAACGTCGATTCGGCCAGGCCCGGCCGGCGCGCCTTCCGGCACGATCAAAGTGTCAACATATCCGCCGGAGCCGTAGGCATCGGCAACCGCTTTCGCATCGTCGTGCAACGCCTTTGGCGAATAGACGGCGCCCTCCTTCATCTTGAGCAGCGCGCGAATCTTTTGTTCCGTGGTGGCCGCGTACCCTGAGATCGAAATTTTGCCGACGTGATATTGCGTCCCTTCCGTTATCGCGATGGTGATGATCATCGGCCCGTTCTCGCGTTCCTTCCGAACCCCTTTCACTTCCACGTCGATGTAACCGTGATTTTGATAGAATTCTTTCACGCTATCTAGGTCTTGCTGTAACTGCGTCTCGTCCAGCCGGCCGGATTTATCGAGAAACGAAATAAGCGTCTTGCCCCGTGTCTTCATTTGCTTCCGCAGTACTTTGTCGCTGAAGTGCGCGTTGCCTTCGAAACGGATCGCGCGAATCGCGCCTCTTACCCCTTCGTTGATCGTGTAAATCACGCGCGAAGTTCCCCGCTTCTCATCGATGGGCTCAACCCGATATTGCACATCGACGTCGTTGAACCCACGTGCTTTATAAATATCGATAATTTTCTGGCGGCTTTTCTCCAACTCCTCTTCGTTGACCATCGAGTTGATCTTTATCCCGATCTCTTTGCGGATCCTTCTCGCTTTGATTTGCTGAGCTCCAGCGATTTCGATCTCGCGCACCGCGGAACGCGTTTGCACCGCCACGATCACCTTCACCCCATCGCCTTCCGGCTGGGCAAAGATGCGAACATTTAGAATCGCGCCCGTCTTATAGAGATTTTGGATGTCCTGCTCGACCACTTGATCGGAGTAGATCTGCCCCACCGCTGTCCGCATCTGCGCCAGAATCCGCTCTTTGCTCACCGTGGCAGGTCCGGTGAAGCGCACGTCGATTGAGCGGACTACCGGAGGACCTTGTCCACGGGCCACTGCCGCGCCCAGCAGTGCACAAACGAAGGCGAGGAAAATTGAAGAGGGGCGGCGCAGCGATCCAGGAAATTGTCTCATGAGTTAAGAGGCGGCAGTCTCGCGCGTCGAACCGGCGCGGGGCAAGCGGCTATTAGATGAGTAAGAAGCGGGCAGTCGTCAAGGCGGGATTTTTCCGCAGGCAGTTTGTCCATAGACAACGCGCGACGGCGCTCAGTTCAAAAGCTCGTACCAATTATTCCGGCGTCGCGGCTCATAACCGGCATCGCGAATAAGCGATTCAATTTGCGCGGCATTTAATCGAAACGTCGTGCCCGCGCTGCTCACAACGTTCTCTTCCATCATCACCGATCCAAAATCATTCGCGCCGTACTTGAGCGCGATTTGTCCGATGCCTGGCCCCTGTGTTACCCATGAGCTTTGCACATTGTCGATGTTGTCCAGGAAAATTCGGGCCAGCGCTTGCGTGCGCAGGTATTCCGCTACGCCCGTCGGGTGCTTCACTTTCAGCACGGTGTGCTGCGGTTGAAACGTCCAGCAGATGAACGCGGTGAAGCCGCCGCTGCGGTCCTGCTGCCCGCGAATGCGCTGCAAATGTTCGATGCGATCCTCAATCGTCTCCACATGACCGAACATCATTGTCGCGCTCGAGTTCAATCCCAGCTCGTGCGCCACTTGCATTACTTCCAGCCACTGATCGGTGTTAATTTTCAGCGGCGAAATCTTCTGGCGCACCCGATCGACCAGAATTTCCCCGCCCCCGCCGGGAATTGATCCGAGCCCAGCGTTCTTAAATTCTGAAATCACTTCGCGTAGCGGCATCCGGAAAGTTTCCGCAAAATGCTGAAACTCCGGTGGACTGAACCCGTGGATGTTAATGTGCGGATATTTTTCGCGAAGGTGTCGCAAAAGATCGAGATACCACGCGAACGCCAGTTTCGGATGATGCCCGCCCTGCATCAGGATTTGAACACCGCCCGCGGCGGACAGTTCCTCAAGTTTTTCATCGATCTGCTCGAACGAGAGCACGTAATGATCTTCATCGCGTTCTGTCCGATAAAATGCGCAGAACTTGCAGTAAACATTGCAGACGTTCGTGTAATTGATGTTCCGATCGACAATGTAGGTGACGATCTCGCGACCGCGATTGCCGTAGCTTTTCGCCTTCGCCAAATCGCGCCGTGCATTCGCCAGCACACCGAGTTCTTCCAGCGGCCATTGGTACAACTCGAGCGCATCTTCAAACGAAATTCTTTCGCCCGCGAAGATTTTTTCCGTCAGCGCGTCTCGATTTAACGAAACCATCTCCGCGCATTTTATATGACGCAGCGGCAGGTTGCACGTAGATCATTTGGATGGTCAAGAGTGTGGCGATCGTCGGTGCCGGTGTGTCGGGGCTGACCTGTGCCGTTCTTTTTGCCGAGCGCAGCTATCGCGCCGTCATTTTCGCGGAGGAAACGGGCGAGCGCACAACGTCCGCGGCTGCCGCCGCACTTTGGTATCCGTACGATGCCGAGCCGGCCGATTCTGTGATCGCGTGGGCGCTCGAAACTTACCAGGCACTTGTCGGTTTCAGCCGCGATTCGCAAACGGGCGTGTCGATGATTGAACTGCGCTCCTTTTCGCGGACGGGCGAAATTCCAATTCCAGAATGGGCCATTCCGCTAGGCGCAAAGCGACTCGCGTGCGAGACGTTGCCAGCGTTTACCAGCGGTTTTGCCATCGCCGTTCCGCTGATGGATACGACAATCTATCTCGATTATCTTAGGAATCGGTTTGTCAATGCCGGCGGCTCAATCAACGGAAACGTTCGTTTCGAGAAACTCGAGAATGTCGATCCAAAATTCGATCTCGTGATCAACTGTACGGGCATCGGCGCGAAAATACTTCTTCCTGATGTCGATCTTGAACCGCATCGCGGCCAAGTCGCGATCATGCCAAAGCTCGATCTTGGTCACGCGGTTGTTTGCGACGATTTTCCGCTCATGTACGCCATTCCGCGCGTGAACGATTGCGTTTTCGGCGGCACAAACGAAGTGAGCGACAATCGCGATGTCGATCCCGCGGCGACATTGCGCATCGTCGAGGCATGCAGCCGCGTTTTGAACATCGACAAGCCGCGTGTTCTGGCCGAGCGCGTCGGGCTGCGCCCATTTCGTAAATCAGGCGTTCGTCTCGAACGCAATCGGTTGCGCGACGGCCGCACCGTCATTCACAACTATGGCCACGGCGGCTCCGGTTTCACACTCTCCTGGGGTTGCGCGAAAAAGGTCTTCGATCTCGCAGATTTGTCTGGGTAGCGCACGCGGCCCGGGTGCGTCGCTCAAGCAAATACGTCCCGTGAAACTTAGGTCAGCGCGATTGCTTGGAAAGAGCTGACCACGTCGTCAGGGCCTTTGGCGGCGAAGAAACTTTCGTAATAGCCGGGGCCGAGGTCCCAGTGATCGCCTTTATAATATTCGTCGCGATAAAATCGCCAGACGCCGCTCACGACAATGAGGCAGCTGATGCGGTCGTTCCAGAAATCGCCGATGTAATGGAAGCTAAGGTTCGTGCGCGCGTAGGCGCCGCCGAAGCCGATGTGATCGTAAACCACCAACTCAGGCAGCCGGATGATCTCTTTGCTCGGTTCTACTTTCACTTTGCCGGCGGCGGAAGCGTGGTAGCTGAGCGGCCCAAGTTTCCATTTTGTGTCGATGACACAGCCGTTGTCCGGCGACAATTCAGTTTTCGGTGTTTGTCTCATAAGCGGCGGGTTTTTTCTGATTAGAACAAATGGCCAACGCGGTGTCGAGCGCGAGATTCAGCAAAGTGTTTCGGGTTCAGTGAGCAGGCTTCGGTCTGAACCCTGAAATCTGTTCCCTAAATCATGTGCTCGCGGTTATCCGAGCGTAGGCGGATGGTTTTGTTTTGCAAATTGTGCGTGGCGCGGATGAAACGCACGGTTTTACTCTTTGCCCGCATCAAAATGGAATGGGTGATGGCCGTTGTGCCTTTTGATTTCACCCCGCGCAAAAGGGCGCTATCGCTGATGCCGGTTGCGCAAAAGACAATGTTTTCTCCTTGGGCGAGATCGTCGGCGACAAAAACGCGGTCGAGCTCTTTCTCATAACCTTCGTCGATGAGTTGTTTGCGTTCCTTTTCGTCGCGCGGCCACATCTTGCATTGCATCTCGCCGCCCAGGCATTTGATTCCCGCCGCGGCGAGTACAGCCTCCGGTGATCCGCCCATGCCCATG
>Ga0210399_10000557_pt1 | contig 29681 bp, 24 predicted proteins | sample IncBWC14MmetaG_FD_150865 | JGI IMG/M metagenome (GOLD analysis project Ga0210399, IMG submission 150865) | Forest soil microbial communities from Barre Woods Harvard Forest LTER site, Petersham, Massachusetts, United States - Inc-BW-C-14-M | ecosystem: Environmental > Terrestrial > Soil >... | reverse complement strand
GCTCTTCCGGGGCATTATCGATCGAATCGAACGCCCGGAACGCCACCTTCGGGTTGTGCTTCGAGAGCACCTTGGTAATCGCCGCCGTCAACGTCGTCTTGCCATGGTCAATGTGACCGATGGTTCCGATGTTCACGTGCGGCTTGTTGCGCTCGAATTTCTCCTTCGCCATTTTCCTTTAACCTCTCGATCTTGGTGACTGCTCAGAGTGGCCGACTCCGCCCGTGACGAGCCACCGTACTGCACTTCAAGATCTGGAGCGGGGGACGGGATTTGAACCCGCAACCATCACCTTGGAAGAGTGAGACTCTACCGTTGAGTTACCCCCGCCCGGTGCAGCTCCAAATTTTTTCCCGCCGCAGCTTCGGCCGCGCCCACTCGAAATTCCTGGAGCCTGGGACCGGGATTGAACCGGTGACCTCGTCCTTACCAAGGACGCGCTCTACCAACTGAGCTACCCAGGCCGAACCCGTGTCCCCACTAAAAACCGTCCTTCGCGGCGCACTTTTCCAGAGCGGCGCTTGCGCCCCGAATTGGACCGCTTCCGAACATCGCTCATGCGATTGCCCTGCGGTTTTCTGTCTATCCCCACAACGAGAGCCTGGTGGACGGGGAAGGATTCGAACCTTCGTAGCCCGCAAGGAGCGGCAGATTTACAGTCTGCTGGTTTTAGCCACTCACCCACCCGTCCCGTAAAATCATTCGGGATACCAAAGCGCATCCCGCAAAACTGTCTTGGGACGCGAACTGCGGGTCCCCCAACTTGCTCTTCAACAACTTGCCAACATCCCACACAAAAACACAAAAAGGACTCGTGTCAAGAGACACCAGCCCGTTCATTTTTTCAGTCAGGATCCGCTCCGCCCTCACTCCCCTGCAAAATTCCTGGTGGAGCTGGCGGAGGGAATTGAACCCCCGACCCTCTGATTACAAATCAGATGCTCTACCAGCTGAGCTACGCCAGCGCCGCTCAAACCGAGTAAGGATAGCAGAAGAGGTATCAGAATTGCAAGGGTGCGCTCCAAAATATGTTGCACGTGGATGGCCAGCTCTGTGGAAAAACGTTTCCACCAGTGACCACCTGAGCACGCACTATCCCATTTATTCTCTGTACTTTAGCACGGAATGCGCGCAGCGGCAGGGCTTAGAATTCAACAGCCACGGAACGTCTCCACCAAAAATCAATTTCATTCTCGGATTTTGCTGCCGCCAAAACATCGTCGGGTGGGACAATGGCAGATCGCGGAGGACCGGCAATAGCGCCGCGAAAGCCATGAGGAAAAAGACACTCATCGCCCTGGCAGCCGCTGTCGTCATTGCCAGCGCGGCTACCTTTTTCGGATATCTAAAATGGAGCGTCCCGCCGAGCAGTCGACGCGAAGAAACGCTCGCGCTGATGCCCACGGATGCCAGTGCCGTTCTTTTCCTGAATTTTGCCGAGCTCCGGCAATCGCCCTTCGTCCGGCAACTTTACGCCTGGGCTCAGAAACCGCCAACCGAAGCGGATTACGCGCAATTTGTCAAAGAAACCGGATTCGATTATGAGCGCGACCTTGATCGCATCGCCATCGCCGTCCGGAAACGCGGCGAAGACACCACGCTGTTTGCAGTCTTGGATGGAAAATTCGATCCGCGAAAAATTTCCGCCTACGCTTTGAAGGACGGAACCGCAGTAAAAAAAGGGGGGCGCGAGATTTTTTCCGTGACGGCCAACGAAACGACAAAGAAAATTTCCTTTGCCTTCTTGGGGAACAAGCGCATCGCAATCACCAACGATTCGAATCTGGCCGTCTTTCTCGACGCCGAAAAACGGTCCGCGGACGTCGCGGAATGGCGCGCGCGATTCGAACGCCTGGCCGGCTCGCCGCTTTTTGCCGTGATTCGGCAAGAAGCCGCCCTCGGAGCCACCTTTTCCGCGCGCGCTCCCGGCGGCCTCCGCTCGCCCCAACTTTCCACGCTGCTCGATCAATTGCAGTGGATCACCGTCGCGGGAAAGCCGGATAACGACCGCTTGCGGGTAGTCGCCGAAGGAGAATGCTCGGCGGAGGGTACGGTTCGGCAGCTCGCAGATGTAATGAATGGCGTCCTCATTCTGGCGGAGGCTGGATTGAACGAAGCGAAAACCAGGCAGCAATTGGATCCCGCAGTGCGCGAGGCGTACCTGGAATTGCTTAGAAGCGCGGATGTTTCCAAAATCGACCGCGGCGACAGCAAATCCGTCCGGCTGGTATTCGATCTAAAACCCGGTTTTCTCGAGGCCGCCAGCAAAGTTTCTCCAGTCGTTCCAGACACCACCCCGAGCAAGCCACCGCCCAGAAAAGCTCCGGGGGCCAGGAAAGGCCGCACCTGACCAACACGGCTCCTGGGGAAGCCCGCGCGGGCCTTTCCTTTGAAGCACCACTGACGCACTGAAAACAGAACCGGCGGGCCAAGCTCCGCCGCCTGACCATCCGCAAGATTTCAAATAGGAACTTAGTCGCCAGCAGGAGTGGACTTCATATAGCGCCAGGGATTAATCGGAGCATTGTTCATTCGCACTTCGTAGTGCACGTGCGGCCCTGTGGAGCGGCCGCTGATGCCCGTATATCCAAGAACTTCGCCGCGCTTGACGCGGGCGCCGGTAACCGCTGAGAAGGCCGAAAGATGGGCATACCAGGTGGTGATTCCGAAACCATGATCGATGACCACCAAGCGACCGTAGCCCGCATGGTTCTCCGCAATGGTGATGATTCCATCCGCGGTCGCGTGAACCGGTGCCCCATAGTCAGCCGCCACATCCACGCCGGTGTGAAACGCGCCTTCCCCGCTGAACGGATCCATTCTCTCGCCGAAGCTATCGGTAATGTGTCCCATGACCGGCCAGATCGCCGGCGTGTAGGAGGAATCGGCAAAACTCATCGGGGACAGCAAATGGAGTCCGCTGCTGGAGATGGCGATCACCGCGGCGTTACGCTTCAAAAACGTGTATTGCTCGATGGAGCGGTCGAACGCATCTTGCGAATCAACGGGATTGTCGCCCTGATCGAAAGCCGCCGGATGGTAGCGCAGCACGCCGTAGGTCATGGCCACTTCGGTCGCCAGGGATTGCAGAGAATCGAGTCGCTGGTTGGTGTCGTTTACGGTGCTCTGAAGCTGCTGATACTGCTTCTTGAGAGTTTCCTGATCGTGGCGAAGAGCGTTGTAATTGCCAACCTTCCATAGCATTCGCGAATAGGAGCCCACCGCCGCCGTCACGCTGATCGCTCCGATGAGGGCCAGCACCGCGAGACCGTGGAGCACGTAGGCGGGCACGATAAGCTTCTTCAGCTTACCGGGCGACGAGGCGATATAAAATGTGTAGCTCTTACTCCTCATGAGCACCGGGCCCTCTAGAGGCCTTCCCATTTGACGTTTGCGGGCGAGTTTCCCCACTGCCCGCTTGAATTTGAACATGAACCGACAATCTGAACCGTGAGCCTTGGTCCGCGACCATCGACATACTAAATTCTGTAGCCGGCGACGTCAACCCTGTTTTTGGTACTATTTGGGTCAGGCGGCCGAGACCTGTCCCCTGTCCAACCGGACAGGAACGCTGCAGTGCACGGGCGTTCTCGGCGAGCACCAGCCGCCAAACAGCGCCAAAGAATCACGAGCTATACTGTCGTCCGCCAGCACATTGGAGTGTTCGGATAGGGCCCTATGCCACGCAATCGCCAAAACGAGGGTGCCATCCTCCGAAAGATAGCGGACCGCTTCCCATCACCGCAGGGGCCGGCCTTCCGGCGATCGATCGCTCTCGGTGTTGGCGATGATGCGGCGCTTTTCCGGCCAAAGCCCCGTCACCAAGCCATTCTCACCTGCGACTGGTTCCTCGAAGGGACCCACTTTTTGCGGGCCAAGCATCCCCCTGACGCGGTCGGCTGGAAGTGCCTCGCACGGGCGGTGAGTGATGTCGCGGCGATGGGGGGCACCCCCTGCTGCTTCCTGCTGAGTCTGGCGCTGCCTGAAACGCACACCGGCCGGTGGCTAGAGCTGTTCCTCAAAGGCTTGCACCGCGCTTCCGGCAAATTCCAGTGCGCGTTGGCCGGCGGGGACACGACGCTCCAAGACGAAATTCTCATCAATGTTACCGTTGTCGGTGAAGTGCCCACTGGACTCGCTGTGCCGCGCTCGGGGGCCCGCGAAGGTGACCTTATCTATGTAAGCGGGACGCTGGGCGAGGCGGAGCTGGGTCTGCAAATGCTTCGCCGCGCAAAAAGCTTCCCGTCCAAAAGGCATCCACTGCTGAAGAAACATCTTTACCCCGAGCCGCGTCTCGAGCTGGGGCGCTGGCTGGCCAGAAAAAAAATTGCCACGGCTATGATGGATCTCTCCGACGGGTTATCGAGCGACTTGGCCAAACTTTGCGCGGCCAGCGGAGTCGGTGCTCTTCTCGATCAAGATCATTTACCAGCCGTGTTCGTTCCGCGTTCTTTCGGCCGACGAGTGGACGAGTCTCGTCAACTGGCATTGCACGGTGGCGACGATTACGAGCTCCTTTTCACGGCTCCGCCCGGCAAGCTGCCGAGTTGGCCCTGGAAATTCAAGAAACTCCCGGTTTGTCCGATGGGCGTGATCACTTCCGGGTCCCAGGTGGTCTATTTCGAATCGGGCAAGCCGCTTATCTTGCCTCCCCGCGGATGGGATCCTTTCCGTAAACGGGGCTAGGCGTGGGCAACATCCGGAGTTCTCACTCGACAACGGCGCTGTTGCTGGTGACCGTGGTCGGGGCGGCCGGCGGCGGTTTTTCTTTGGGAGCGGAGGGCTCGTCTTCGGTGGGGGCGGTATCCGGGGTGTCTACGTTCAGGTGGTGCTCGTTGGCCTGCTGCTCGAGCGTGACCACATTCTGGAAATCCACGACGGGTGTCCCGGCCGTCGCCCCTTGCATAAATTCTAGCCAGATCGGCAGCGCGGCGCGTGCGCCGGTTTCTTTTTTGCCGAGGGAAATCTGCTTGTCATCGAACCCTACCCACACCCCGGCGGTAAGCTGGGGTGTGTATCCTACAAACCAGGCATCGGTGTAATCCTGTGTTGTTCCCGTCTTGCCGGCGGCGGGGCGGCCCAGCGGCTTGGCAGCGACGCCGGTGCCGAATTGAATGACTTCCTCGAGCATGGCGGTCATGGTGCGCGCCACATCGGGAGAAAGAACGTCATGCACTTCGGGATGCGCTTCTTCAAGCAGCGCGCCATCGTAGCTGGTGACGCGGCGAATCATGTGCGGATCGATGCGGATGCCGTCGTTGGGGAAAACGGTGAATGCGGAGACGTGCTCGACAAGCTTCATGTCCGCGGCGCCGAGGGCCAGCGGCAGATACGGGGGAAGCGACGTGGTGATGCCGAACCGTTTGGCCATATCCACTACGGTGTTGATGCCGATTTTTTCCGCGAGTTTTACGGCCGGAACGTTGCGTGAACCCGCCAGCGCGCGCCGCAATGTGATGGTCCCTTCAAATTTTTCATCGTAGTTGCGGGGAGAATAAGGCTGGCCTCCGCTGATGGTGGTAAACGGCGTGTCCACGATGGTATCGAAGGGCGTCGAGCCTTTTTCCAGGGCGTCCGCATAAACGTAAACTTTGAACGAGCTGCCAACCTGGCGAAGCGCCTGGGTAGCGCGGTTAAACTTGGAATCTTCGAAACTGTACCCGCCAATCATGGCTTTGATTTCGCCGGTGGGATTGTCGATGGCGAGAAGCGCGCCTTGCGGCCCAGGCTGTTGTTCGAGATGAACGCGCACGGTATTGTCGCGCAATTCTTCAATAGAGAATTGTGCGAGATCGCCCACCTTCAGGAGATCGGCGGTTTTTTTTCGGCCGGTCCAGGCGAAATCGCTGGGAGCAAGAATTCCGCGGTACGGCCCGATTTTGATGACCGTTTCTCTCTCGCTCACCGTGAGCACGAGTCCGGTAACGTAGCTTCCCTTCTCGATGGCGTGGCGCCAGTCCTCGTCTTCGTAGCTCTCGAGCTTGCCAAGATTGTCGCGCAGCACGTTCGGAAGATTGCCTTTCCAGCCGTGGCGGCGCTCGTAGCTGTGCAAACCGTCCCGGAGAGACTGGTTGGCGATACGCTGCAGCTTGATGTTCAGCGTGGTGTAAACGCGCAGCCCGCGCTCGTGGACGGCTTCGGTTCCGTAAGTGGATTCCAGATACTTGCGAATCTCCTCGAAGAAGTAGGGCGCGAGGTCGTTGCGTGGATATTGGACGTGCAGGGCCAGCGGCAATTTCCTGGTGGCGGCTTCTTCCGTGGGCGTAATTTTCCCTTCTTCTTCCATGCGGTGGATTACCAGATTGCGGCGGTTCAGCGCGAGTTCTGGATTCGTGAGCGGCGAAAATTTCGGGCCATTGACCATGCCCGCCAGGAGTGTCGCTTCCTGAAGCTTCAGGTCCGTGACCGGCTTGCCGAAATAAAATTGCGCGGCGGCAGCGAACCCGTAGTTGCCGTGCGCCAGATAAACTTGATTGGCATACATGGTAAAAATTTGCGGTTTGGTGTAACGGCGCTCGATCTGCAGCGCGAGCAATATCTCCTGCATTTTGCGGCGGAAGCTGCGGTCGCTGCGGTCCAGGAAAAGATTCCCGGCGAGCTGCATGGTGATGGTGCTGGCGCCGCCGGTGATGCGGCCCTTCGCGACGTTGCGCACCGCGGCGCTGAACAAGCGCGGAAAATCGATGCCCCAGTGCTCTTCGAAGTGCTGGTCCTCGATGGCCGTGACGGCGCTGTACAGCACTTTGGGGCACTGCTCATAGGTCATCAGGATGCGCCGTTGCAACGCGAAGCTGCCGGCCATCTGGCCGTCATCGGCATAAACTTCGGTGACCACGTCGGGACGGTAAGTTTCCAGGGCGCGAATTTCCGGCAAGTCGCTGGCGTAAACAAAGAGCAAGCCGCAGCCCGCGCCCAGCGCCATCGAGCAGAGCAACAGAAAAGCCAGCGCGACGCGGTCAATCAGTTTCCAGCCGCGCAATCGCAGCGTAATGGGTGGCAGACTCAGCATCGAAACAATACTTTATCGCAGAAGTCGAATACCCGGCCGAGAAGTGTCACGACAGTGTTTCGTAATATTTTTCTCCGCTGCAGGCGCGGCAGAGGGTGCGACCGTCCTTAGTAACTTCACGTTTGAAATTGATGCCTTCGCCGCACTGGTCGCAGACCACGCGGAGGCCTTTGAAGCCAGGAAGATCTTCGGGTTGGACTTCGACTTTCACACATTGTTTGGTGAAAAGAATTTCGTCGGAGAGCTGCGCGTAGGCTTTTTGCTGGCCGGCGTCCTTGCCGAGTTCGGGAAACATTTCGCGGGCGGCTTGCTTGGAAGATTCCTTGGCAGCGATGCGCACGGCTCGGCCGCTCTCTAGATCGACGAAGGTGGCGGCGACTTTGCCCCAGTCGCGGAATTTCAGCGCTCGCTTGCCGAGGCGGCAATTGGCGACGAGCGCGACGGCATCGGTGACGCAGCGGTCAATTTCGACGTAGGTGACGATGCGTTTGCGCTCGGCGATGGGATCCTCGATGCCGAGTTCGCGCAGGCCCAGCATGGCCAGCCGCACGCCGAGAACCTGCCCAGCGCAGAGGTGCCCGTGGGCCACGGCGGCCAGTTCGAGGTATTCAGAAAACGTTTTCATGGGAGCGAGCGGGAGCTCAGGCCTTCTCGGGAGCCGACCAGGGATGAGGCTCGCGGGCTTCCTGGAACGCGAAGATCGTCATGACCAGCGCCAGTGCGGTGAAGGCGCCGTCACGCACGACGGTCATGCCGGTGAGCTTCTCCGGTGTGCCGAAGCATCCGCAGTTGATGTCCATGTGCAAAAGATACGCGCGCGTCACTACCGCCAGGAACCCCACCATGATCGCCGTCATGGCCGTGGCCCAGATTCGCAAGCGCCAGCCGATCAGCAGTAGCAGGCCCAGCACGATTTCCACGAACGGCAAAGTATGCGCAACCACTTGCGACGCCACAGGCGAGATCATTTTGTACGATTCCACTTGCTCGGCGAAGCGCGAGATATTCATCGAGACCGAAAATCTCAGAACGAATATGGGCCAAAGATGCGTGTTAGGCAGCAAGAGCTTGGAAAATCCTGCGTACACAAAAATCCCGCCGAGGACCAAGCGGCCGATCCAGATGATCGCGCGGCGGGCGTTTAGGGGGCTGGATTCGATCATGATGTCGGCTTCCGGGCGAAATTCCACTATTTCTGGCTGAGCAGCTGATCGAGAAAGGTCTTGAGAATGTCGTAGGTCATGGCGCCGGAATAGGGATAGGTCTGCCCCTTCGCATGAAAAACGGTGGTGGGGGTCTGGCTGACGCGGTAGGTCTGGCCGAGGCTGTAGTCTTTGTCAATCAGGGGATCAACGGTGCCACCCTTGACGAGAGCGCGAACCTTGGTCATTTCCGTGGGGGAGAGCACGGCGGCGACCGCGCCGTCCACGTCGCCGGACTGTTCCCACTTTTCCTGATTCTGAAAGAGCGCTTCTTCGACGGGCTCAACCTTGCCGAGTTGCGCGGCGGCGCGAGCGTAGCGCGCGGCCACCCGAGAGTAGGCGTGCATGGGCAGCGGAAAATCGCGATGGATCAAGTAGACCTTGCCGGTGCTGACGTAGTCCTCCATCAGCCGACGATTGGTGGTGGTGAAAAGCGTCTTGCAAGCGGGGCATTGAAAATCGCTGAAAACTTCCATGACCACAGGAGCATTCTTCGAGCCGAAAGCCTTGTGGGGATCGATGTCCGGGAGGTTCGGCGTTGCTTGCGGTCGAGGCGGACGCGAGGCCGCTCTAGCCACGACGACGGGGGTGGGAACAAGGGGGGACTCGGACTCCGCTGGTGAGTTCACCGTTTCAGAGGGCGGTTGCGTCAATGGCGGCGGCGATGATAGAGCGGGCTCAGGAGTCTCGCGGAAAGAAGGTAGGAACAAGGCTAATAAGGCGAGCAAGCTCAGACTAAGAATCCCTGCCAGAATGCGCCGACGGTTCACGCGATCCTCCGAAATGGTTGGAGCGATTTGCCCCCTGCCAACGATGCCTAGAATTCTACCTCGAAACGGGGGGAATAAAGGAGCTGTCCTTCTCCGAATTCCAACCAAGCACCTGGTGATCGAACGTGACTAAGGGGCTAGGAACTTGGTTGCAGGCGCGACGGGAAGCGTTGTGCGGAGGAAATGCTAGTTAACCATAATACCCACGCCGACCCGGCCGGTTTTCATAAATGTTGATTCTAAACGAGTTACAGGCGCATTTTTCGCTCTCTCGCGGCGATTTCCTGGCAAGTGTTCATTATAAAGGAGTTGCTGGACCCCTAGAAGCGGGAAAGTGCTGGCAGCCGTCTAGCAGGAACAAACGAAAAGGGAAAATCTCTCTTTAGAGATGCCCTCCGGAGTATCTGAACAGTTCAGTACCCGAGGAATTATCAAAGGTCAACAGCGATTTTCGCAAAGGAACCAGCGGAGCACCTAGGAGGCGGCAAGGCCAAGAAAACGAATGCCTTACAAGTGCTATCAGAAAACTTGACAAACATACACTCAAGGTGTAGAGTGCCCATTGAGCTGGGCTTTGGAACGCAAGAACGGAGCTGGATTCGCTCTTGATTTTTCCCGAGAAGCTACGGGCGAACGCACCCAGTGAAAGGTTTCAGGAGGAATAGCAGCAATGAGCAAGATTATTGGAATTGACCTGGGAACAACGAACTCGGTTGTCGCCGTGATGCAGGGCGGCGAACCGGTGGTGATCCCCAACCAGGAAGGGGCGCGGACCACGCCGTCCGTAGTGGCCATCACCAAGACGGGTGAACGCCTGGTCGGGCAAGTGGCCAAGCGCCAAGCGGTGACCAATCCGGAAAACACGGTGTACTCGATTAAACGGTTTATGGGCCGCCGCTACGACGAAGTTGGCGAAGAAACGCGGCGAGTGCCCTACAAAGTGATTGCCGGGCCGCACCAAGACGCACGCGTAGAGATTGCAGGAAAGTCTTACAGCCCGCCGGAGCTTTCCGCGATGATTCTGGGCAAGTTGAAGGCGGCCGCGGAAGATTTTCTCGGCGAGAAGGTCGCTAAAGCCGTCATCACCGTGCCGGCTTACTTTAATGACGCACAGCGGCAGGCCACCAAGCAGGCGGGCGAAATCGCCGGTTTGGAGGTAGTCCGCATCATCAACGAACCAACGGCGGCGGCGCTGGCCTACGGTTTGGACAAGAAGACCGACGAGACCATCGCCGTGTACGACCTGGGCGGCGGCACGTTCGATATTTCCGTGCTGGAAGTCGGCGCGGGGGTCGTGGAAGTGAAGTCCACCAACGGCGACACACACCTGGGCGGCGACGACGTCGATCAGAGAATCGTGGACTGGCTGATCAACGAGTTCAAGACCAAGAACAACATTGATTTGAGCAAGGACAAGATGGCCCTGCAACGCTTGAAGGACGCGGCGGAAAAAGCCAAGATCGAGCTTTCGCAGATGATGGAGACGGAGATCAACCTGCCGTTCATCACGGCGGGTGCGAACGGGCCGATCCACATGGAAGAAAAGCTCACCCGCACTCGGCTCGAGCAGATGATGAACGACCTGCTGGAACGCTCCATGAAGCCGGTAAAGCAGGCGCTGGAAGATGCCAAGATGTCGCCGAACGACATCCAGGAAGTTGTCCTGGTAGGCGGCTCGACGCGCATTCCCAAAGTGCAGTCGCTGGTGCGCAACTTCTTCGGAGGGAAAGAGCCCCACAAGGGCGTCAACCCCGACGAAGTGGTGGCGGTGGGTGCGGCGATTCAGGGCGCGGTACTTGCCGGAGACGTGAAGGACATCCTGCTGCTGGACGTCACCCCGCTTTCGCTGGGCGTGGAAACGCTGGGCGGCGTGATGACCGTGCAGATTCCGCGCAACACCACGATCCCGACGCGCAAGGTGGAGACGTACTCGACCGCGGCGGACAACCAGCCGGGTGTGGAAATTCATGTCATGCAAGGCGAGCGGAAGTTCGCCAAAGACAACCGTTCGCTCGGTACCTTCAAACTGGACGGAATTCCGCCGGCTCCGCGCGGAACGCCGCAGATCGAGGTCACCTTTGACATCGATGCCAACGGCATCCTGAACGTGAGCGCGAAGGACAAGGCCACCAACAAGGAGCAGAAGATCACCATCACCGCATCCAGCGGCCTGAGCAAGGAAGAGGCCGAAAAGATGCGGACGGAGGCGGAAGCGCACTCGGAAGACGACCGCCGTCGGATGGAGGAAGTCGAAGCGCGCAACAGCCTGGACGGCGTCGTGTATCAGGCCGAAAAGATGCTGCGCGAGAACCGTGAGAAGATCGCCGAAGCGGACGTGAAGAAGGCCGAAGAGGCCATCGAAGATGCGAAGAAGGCCGTGAATGAAGGCGGCGTTCCGCGGCTGCGGGCGGCAAAGGAAAACGTCGAGCGTTCGCTGCACAAGATCGCCGAGGAGCTGTACAAGGCCACGCAGGCTGCGGGTGCGGCGCAGGCTGGTGCGGCGCAAGCCGGTGCGGGCGGAAACTCTTCGGCCGGCTCGAGCGGCGCTGCGGAGAAGAAGCCTGGCGACGTGATTGACGCCGAGTACGTGGACGTGGACGAATCGAAGCGTCCGAACTGAAAGAGTTGTTCGTTTTTTAGTTGTAAGTCTTAAGTAGGAAGAGAAAGAGTTTGGCTCGCACATTCTCTTCCCCTTGGAGGGGCCCGAAAATCAGCGTCCCCGAGTAGCGAGCGTGCCCGAGTAGGGGCGCAGCGTACTGCGCCCCTACAACTACATCATGCCGACAACAGCGAAACAGGACTATTACGAACTGCTGGGAGTGCCGCGAAAGGCGGGCGCCAAGGATATTCGTGCGGCATTCCGCAAACTGGCGCGAAAATATCACCCGGATTTGAATCCGGGGGACAAGTCCTCGGAAGAAAAATTCAAGCAACTGCAGGAAGCCTACGACGTGCTCTCCGACTCCAAAAAGCGGCAGATGTACGACCAGTACGGCTTCTATAGCGACAATCTTCCACCGGGCGGGCCTGGCGGAGCGGGCGGCCACGGCGGCGAGCAGGACGTCAATTTCGATTTTGACGGATTTGATTTTGGGGGCGGCTCTGGCGCGGCGGGCGGCGGATCGAGCTTCCGCGATCTCTTTAGCCAGTTCTTCAGCGGTGGACGCGGCGCCACCGCCATGGAACCCGAGCACGAACCCGGCGGCGACCTGGAATATCAGATCGAGATTGATTTCTGGGATGCGGTGCGCGGCGCGGTGAAAAAGCTTTCCATCACGCGGATGGATACTTGCGAGACGTGCCAGGGAACAGGTGCGGTGGGCTCGCCGCAGACCTGCACCGCGTGCGGGGGAACGGGCACGATTCAGCAAACGGCAGGCAAGATGAAATTCAACGTGCCGTGCACGCGGTGCGGGGGGACGGGCAAGCTGCGCACGTTGTGCAAGACGTGCCATGGCGAAGGACGCGTGCGGCGGTCGGAGACGATTGACGTGCGCATCCCGGCAGGCGTTTCGAACGGCGGGCGGGTGCGCGTTCCGGGCAAAGGCAACTCCGGCACGATGGGCGCGCCAGCGGGCGATTTGTATTTGCGGGTGGTAGTGAAGCCGCACGAGTTTTTCGAGCGGCGCGGCGACGATCTGTACACCAAGATTCCGGTCACCGTGAGCGAAGCGACGCTGGGCGCGAAGATTGAAGTGCCGACGATCGATGGGCGGTCGCTGGTCAGGATACCCCCGGGGACCAACAGCGGGAAGACCCTGCGGCTGAAGGAAAAAGGCGTGCCCAGCGCGAGGAATGGCGCGCGCGGCGACCAGTATGTGGAAATTCAAGTGGTCGTGCCGCCGCCGACCGACGAGCGCGTGCGCAATTTGATGAAGGAGTTGGAAAGCGTCGCGCCGGGCGATCCGCGGAAGGATTTGTTCAGCAAGGCAGGAGTTTGAGAAGCGCTCGTTAGTTGTTAGTGGTAAGTTTTTTAGTCGAAAAAAAAGAGCTAGAGAATTACCGATGGCAGTGCGAGCGAAAAAACGGGCCAAGGCGGGCTACATGATCAGCGCGGTGGCGGAGCTTTACAAGCTGCACCCGCAGACGCTGCGGCTGTATGAACGCGTGGGACTGCTGAAGCCGTCCCGCTCGCAGGGAAACACACGACTGTATACGGATTCCGATTTGGAGCGGTTGGACGTGATCCTCACGCTGGCGCGGGATATGGGCGTGAACCTGGCCGGTATCGAAATTATTTTGAACATGCGCGAGAAAATGATCGAGATGGAGCGGCAGATGGGGGAGTTCGCGCAAGTGGTGCAACAGGAATTGTCGCGGGTGGCGGCGTCCCATACCCGGGAGAAAACGCCGGGGCATGCGATTGTGCGAGCGGCGCCGCGGATGGTTCGATAGCTATCCGTGATCCGGACCAGTTTACAAGAAAAAGAGTCCGTAGTTCCTTCCGCAGTTCCCTGATGTTGAGTGCTTGCCGTCTAGAGAGCGCACCCGTATGCTGTCTGGCGTAGAGAAAAGAACCGGTCGCCGGGTTAAAGCCCGGCGCCTAGATCGACTCATTCGTTATGGCGCTGGAAAATTGCACGCTTTGCAGGGGCACGGGGTGGAAGCTGGTACCGCGCGCGGATGGCGCGGCTGGCAAAGTGGCGGTGGCGTGCGACTGCGGGATGGAGAAGCGTGCCTCGCTGGTGATGGAGCGCGCACGGATTCCCAAGCGTTACGAACATTGTGATTTTGAGAGTTACGTCACCGACCTCACCGATGGGAAGACCTGGTTAGCCCAGCACGCGCATTCGCTGAAACAAGCAAAACTGTTCACGCAAGGGTTTGTGCGCGAGTATCCCGGTTCGTCCGAAAAGGGACTATTGTTCATGGGTCCTTCGGGAGTGGGGAAAACGCATCTCGCGGTTGCGGCACTCAAAGAATTGATTCATCGCGGGCATGCCGGATTGTTTTGCGATTACCGCGAACTGCTGAAGGAAATTCAGGCCAGTTACAACCCGGCGAGCGAATCGACGGAGATGAAAATTCTGGAGCCGATTCGAACGGTGGAGATTCTGGTGCTGGATGATCTCGGCGCGAGTAAGCCGTCGGATTGGGTGCGCGACATCGTCGGCATTGTCTTGAACGCGCGCTACAACGAGAACCGCACGACGATCATCACGACGAATTATCTCGATAATCCGGCCACGGAGGGCGAAGCCACGCGCCTTCCGAATGGCAAGTTGATTGCACCAACGCGCGAAGATGCGCTGGAGCAGCGCATCGGAGCGCGTATGCGATCGCGATTGTATGAGATGTGCCGCACCGTGGAAGTGAGTGCCCCAGATTTTCGTCGCGAAAAGACGCATGCCGGGCGCGCATGAATTTTTGGTCCGGGAAATGGGGCAATTGGTGAGCCAGCTCGGCGGGATCATGCACCTCGGGCGAAAGCTGGACGAAAGTCGGGGGCCCGAGAGAGAATTACCGGAGGCTCAAAAAGCTCTCTGGCCGGAGAGGCAAGAGGCGGTTTCTGGCACCCGACGAGAGGAGGTGCATCCGTCGGTCAAGCCGGGCTTTCGGTTCCTGTTCAGGGAAGCGCTTCGGAGCCCCTTCTCGCTTGTCTTGGGCCCGTTCCTCAACAACGCTTTGCATGCTTCGATTGGGCGGCTTTCTACCCGCGCATTGCTTTTCCGTCGATCCCTTTCGACTTCGGATTGGTTCTTGCCCTCATCCATTCGAGCGCCGGAAGTTGCGCATCGACGCCTGCTGCGGTTACGTCCGGATGGTTGATTGACACAAGCGCGAGGCGGCGAGTATCCTTCTAGAGTTGCAGCGTTTTCGAGGACCGCAGCATCTTTGTCCCTAAGCGACCGCAAGTAAGCCGACCCAGCAATGGACCGCCACGCGGTTATTTTGTTGGGCAAGCCCAGGGCGGTTGACTTCCTTGCATTAACCCCGATTGGGAAGCAGCAAGGAACTTTTTCGACTGAACACGGGGCCGCATAGCGGCTACCCAAAGCGAAGTAATCTTCCGGAGGCCAACAACCATGTTTTCCGACCACGATAACCAAACCCTTGCGGCAGCTGCCGCGCCTGCACCCGAAGCCGAATCCGCTCCGAACAGCGCGCACCCGGAAACAAATTCCACAGTAGAAAGCGCGACGGAGGAAAGTGCTCCTCCGGCGGCAATGGAACATGCCGAAGCCCCCAGCACGGCAGCAGTGACGCCAGTATCGGGGACACCGGGGGAAACCCACGTGTCCACGGATTCCGCGACCGTTCATGCCGCGGCTGAAGCCAGCCGGGAAACGCACGCCGCGGATGCCGAAACGGCCGCCGCAGATGAAGAAGCCGCCGGCTCGGAAGAGATGAGCAAGCTACTGCAGGAGTACGACGAGAAGCAGGAAGCGGCTGCGTCGCACGAGGTCATTGAGGTCAAGGTTGTCGCGTACACGGAACATGGCGTGGTGGTCGACTTGGGCGGAAAGACGGAAGGCCTGATTCCCGCGGCGGAATTCACGGACACGGAAATACCGCGGCCTGAGCCGAACAGCACCATCGAAGTACAGCGCACCGGAGAGCACAAGGATGGCTTCACGATCCTGTCGTACCTGAAAGTACTGCGCCGCCGCACTTGGGAAAAGATCGAAGCCGCATTCAAGGCCAAGGAAACGATTACCGGCAAAGTGGTGGACCGCATCAAGGGCGGCATCGTCGTGGATATCGGTGTTCGTGCGTTCCTGCCCGGTTCGCAGTACGACTTGCGGCCCGTGCAGAACCTCGACGACCTGACCGGCACGGAAATCCAGGTGCGCATCACGAAGCTGAACCGCCGCCGCGGCAACGTAGTAGTCAGCCGCCGCGCGCTGCTCGAAGAAGAACTGCATGCCAAGCGCGCGCAGTTGATGGAAACGCTGAGCGAGGGCCAGGTGGTGCACGGCCACGTGAAGAACGTGACGGAGTACGGCGCGTTCGTGGACCTTGGCGGCATCGATGGCTTGCTGCACTTGACCGACCTCAGCTGGGGCCGCGTGAAGCATCCTTCCGACGTGGTAAAGCCGGAGCAGGAAGTTGATGTCATCATCCTCAAGTTTGACAAGGAAAAGCAGCGCGTTTCGCTGGGGATGAAGCAATTGATGGCCGATCCCTGGGTCGGCGCGGCGGAAAAATATCCCGCGGGCGGGAAGGTCAAGGGCAAGATCGTCGGCGTCGTGGACTACGGTGTGTTCGTCGAGCTCGAACAAGGCATCGAAGGCCTGGTACATGTCTCCGAGATGAGCTGGAACAAGAAAATCCAGCACCCCTCGAAGGTCGCGAAAGTCGGCGAAGAAGTCGATGTCGTGGTGCTGGACATCAAGCCGAGTGACCGGCGTGTTTCGTTGGGCATTAAGCAGGCGCAGCCCGATCCCTGGCTGTTGATTGCGGAGAAATACCCCGTTGGCATGGTGGTCACCGGCAAGGTGCGCAACATCGCGGAGTTTGGCGCGTTCATCGAAATCGAAGACGGATTCGACGGGCTCGTGCATGTCAGCGATGTGAGCTGGACGGAGCGCATCAAGAATCCGCACGAGGTTTTCAAAAAGGGCGAAGACGTTACCGCCAAGGTGCTGAAGATCGACCCGGAGAACCGCCGCGTGTCGCTGGGCATCAAGCAGGTCAATGACATCTGGGGCGACTGGTTCAAGCAGCACAAAGTCGGCCAAATCGTGAAGGGCAAAGTTTCGCGCATCGCCACGTTCGGCGCGTTCGTCGAATTGGGCGAAAACATCGAAGCGCTTTGCCACAACACGGAGATTGAAGAGCGCAAGCGCCGCGACGAAGGGCATTCCGCTTTCCGCCCGACCAGCGGGCCGCTGAAGAGCGCCGGGCCGCTCGAACCGGGCAAGGAATACGATTTCAAGATCATCAAAATCAGCCCGGAGACGCGGCGTATCGGCCTGAGCTACCGCGCTGCGGTGAAACAGATCGAGCGCAAGGAAATCGAACAGTATCGCTCGACGTCGAAGTCCTCGTCGACGGCCACGATTGGGGACGCGCTGAAGTCCAAGCTGTCGGCGCGTTAGCCAACTCTGAGGCCACGGCCACCGGCCGCTATAATTTCATTTACCTGCGGGTCATTTTAATGATAGGAAGGGGGGCACTCCGGCACGGGGCCAGCCCCCTGTAAGCCGTTTGGTTCCAATGTTTAGGGCCAGCGCCAAGCGGCAAGTGCTCCTCGCGGCTGTAAAGGGCGGCGGGGCGGCGAACGGTCTTTAATCTAGAGTTGCGCGACGAGGCATAGTGACGATGACCAAGCAACCCACACTCACCAAGGCCGACCTTATCGAGGAAGTTCTGCGTATCACCGAACTTCCCCGCAAGGAATCGGAGACCATCGTCGAAACGATTTTCGATAGCATCATCGGCTCCCTGCAGAAGGGCCAGAAGATCGAGATCCGCGGTTTCGGCAGCTTCCGCACGCGGGAGCGCCGCGGGCGAATTGGCCGCAACCCGAAAACCGGCGCGAAGGTCGAAGTGCCGGCCAAGAAAATTCCCTTCTTCAAGCCCAGCAAAGAATTGAAAGACTTCGTGAATGCTTCAGAAGCCCAGGCAGCGCCGGCGGGCGGCGAGTAGACGCACACCCGGCCGGTTGTTCGAATAAATTCCCTGCACTTCAGAAATCGTGAAGCCGGCCTGCGGGTGCGCTGGGGCTCTAAGCAGCGCGCGCGTGATACTGCTCTGCCCATTCTGCGTTATGCTGTGCCCGCAGCTCGTCTGAACAAGGAAGCGGTGCGATGGACTATATCTGGACTCCCTGGCGCTACCAGTACATGAAACAAGCGGCCAGCGGGAACCAACCGGAATGCATTTTTTGCGATGCCGTGGCGCGGAACAAGGACGCGGAAACGCTGATCGTCCATCGGGGCGAGAAAACATTTTTGATTCTGAATCGCTTTCCCTATACCTCCGGGCACGTGATGATCGTGCCGTACGCGCACGTCGCGGAATTGAATCTGTGCGATGCGGCAACGCTCGGCGAAATGATGCAGCTAACGCAGCGCACGGAAACAGCCCTACGCGCGAACTACCAGCCTGACGGCATGAACTTGGGAATGAATTTGGGCCGCGCGGCGGGCGCTGGCGTGGTGGGACATTTGCACCTGCACGTCCTGCCGCGCTGGATCGGCGATTCCAACTTCATGACAGTAACGGGCGAGACGCGCGTCCACCCGGAAGATTTGAAGACCACCTACGAACGCCTCTCCCAGGCGTTCTCCTGATTCGCGAACCCCGATGAGCCGCGATAGAATGCATGATTCGAACAAGCGTTTGACTAGACGGAGTGCGCCACGGTGGACCTGGAACTGACCGAAGAACAAAAGCTGCTGCAAAAGAGCGTGCGCGAGTTTGCGGAATCGGAAGTAAGGCCGCTGGCGAAAGAACTCGACGAGACGGGGCGGTTCCCGCACGAAGTTTTCAAGAAAGCAGCGGAAATCGGTCTCACGGGCGTGGCGCTTCCCGAGGCCGAGGGCGGAGCCGGCTTCGACCATATCGCCTACGCCATCGTGATTGAGGAAATCTCGCGGTGCTGCGCCTCGACAGGCGTCATTCTCTCGGTGCAGAACTCCCTCTACTGCGATCCGATGCATCGCTACGGAACGGACGAACAGAAAAAGAAATTCCTGCTGCCCTACGCGCGAGGAGAGAAGATCGGTTGCTACGCGCTGACCGAGCCGCAAGCCGGTTCGAACGCCGCCGCCCTGCAAACGAAAGCCGTCAAAAAAGGCGATACTTACGTGCTCAACGGAACGAAAGCCTGGATCACCAATGGCGGCGCCGCGGATGCGGCGATTGTGTACGTGAACACCGAACCGGCAAAAGGCGAAAAAGGAATTACCGCACTGGTCGTGGAAAAAGGCGCGCCGGGGTTCAAAGTCGGCAAAGAAGAGAAAAAGCTGGGCATCAGCGCCACGGCGTGCAGCGAACTGGTCTTCACCGATTGCGCGGTGCCGGTGGCGAATCGCATCGGCAACGAAGGCGAAGGCTACAAGGTAGCGCTCTCGACGCTGGACGGCGGGCGCATCGGCATCGCCGCGCAGGCCACCGGCATCGCGCAAGGCGCGTTCAATGCCGCGCTGAAGTATTCCCAGGAACGCCTAGCCTTCGGCCACCCTATTTCCCAATTTCAAGCCATTCAATTCATGCTCGCTGACATGTCTACGGAAATTGACGCCGCGCGAATGCTCATTCGCAAGGCAGCGTGGAAACAGGACTCCGGCGCGCGTTTTACCCTGGACGCCGCCATCGCCAAACTATTCGCCAGCGAAATGGCCACCCGCGTCACGCACAAAGCCATCCAAATCCACGGCGGCAACGGCTACAGTCGCGAATATCCCGTCGAGCGCAACTACCGCGACGCCCGCATCACTGAAATCTATGAAGGCACCAGCGAAATCCAGCGCCTGGTGATTTCCTCCTGGGTTCTGAAGTCTTAGCCGCCCCGTAGTATCCTGACCGCGTGCTGGAACTCGACTGCGAACTCGAATTTGACGCTTCGCGGGCGGAGCAGGGCTTCTTCCCGACTCTTCCTGCAAAATCTGCCGTTTGTGTGATCGAGCCGCGCGAAGAAAATGCCGAGCCGTTCCTGATTCGAACACAAAATCTACAGCGCCGAATACTGCGTCTGCTCGGCCCTGTCGATCCGGCGAGCAAGCGGCTGAACCTGAGGGAATTTGCACACGGCATCCGCTACCGGCTAACCGGCTCACCGTTCGAACAGACGCTCACCTACTACCAGCACGCCAAACATCTATTTCCCAAACGATATCGCGACCTGATGCGCCTGCGGCCAGCAGCGGTCCTCAAGGTGAATTTGCGAAATGCCTATCCACGCTGCTATGTGACCCGTCGAATTCCCGTCGATGAAAACGGCGTGCCTACCGGAGGCGCGTATTACGGTCCCTTCGCATCGCGGCGGTCCGCAGAAGCCTTCGCTGGGCGGATCCTTGACTTATTCAAGGTACGCCGCTGCCAGATCAAGATTCGCCGCGATCCGACCTTTCCGGGCTGCCTTTACTCCGAAATGAAAATGTGCCTGGCGCCGTGTTTTGCGGGCTGCACGAAAGAGGAATACGACGTCGAAGTACAGCGGCTGGTGCAATTCCTCGAAACAAGTGGAGGCTCGATGCGTTCCGCCATCGAGGAAGAGCGCGAGAAAGCCAGCGACCAACTGGATTTCGAACGCGCCGCCGCGCTGCACAAAAAAGTGGAAAAGCTCGATGAGGTTTTGCGCGGGAGGCCCGAACTCACCTGCCGGATTCAGGACCTGGACGCGGTGATTCTGCAGCGGGCCGCGGAAGAGCAGACCATCGGCGTCTATCGCGTGAGCGCTGGAAGGCTGGCAGAGCCATTCTTCCTGCGCTTCGCGGAGATTGCCAGCCAGCCGCGGTCGGCCGAGCAAATCCTTCGCGAGCAACTCGAAGCGCAGTCCGCGGCAGCGAGCGGAGACCTCGGCGAGCACTTGTGGCTGGTGGCGCGCTGGTTTTACAGCCATCCGCGTGAAGGCGAGATTTTCTTCCACGAAAAAGATTGGCCCTATCGTAGGATTCTTCGGGCGTGCTCGCGGCTTCTCGCGCCGAAGACCAGCGAACTGGATTCGAATCCGCCACCCGAGCCGGCGCGGCCGCCCGAAGGAGCATCATGAGCAAATCCGCAACCAAAGAAGCAACAACACGCTACGCGCAGAAGTTTGCGGGCCGCGCCGCGGCGGGCCATTTCAGGGAAACCCAAAGGCTGCTCCTCTCCTCCCTGGGAATCGGCACATACCTCGGCCAGCCGGACACCAGAACGGATGAAGGCTATACGGCAGCCGCCGTCGCGGCGGTCGAAAGCGGTATCAACGTAATGGATGCTGCCATCAATTATAGGTTTCAGCGCAGCGAACGCAGCCTCGGCGCGGCCCTCCGCCAACTCGCTGCCAAAGGATTCGAGCGCGAGGAAATCGTGGTGTGTACCAAGGGAGGTTATCTTACGCCGGACGGTTCGATGCCGGCTGATTCGAACGAATACTTTTTCCGCGAATACATTCAGCCGGGAGTTTTTACCGCGAAAGATATCGCGGCGGGCAGTCATTGCATGACGCCGAAATTTCTGAAAAATCAGCTTGGCCGCAGCCTGAAAAATCTGGGCGTGGATTCGGTGGACGTCTATTACCTGCACAATCCGGAGACGCAGCTCTCTGAAGTTTCGAAGGAAGAATTTCTGGGCCGCGTCCGGGAGGCATTCGCGTTTCTCGAATCGGCCGTCGAGGCGGGGGAGATTCAGTATTACGGGATGGCCACGTGGAACGGCTTCCGCCAGGATGCTCGCGTACGCGACGCTATGCAACTCGGCGAAATCACGCAGATCGCGCAGGAGATTGCGGGAGGGCGGCATCATTTCCGGTTCGTGCAAGTGCCGTTCAACCTGGGGATGACAGAAGCGCTGACGCTGGGTAATCAAGCGCTGCGCGGGCATCATCGAACGATCATGGAAGCAGCAGGCGAACTGGATATTACGCTGGTCGCCAGCGCTTCGCTGCTGCAAGGCCAAGTGGCTAAGAATCTTCCGGGGTTTGTCGCCGAAGCGTTTGGTCTGGAGAACGACGCAGAACGGGCGCTGCAATTCGTGCGGTCCTCGCCGGGAATTACTACGGCACTGGTGGGAATGTCGCACCTGGAACACGTGAAAGCCAACGCGCGGCTGGTGGGGGTTGCTCCAGCCACGGCTGACGACTTCACTAAACTTTTTTCCCGCGGCGAAGGCGCCTGAGGAAAAAGATTTTAACGCTAGAGGGCGCGGAGGACAGATGCTTGCGGTTCCTTTTTTATAGCATTAGTTTTCGCTGGGCACGTCTATCCGACCGCCTTTGAGGACCTCTCGAACCTTGGACAGTAGCTCTTCGGGCATAAATGGCTTGGCTACAAAGTTCGCAGGCGTTCCTGACTGTGTCCGCCTTACAATTTCTCGATTCGAATAACCGGAGATAAATATGATCCTGGTATCCGGCCTCAGCCGTAACAGCTCGACCGCCAACTCCGAGCCCGACATATTGGGCATGACAATGTCGGTGACGACCAAGTGAATCGGCCCATCGTGGCCCTTAGCCAGAATCAGTGCTTTTTCGGCATCTTCAGCAGACAGAATCCTATAGCCTTCAGCTTCTAGGATATCTACCATCAATGACCTAACAATGGTATCGTCTTCGACAACCAAGACGGTCGTCGAAACGGTAGCCTGGGAAGCCTTGGCCTCACCTGGTTGAAACAATGACCGCTGTTCCTCAAGGCGCGGAAGATAAATGTCAAAGGTCGTTCCAACGTTTACCTGGCTTTCCACGGCAATGAACCCGCCGATTTGTTTGACAATCCCATACACTGTAGATAAGCCTAACCCTGTTCCGACTCCCGCATCCTTGGTGGTATAAAAAGGCTCGAACAGATGGGAGAGTGTGACCGAATCCATACCCAGCCCCGTGTCTCTGATCGACAAGAGAACGTACTTTCCTGTGATCAACCCTGGTTTCCGCAAAGCCAAAGCTTCATCTACTAGAATTTCATCAGTCTTAATTATGAACTTTCCTCCCTTAGGCATGGCGTCGCGGGAGTTTGCGGCCAGGTTCATTATGACCTGCTCAATCTGTCCCGGATTCGCTCGCACACGAGCGCTAACGAGATTCAACTCGCAATGGAGTTCAATGTCCTCTCCGAAGATCCGCTGCAAAAGGCTCTCGGCGCTTTCGACCACAACATTGATGTCCAACAATTCTGCCGGTAGTACTTGGCGTCGGCTGATCGATAGCAATTGCGAAGTTAATTCTCTGGCTCGCAGGGCCACACTGGTAATTTCGTGACTTAATTTTGAGAGTGACGGATCGTGGTTCAGTTTGCCTTCCAGTAGAGTGCTATAGCCAAGGATGCCCACGAGCAGATTGTTAAAGTCGTGCGCGATCCCACCTGCGAATCGGCCAAGTGCCTCCATCTTCGCTGAGTGCCGCAGCTGTTCCTCCAGTACTCTCCTTTCACTTAGGTCACGGCCAACCAGGCGTACGACTAAGCTCCCGCCGTAGTAAACAGTATTGGTGCTGACTTCGAGGTCGACCATTCCACCATCCCGGCGTCGGAATGGCCACTCACCAATGACGCGACTCTTGTTCGCTAACACGTAACCCATATCGTGGTCGACGATAGCTGGGTCTTTGGCAGTTAGATGGTACAAAGTAAGGCTAGCAATCTCAGAGCGCGTGTAACCGGTTAGCAGGAGAAATGGGCCATTGGCCTCAAGAATCTTTCTAGTGACGGGATCGACCAGGAGGATGCCTTCCCAGCCCTGTTCCGTCATAGCCTGATAGCGCTCTTCGCTCAACTTCAAGAGCTTTTCTGTGTTCTTTTGCACGCTAATATCGCGAAAAGTCTGCAACAAATGGTCAGCACCATCGATTTCAATGGTTTCGGTCCACAGATATCCCGGGCTTTTGCCTCCCGACCAGCCGAGCAACGTGACCTCGACCTCGTGAGCTTGTCCAGGCGAGGCATTGAACTCACGAATCTCGGTCGCGCCTTCCGGCTCAGTGAAAATTTTCAATTCCTGATCCGTTCGACCAATCACTTCGTCTCTTAGATACCCGAACAATCGAAGAAAACCATCGGTCACCGCCACATAACGGCGGTCTGGAAGGGTCGAGAGCGCAACGCTCTGTAAGAGTGAATTGAATAGCCTCACCCATTGTGCCGTGGGTAGAAATACGTGGGCCTCTGGTCTACCCGGAGGACTCCCCCGGCGGGCGGGCATATCGGCAGTATTTCTCTTGGCTGGTGGGGTAAAATCTTCCAGTTTTTCCGCATCATATTGCTTTCTAATAAAACTTATCGCATAAACTGGGTCACCCCGTTTGTCACGGATGATCCGGACAGATACTTCAGCAGAGAAGGCCTCTCCGTCTTTTGTACGGATTTGCCCCTGAAATTGGCATCCCGGCAAATCCCCTTTCAAAACCAAATACGCTAAGTTGGCACCGTGATCGAAGCCTTCCATGTCGGTGATGTCGGCAAAGTTTTTCCCCGAAAGCTCCGACCCGGCATAGCCGAGCATTGCCAGGAGCGCTTCATTGACGCGCCTAAAGCCCGAGAGGGGATCCAGTAGAATAGAGCCGACGGGAGAATGTCCTAATGCCGTGCGGAATTGTTCGTAGCCGTGCTGGAGTCGAGTGTTTCCCTCGATCGGGGTGTCTGCGTTTTGTAGGAAACAATAGTGACCTGCGGAAACTCCCTCTTCGTTGTAGTTCTGAATCAGCAGAACCCGAACGGGAATTCCGTCACCCCGTTTGGTCACGGTATGCCCTTGAAATTCGCCGAGACCGGACAATTGCATGTCTTGAAAGGCCTGGGCGGCCCGCGGTATGTCTCGTGGATGAATGCTAGATCGCCAGTCGAAACCGATCAATTCGTTCAGCGGATGATCGATCAGCTCTAGATAAGCGCGGTCAGCCGCAATATACTCCTGCTGACTACTTATCCTCGCCATTCCCTGTAGAGGGATTCCAGGGTGCCGGCTGAGTTCCATAAATTCCCCGCTTGCGACCGCAGTCCAACGACAGAGCGTAACAAATAAAACGGAGCCCTGGTATCCAATCACATCTCCGCTTCTATGGACGAACTAACGAGTAGGGTTCGATCGCTGGCCAGATAGGGACGATAGATGGCAATCAATAGTTCAATATAAACTTAACCAGAGTGCTCTTTTCACTTTCTATTTTCCTTCACCAAAGTGTTGGTCCCGGAACGCGCGGTCGATGGGGGAGCTAGGGAAAGGCTCTCTTCTAAAGTACCCACCAGCCACATCAACTTCTTGAGTGCCTCCATTCCTCTAATGGAGAGGTTTAAGGCGCTTTCCATCACTTGCATGTGATTGTCACGATTTTTCTGTAAGCCGACGACCAAGTGAGCTGGAACCATCCCAACTGAATTACTCATTTGATGGCACAGTTCTCTCAGTTCCCGCACCGTGGATTCTTCAATCTGAATACTTCTCGAGCACGTCTCCGGGAGTGGGCAGGCGTCACTTCTCATTGGCGGTGTCTCCCTATCACAAAAACAAATGTGAACTTGGATTGAAGCCAACGTCCCTGGGATCCGGTCGGTGGGGTCATTATCTCAAACATCCTTCCTTGAGGAAGGTTGCATGGCTGTTTTAATTCAACACCTGTTTATAGCGGTTCAGTTACGATGTCAAGAAAAAGGGATACGGAAATGTAGGGACTTCACTAGCGTAGGGTGATGACCTCCGCTTTCGTGCGTCAGCTATGGCCGAGTGATTTTCTTGCCGATCTGTGAATGTTGATGGCACCGAGCTCACGAAGAAGAAAAATCCACGAGCACTAGTGGCGGAGGTGGAAAACCTCGTCAGTAAACCAGGCGTGGATCGCGGGGCCCAATTGATCAAGTTTGCCCGCAAAAAAATGATCGACACCTTCGACGACAACGAGATGGCTGCTCCCCGGGAGCGTTGGGATGAGCGCTTTGACTTTTTCGATGGCGCCGTATTCGTCGTTGCTTCCGTGCACAAATAGCTTGGGTTTGTCGCACTGTCGGAGGAATGCAAAATCGGTGCTGTTGACCGGGATCCCCAAGCCGATCAGATGAGACACGCGTTGGTCCTCGCAGCCAACTCGCATGCCGACCCAGGCGCCGAAACTGAATCCCGCGAGCAGCAGTGGCGCCCCGGGAAATTGGGAAGCTAAAAAGTCCAAAGCGGCGCGGACATCGCCTTGCTCGCCTCGGCCGCGATCGTGTACGCCAGCGCTGAGTCCGGCACCGCGAAAGTTGAATCGCAGAACAGGAATACCAAGAGCATCCAGCGCTTTCGCCGTCTGGTAAACCACTTTGTTATGCATCGTCCCGCCAAAGAGGGGATGTGGGTGGCATGCGACTGCAGCCAGCGGCGGACGCAGGCTGCCTGAAGGCTTCCACAGAATCGCTTCGAGGCGTCCTGCCGGTCCTTCAAAAAAGAAATTTCGGGTCTCGTGGGTGATGGTCATCGCCTGGGCCGTGGACAGATTCGCAGTTTATCCTAATGGTATCGAAAAGACCGAAGGCCGCCGCTGTGCTTGCCGATGTCCCCGGGGAGTAACAGTACTCCCTCCCTGACGCTACATGGGCGTCGCAAAGTGGCACACGTGTTAAACCCGCCAAGACCTCGTACTAGGACAAAAATCCTTGATTTTCGCGTTGCAACTTGCCTGTGCCGATGTTAGCTTTGCGCCAGTTCCACAGCCCCAGGGGGTATTGATGGGTGATGGTGCGGACCGCCGCGAAGCCCGGCGATTCTCGATGAGTCTTCCCATGCGGGTTTTGCCGCGGGGAGCAAAAGGACACGAACTGGACGCGCATACGCGGGATGTCAGTTACCGCGGGCTCTACTTTCTGGCCGACGCCAATTTCGATATCGGCAGCGAAATCGAATTCGTGATAACTCTTCCCCAGCAAGTTACGCAGTCCGGCGACGTAAATATCCGCTGCACGGGGGAGGTTGTGCGCATCGAGCCCACCGGGAACGGGCGAGTTGGCGTTGCTGCGAAAATTGCACGCTATGAATTCATGCCGGCGGCGGCGACCGCGGCGTAGGATTTTTCTCCCCTCACTTTTCGGGTAACTCCCCTCTAGCGCCGACAACTGAGTACAATACCCGGGAAGTATTGTCCTGCTGGGGGGGAGCCATGTATCACTACGACGCCAAGGTGGCGCTCGAAGAACTGCAGGAAGAAGCGCTGCTTCCGCATCCCGTACGGCTGCGTGACATGATTTTGCGGACCAAGCTGGGCCCCGAAGACGCGCAGCTTCTCAATCACGATTTTCAGGACTACCTGACGCGCTTCGGGGAATTGCAAAAAGTCGGACGGGGAATTCTGGAAAAAATCGCGGCAGGACAGCCGAAGACATCCTGATGCCGCTCGCCTTCGCAGGAATTCTCCGCAAATGAAAACGAAACCCCGCGTGTTGTTGCTCTCCGCAACTTCCGGCGCAGGGCACGTTCGCGCCGCGCAAGCTCTCGAAAAGGCTTTTCTTGCGCGGGGCGACTGCGCCGTCGAACATATCGATGCGTTAGAATATGTCAGCAAATTCTTCCAACGCGTTTACGACCGGGCTTATATTTCGATGGTGCGGCGCGCTCCGGAGCTAATGGGCGTGCTGTATGAGCGGACCGACCAGCCATGGCTGCACCCGCGGCGGCGCTTGGCGCTGGACCGGCTGAACACCGCCCCGATGATCCGCCTGTTGAAACGCATCCAGCCGGACCTTTGCGTGGCGACGCATTTTCTGCCGGCGGAGATCATTGCCTGGCTGATCGCCAAGCGAAAGTTGCGCGCCCACAACGGCATTGTCGTCACCGACTACGACGTGCACGCGATGTGGCTGTGCCGCACGGTGGACCGCTACTACGTGGCCATCGACGAAGCCGCGGAATATCTGGCGCGCATTGGCGTGCCACGAGAAAAGCTGCGCGTAACGGGCATTCCTATCGACCCTCGGTTCGCTGTGCCGGTGCGTCGCTCCGATGCGCGGAAGCAATTGGGGCTCGACGCGGATGCGACGGTGATTCTTATTTCGGCAGGCGGCTACGGCATTGGTCCCGTCGAACAACTGGTGAAAGATTTGCTGGCACTCGAACGGCCGTGGCAGATCGCTGCGATTGCTGGAAAATCCGAAAAGACTCGCAGGCGTCTGGAAGAACTGGCAAAGGAGACCGGCAATCTAGCTTCGAGCTCGCCAAGGCTTTGCCCCGTCGGATTCACGACGGAGATGGACAAGTACATGGCGGCGGCCGACCTGATGGTGGGTAAGGCCGGCGGGCTGACAACGTCGGAAGCCCTGGCACGGGCACTGCCCATGGCGCTCATTGAACCGATTCCCGGCCAGGAAGAACGCAACGCCGATCATTTGCTGGAGGCCGGAGCAGCGATTCGCTGTAACAATTTGCCGGCGGCTGCCTGGAAAATTGCGGCACTGCTGGATGATGCGGCAAGATTGGCAAGAATGCGGGAGGCCGCTACCGCCCTTGGCCGGCCTGCGGCCGCCGCAGCCATCGCCGAAGATGCCTTGCGGCTGTTAGACTGAGGAAAGAGGCTGGGGGAAAAACGGTTCGCGGCGTGAGCGCCGCCGATCGCCAAGTTCGATGCGACGCCATACGCTGCTGATTGACGCGGACGACACGCTCTGGGAAAACAACGTTTTCTTCGAGAAGCTGATCGAAGATTTCATCAGCATCGTCGAGCCGTATGGCTATACCCGGGCCTACATTCGCCACATTCTCAATGAAACAGAACGGAAAAATATCCGGCAGTACGGTTATGGAGTGCGCAGCTTTGGGCGCTCACTGGAAGAAACTTATATAAAACTCGCGGACCAGATGGCGAAACGTGAGACGCTGGCGCTGATTCATAGCCGGGTCATTGATTTGGAGCGGACACCGCCGAAAATTCTGGATGGAGTGCCGGAGACGCTGGCATATCTCACCGAGCGGCACCGACTGATTTTATTTACGAAGGGCGAGCCCGCCGAGCAGGCTGCGAAAGTCGAACGCTCCGGACTGCAAGGATTTTTCGAATTTATCGAAATCGTTCCGGAAAAAGATCCCGAGACCTATGGCGGACTGGTGCACAAGCACAAAATCGTCAAGACCCACGGCTGGATGATCGGCAACAGCCCGCGCAGCGACATCAATCCGGCGATGAAGATCGGACTCAATGCCGTTTACATCCCGCACCAGCACACTTGGACTCTCGAACATGAGCCGGTGGTGGCCGGCTCCGGAAAACTGGTGATCTTGCCAGCTTTCCGCGAGCTTCGCGGACATTTCTAGAATCGTTTCAGGCCCGATCGACTGCCCAAATTGGACGTTGTATCCGGGGATGCCTCTGCGAATCTAACCACTTGTGATTTTTTTGAAAGGAGCTACCGGTGTCCACCATCGCAATTTCTGCGCAAACCGATTGGCGGCAGGAATGGTTCGAGATTGAAGACGCGACGTACTTGAATCTGGCGGGCCAGTCGCCCATGCCGAAAGTTTCGATTCGCGCGGTGCAAGCGGCGCTGGAAGCAAAGAAGTTTCCGCACCACAAGCCGGACTCCACGTTTTACGAAGTGCCTGATCGTATTCGCGCTTCCATTGCAAAATTGATCGGCGGCAAACCAGAAGAGATTGCGTTGACAAGCGGAGCGAGCGCGGGAGTGGCCGCGGTCGCCTACGCGCTGACGTGGAAGCCCGGCGATGAAGTCGTTACGGCGAAGGGCGAGTTCCCACTGCAATACACGGCGTGGAAACCAATGGAAGAACGCGAGGGCCTGAAGTTGAAAATTGTTTCTCCGCGCGAGGGTTTTATTACCGCGGATGATTTGATTGCCGCGCTCACTCCGCGTACACGAGTTGTTTCCGTGAGCATGGTCAGGTACGACGACGGATCGCTGCTCGATGCCGCTCGCGTTGCGGAGGCCTGCCACAAGCAAGGGGCGCTTCTTTTACTGGACGCCAGCCAGTGCTGCGGCGCTATACCGATGGACGTGAAACAGCTGGGAGCCGATTTTATTGTATCGGCGGGATACAAGTGGCTGCTGGGTCCTTTCGGCACGGGATTCTTCTGGGCCAAGAGCGAACATCTCGGGATGGTGCGGCCGGGGCCGTTTTATTGGATGGCATTGATGGGGTCGG
>Ga0210399_10000554_pt1 | contig 29797 bp, 24 predicted proteins | sample IncBWC14MmetaG_FD_150865 | JGI IMG/M metagenome (GOLD analysis project Ga0210399, IMG submission 150865) | Forest soil microbial communities from Barre Woods Harvard Forest LTER site, Petersham, Massachusetts, United States - Inc-BW-C-14-M | ecosystem: Environmental > Terrestrial > Soil >... | reverse complement strand
GATCAAAGGGAGTCGAGCTGAGCATCATTGGCCTCCCTTCCAGAACTTCGCGTCTTTCAAACTGGCCACGTCGTGCACGACTCCGTGGCATCCACTCGACACGCACGACGTCTTGTTCGTCTTGATGGCTGGCAGCAGATCGGGATCGGCAGTATGCACTGCACCTTCTTCAAAGGAGCGTGCCCCGGCATGGCAATGCAGGCACTCTCGGTTGTTGTAAGGCTCGTAGAGCTTGATGTTTTCCGGGGCCGGAGGCGTTCCGAGGTAATAGACATAGATATGTCTAAGCCCGCCGAGCTTGGCCTTGATTCCGCCGAACATGGCGTAGTTCGTGTGGCATGTGTAGCAAGCTTCGCCCGGCGGAACGCGATGATTTTGAAAATGCGCCGCGGCTAGGTGCTGCGGGTCGTCCACGCGCAGGCTCTTTCCGTACGGCTCCATGATGTGACACGAAAGACAGAATTCAGTGCTCTTGGCGTGTTCCAGTTCGCTGGAAGCTCCCATTCCAAAGCAGAGAAACGGCAACACAAACAGTGCCAAAAAAGCGGTCATTTTTCCGCCGCGCGTGGCTGTTACTTGCGGGCGGAAAACGAAAACGCCAATCAGGCAGATGCTGAATGCAACTAGCAGAAGGATCAAAAACGTCGGCATTATTTTGCCAGGCTGCGCACGTAAACTACCATGGCTTTGATTTCATCGGGCTTCAGACTCTTGCCGTAAGCCGGCATCTTGCCTTTGCCCTTCTCGATCGTCCCGGCGACGTCGTCGTCGCTCATTTTTGCAACTTCGGGATCGGCAAAACTCCGCACCTTCATCGTCTTGCCCGTGGCCGTTTCACCTTTGCCGTCCGCGCCATGGCACGCTATGCATTTCTGCTTGTATAGCGCTGTGCTTTTATCGTCACCTTTCGCTGGTGCGCAGAGCATGACCGCTGCAGTCAAAGCGCAAATTCCTGCAATGACTTTCAGAATTGGATCCTTTTGCATGAAGTGCTTCCTCCTTCGTAGAATCAGGGACACCGTTGGTGATCACCGCCTGTAGCTAGAACGCGTATCGTACCGAAAGTGTAACGAGATTGCCTCTGAAATTTCGGGACGCAAAGATGTCTTGAACTGCCCCGGCAGTCGGGTCCTCATGATAACCGTAGTAATCCCAAAAGACTTTCCCCGTCCAGCTTCTCGCGAACTGGTAATCCAGCCCGCCGAAGGGATGGAGCCATTTCGAATTCAGGGGCCCCGTCACTTGATTGGGGATCAGCGCCTGAGGATCGAGCCGCAGCTGCGTGCCGCTTGTCCCCGTCAAATTTGCGCCGAGCCTCGCGGTCAGACGACGCACCGGCGAGACCGTGAAATCGAAAAAGCCGTACTGCGACTTGTTGGTGTAGGTAGAGAGCTGTTGCACGAGGCCGGGAACGTTGGGGCAAGCCTGGATCCCCGGGCCATTCTGACCGGCCGCCACGCTGATGTAGCAGATCAGAATTTGCGAGAAGACGTCGTTATAGTCGTAGCCAATCTCCAAAGCGTATTTTTCGTTCGGCTGAATCAGCGCAGAAATGCCATACGTGCGGTTGTGCTGCAAATCGTTGGTTTGAGCCACATTGTTGCGCGCTTCCCAGATCGTGACGCTGCCATTCAAATTCAACCACCCTGCAGCCTTGTATTTCGAACGCACCCGATATTCCTGCGATTGCCTCGGGCTAATGCGAGTGAAGGAGTTGTCCGCGCTCATCAAATCCGTGTCAAAACTGATGCGCCAATTGCTGGTTGGATTTGCCCAAAGTCCGAAGACGGCGGCATGCTCGTGAATCGGCGTCTCTCCGCTGCTGCCTTGCCCCGGCATAGTGAGAAAGCAAGGACCGTTAGCGCCCACATTGTTCGCCACGGGGCAGGTTCCCGTGTTGTAGGGGGCGGGAGGAGTGCGGCCATTCTGAAGATTCGGGAAAAACACAAATGTGCCTGATGCAAATGTAGTGTCCACCTCGGTGCGCGCGCGATAACGATATCCTAATCTGGTGCCGTAACGCGGCGAAAAGCGAAACTCGACCTCGGCAAGATTGGTCTTTTCGTCTTGCTTGAGGAATTGGCTGACTGCGAGAATGCTGATGTCCGGACCAGAGGAGGCACTGTGCACAGGAGTTGCGCCCGCCCCGGTGTTGCCATCGGCCGGTGGCGCGCAGGTGAACGGAAGCGCAACCGCTGTAGAAAAGACGTTCGCAGGAGTCAGCAGGCTCGGACTGAAGAAGGAGCATTCCGAAGAGACGAATTGCGCGGGGTTATGCCAGTTCGCGAAGTGGAAAGAATCCAGAAAGTCGAGCTTGTTCGAGATGTGCCAGGTGGCACCAAGGTCGGCCGTGGCCGCAACATGGCGGCCTTCGACAGGCCCGGTAAACGAATCATTACGAAGGTTAGTCCGGGCGGTGCGCGCAAAAAAGTTTTCGTTGTACCCGAATACGTTTGTATCGCCACCCGAGTAACTGACGCGCGCCGACAGGTCCAAGTCATTCCAGTAATTTGATTGCATGCTGAACTGTTCGGTGGGTGTGTTTGTGCGGGTCCTACCGTGATTGAAATAGCTGAAGGCAGCGCTACAACCGGGATTCACGAATCCGCTGGCCAGAAAAGTTCCGGCGCAAGGTTGACTCGCACTGGCGTTGAGAGACCATCCGAGGTCCACTGCGTTACCATTGGCAAGTTTGAATAGCGGATTCTGAAAAGGATCCGTGATGCCATCGTCGCCTTTGTAGTAGTTCCAAATTTGGTCGTAGCTGAAATTGGTGCGCGGCAGAAGCCGGAAGTCCACGCCAATGCGGTAGGCATTGATGGTGGTTTTGTAATTCTCGAAAAGCGCCTGCTCCGTCCCTTCGTGAATCGAAGAGAAGCCCGGACCTTCGATGATGTTCCGCGAATATCCCATGCGGAAACGCACCTTGGAACCTGGGAACATAAGCAAGCTGTAATCACTGAGCTTGCGGCGCGTATTAAAGAGATGCGGGGACATGGCCAGCACACAACTCGTGCAAGCGGGTGCTCCATAGCCCGCCGGGCCAGCCGGAAAGGGAGTGGTGGGATTCAGGGGATTAGCCTGAAGCGAGTAATCCCAGAAATCTTCGTCCTTACGGAAGAGCGCGTCGAAGGCGTACCACTTATTCTTGCTGACGCGCAGTCGCGACACCATGTTCGGATCCCCGCCGTAGCCGAAGTTGCTGAAGTAAAAGCGGTCGAAAAAGGTGGCGTGGTGATCGAGCGAACGCATCTCCGTGGTGAAGCCGAGCAATCGTGGGCCTTGCTGCAAATTCACAAACGTGTCGTAGGCCTGCAAGTCTCCCGAAAGGCTGGTGAAGCGTCCACCGAACTCGATCGATTGCTTGATGTTGTAATTCCCCTGGTCCACGCCCTTTTGTTCTTCGGCCTGCTGGGCGCTGGCAACGGGCACCAAGCACAGAAAGAGGGCTACAGCCGCCAAGAGGCGCTTCGACACTGGCGGTCCAGCAATCTGAAAAAACTGATCATTTTTTGTGTTTGGCATGGCCGCCTCGCTTAGGGCTTGAAGAAGAAGGTGTCTGTATTCGAACCATGAATGGCCGTGTGGCAGAACGTGCAGGCTTGATATTTCTGGGCCTGGTTGTGGAAGGTCGGTGTTGCCGGTGCGCCTGCGTCGGCGGAGAACGCATGGCATTCGAGGCACAGCAGATTGACCTGCGCGCGCTTCAGCAAGCGCGCATTCGACGAGCCGTGCGGAGTGTGGCACGCGACGCAGCCTTCGATCTTTACGGCTTTATGCTCGAAGACGAACGGGCCGGCTTTGTCCGCGTGGCACTTGAAGCAGACGAGATCCTGCGAACCGGTCGCGCGAAGCTGGCGGGACTGGAATCCGCCATGGGGATTGTGGCAGTCGTTGCACTGCACGAGTCCCTCGTTGACGCGATGGTGGAAGGTACGGTTGAACTGCTGCTTCACTTCCTGGTGGCAGCCGTAGCAAAGCAGCGGCGTCTTTTCCTTCATCAGGAACTGGCTTTCCTTCGGATGGTGGGGCGAGTGGCAGTCTATGCAGCTCACGTTGTTCTGCAAGTGCGCGGAACGAGCGTAGTTGCTGTGCTCCTCTCCGTACGTGTGGCATCCCAGGCAGCGCGCGCTGATTTCCTGGGCCGAGGCATTCTTGAATGTGAAGATCTTCGTTTTGTCGCCGCCACCATCCACGTGTGCTTTCCCTGGTCCGTGGCATGCCTCGCACCCCTGCCACTCTGGCCCTTTTTTCGTATCCAGCGTGGTCACATAGTGCGGTGAATCTTCATAGGTGTTGTAAAAACCCTTGGTGGGCATGTCTTCGTGACACGTCTTGCAGGTCTCCGCACCCACGTATAGCGACGCGTCGGTGGGCCGCGCGTACTTCTCTTGCGCTCCGGGCTTGGATTTATCGGCGGCTGCGCCCGTTGTGACCGACGTTATCAAGACTAACGAGAGAACTGTGGGGACTTTGCTTTTGAGAATGTATGACAGGTGCATGCGTAGTGCCCTCCCCACATCATCCGATTGTGGACATTGTGCCGTCCGCCAGTCGATCGAGTTATCGTGGATTGTGGTTGGAACCAGAATCCGATGCAGTGATGATCGTCACAAATCCCGGTGATGAGAATCTCATCAGGAATTGCCCGGCGCTTGGATGTCAAATTTGAGTTCCCCTGAAGGGCTGCAATCTCGTTACCAATAGAAGACAAGCGCGCTGTGTCCCGAGTTTCGTGGAGCGCGCCCGGCCTTGAAGTTCTAATCCGCACGATGGCGTCGTGCGGATCACGGATGGCAGGGCGCGGCTTGTCCTCCCATGCGCACTTGCCCGGACCGTGGCAGACCGGCGCTTTCACGGTAGTGCTGCTGCTCGGAGTTGCGGCGCTCTTTGTCGCTAGTCCGAGCTCAGTAATTGTCATTGTTATTTACGCACAAAGTTGATAATCGTAAAGGGATTCAAGATGCTGCGACTGTCCAATATTGAACACATTAGCGAAAACTTAGGAAAAGACAGTCGTATAGTGCACATCAGGCTGGTGGCATGCCCCGTGTGGATCTAGCGCCGGATAATTCAGTGGCATTGTCTCGCTTATCTTGAAGTTTCAAATAGCCAACTACTTCACGGTCACAAGCTGCAGGTTCGTTTTTTGGGTTCTCACATCTAGCTAACGGGATACCGCCTGTCATCGTTCGCTTTTGCCGGAGGGACATAAGGAAAGCAGGAGATTACGAGTGCAGATTCGCTAAAGGGCTCCGTAGGACCAGTCGAGCGGGTTAGGCGCCTGCGAGGTTTTCGAGGCCGGACTTGTTCTTGGTGATGAGAATCTCAGGCGCCGTGTCGCAACGTTCGTTGACCGCACGTCGAGCGCCAAAAGGGCTGGGCAAGACAATCGTAGGAAAATACAACAAATACCCGCACAGTTAAGGCGACTCTCGTCGCTCTGAGCCGCCAATCTAAGTTTTTCAGCCCCGGACGGTCAGAACCGGGCACGGGGCGTGTGCCACTACTTTGTGGGCGGTAGTCCGTTCGAGATGCGTAGCTGCCCCGAGGTGCCCGGCAGCGTCGCGCACCCCCAACACAATCAGATCGGCTTCAAGTTCAGTGGCGGTTTCGAGAATTCGCTCGGCGGGATTTCCGAACCGCACCGTAGCCTCGGGACGGCACCACAACTCCGCCTCCCCGGGAACCAGCTCGTAGAGCTGATGCATTGCATTGGCAACTGAGTCTTCCGCTGTCCTCTTCCTCTTCTCGAAATCTGGGTCACGCATCACGTGCAGAAGGAGGAGCCGCGCTTGATTCTCCTGGGCCATGGAAATCGCGTATGGCGCCGCCGCTTGCGCCTCCTTCGTAAAATCAGTTGCAAAGAGCACACCACGAAACTGGCCGCCGCTATGAATGCCTTTTCTCACCGACGGACCAATCGTGAGTACTGGAACACTGGCTCTCCTGAAGATTTCTTCCGCCACGGAACCGAGCAGGAGCTTTGTAACGCCGGTGCGCCCATGCGTACCCAAAATCACCAGGTCAATCTTACTCTCGCCTAATGCCTGTTCGACTGCCGACCAAACAGACTCGGCCCTGACAAGCATCGTTTCGTGTGGCACTCCAACGAGCTGTGCGTCAACACGTTGCATTCCCTCTTGCGCGCCTTCCTCCAATCCCTCGATCACCGAGGCAGCCGACTCCGGGCTCGCATAGGCCAATGGAACAGGAGTCAGCACATGCATCGCGTACACCTTGGACTCGTACTCGCGCGCAACGGCTACTGCGAAAGGAACTGCAAGTTCAGATGGTTCGGAGAAATCGGTCAAGAGAAGGATGTTTTTCAGAGTAAGCCGTACTCCTGCTTCGATAGCTCTCATACTCCACCTCGTGGATCACAGTCTGCGGCAAAGGCAGAACGAGTGCCGTGATTTAGGTCACCTAAATAGGTGACGCCGATCACAGGATTGTGTGCCTTCCTACTTGCAATCATTTCCTGGCGGCGGAAGAGCCAAGAGTAGTCCACGCGTGGTCAGGCGCTCAGCATTGAAAGCGAGCGCCGGCCTGGACGACTCCTTGCAGGATGTGGCTTCGCCGGTCGTGCGCAAACCCTAATTGGCTGGCCGCCGAAGCATGTGCACTTAGGTCTTGCTATTCAACAAGCTGCAGGTTCAAAGCGATGCGCACGCCATTGACGAGGATGATGCTCTGATCTAGAAGCTGCTGGTTCGTGATTTCGGCGTTCACGAATCGCTTAACGGCGGCGCGCGGACAAATGAATTCGATGGCTTCGGAAGTGCCTTTGGGCCCGGGAGAGAGTTTGTTGAGGACAGAAAAGTCGAGGAAGTGGAATTCCACGTCCGGGGAAATCCTGTCGGATAAGTCTTTCATCTGGGGGGCAAGGAAGAGGTCAAAACTTTGGGCGGCACGTTTGTAGATGGAGCCTTTGGCAGGGCCGAACTGGAGAGAGTTGCGAAGGGTCATCTGGAGGGCAATTTGATCGCGGAAGACCATAAATGTTGGCGGGGCGTAATCGACAAAATGAAATTTCGTTGCGCCTTCCTTGGCCAGCGCTGCTAACTGAGCTTGATACTTTTCGTTCAGACGCTCGGCGTCGGCCGGCGCCGAAGGAGGAAGAGCTGGCGGCGGATCAGAATCTTTGGGTGAGGACGGAGACGGATTGGCGTTTAGGGGAGCCGGATCTACCGGGGCCGCAACCGCGGGAGAAACGGCTGGCAGCGGATGATTTAGGTTGAGCAAGGGAGAACGGGCTACCAGCGTCGAAGAACGCGCGGTGGAGGTGGCATCGGGCCGGGCGGGGATGGATCGAGGTAGAGCTTGAACGTTGAGGGGATCGCGTTCGGTGAGGGAGAGGCCGAAGTCGATTCCGCTGACGTAGATTTTGTTGCGATTCAGGATTTCCTGGCGAACGGGATCTGTAGTGGCGCCGGAAAGGGCCCAGGCGTCAATACGGTCAAACACCAGGACTAGGTTTTCCTTTCCTTCAAAGTCGTAGCTCGGCTCCCTGGAGCGGGCATGGTAGGAGATTTCAAAACCTATCCCGTCGCAGGCTATGTCTTGCGGCAGGGTGGTCGTCGTCAAAACCAAGATGGGAAGGACCACCGTGCGGAAGGTATTGGCCGCCCGTTCGTTCTGGTTCATGCGCGCGGTGTCATAGGCGGCGTTGTAGTTGCCGGTTACTTTCAGGATGACGCGATCCTGGAAGCGGACGAACTCGAGGCCACGGGAATCGGATTCGGCTTGCTGGACAGGGTCAATGCCGACGAAACGGCTGAGATAAAAGGGGAAAGGAAATTTGAGGCGGGCGATGGATTGGTTGAGGGCTTTCAATTGGGGGAAATAGGTTTCTTCGAGCGCTTTCAGATCGGGATTGAGGAGTTCGGCGGGGCTGACCTGCGCCGACGCGGAGCGCGCGGAGAAGGCGATGTACATTCCAAGAGTTGGAAGTAGCCACCGACGCCAAGAACAGAGCAAAAACTTTTTAGCCATTTTAGATTACCCGCCTCGCAAGTCAGTATCTCCTATTTTGCAATGTTCGCCGATGCGGGCCGGGCAGGCGGTTTGTAAGGCGGTTGAGCGATCGCGCGGGCGAAGGCGATGACCGAGCCGATTTCTTCGGCGGAAAGCACTCTGCCGTAAGGCGGCATCATGGCGGACTTGCCGAGGGCGCTGCCGCCGAGGGTGATGATGTTCTGCATGAATTCGTCGCTCTCGGCGTTGAGGGTGGCGCCGTCGTTGAGCAATGGCGGGACGGGCGTGAGGTTCGAGCGATTGGAAGGGCCGGCGGGGGTGGAGTCCGCGTGGCACCAGACGCATTGTTGGTAGAAGACACGTTTGCCCTGGGCTTGCTGATAGCTCAAGGGGAGGACGCGCGTTGCGTCGGACCAGTCGGGTTCGCTGTCGTAGGCGGAGAGGAGCGGATCGGCCTTGGGAGCTTCGGCACGCTTGCGGCAACCGGAGAAGCCGAGGATGGTCATTAATATAAGCGCGCTGGTGAAGATGCGGAGTTTCATCGGCCGGCTCCCTGAGCTGAAGCGCGCGGTGGCGCGGCGCTGGCGGTTTTTTGCGGCTTGATGGATTGGCGCAAGGTCATGAGGTAGGCGGTCAGGGCGTTCACCTCGGCATCGGTGAAATTGCGGCGCGGCTCGATGGTGCTGGGGACGAGCGCTTGCGGATTTTTAAGCCAAGCTTCGATCCATGCGGCGGTAAGCCAGCCGCCGGCATTGTTCAAGTTAGGGCCGACGTATCCTCCGGTGCCGCCGATGGTGTGGCAGGACTGGCATTGGAACTTCACTTCGTAGAGCTGCTTGCCGAGAGCGGCCACGGCGGGCGTGAATTGTTTTGAGTCGACGGCGGCAGGATTGGCGGCAGGATGCTGGAGGACCATAGACATGTAGTCGGCGAGAGTGGCGGCGTCCTTGTCGCTCATGTTGAGTTGAGGCATGCGCAGGATGAGCGTGGGGCGGAGCGTTTGAGGGTTCTTGAGGAAGTCGACGATCCACTGGCGCTGGGCGCGGCTGCCTTCGTAGGTGAGATCGGGAGCGAGGTCGCCGCCAAAGCCGTTGAATTTGTGGCAGGTGTAGCACTTGTAGCGCTCGTAGACTTCTGCGAACGCGCCGGTAGGATGGAAGCCGACTTCTTTGCGGGGAACAACGAGGTTTTGCAGCGCGCTGGTGGCGGGCGCGCCTTTCAGGCTGAGGAGCGCGGTGGTAATGGCGTCGAGGTCGGCCTGATTCCAATTGTATTGCGGCATGCGGGCGGCGGCGTTGACGGAGACGGGATCCTGGAGCTTGGCCTGGATGTAGGCGACGAGACTGTGCGGGATTTTGGAGGCGCCGAATTCGAGTTCGGAAGCGTTCTTGCCGCCGATGGCGCTGAGGTCGGGGCCGAAATCTTTTTGCGGGTTCAGGCCGTCGATGGAGTGGCAGCTGGCGCAGCCTTTTTCCAGAAATAGGCGATCGCCGAGCTTGATTTCCTCTTCGGTTGGCTGACCGAGTTGCGGAACGGTGGTGAGCAAGTCTGAATCGGTGAGTTTGCTGGCGATGTATTGGGTGACTTTGTAAAGATCTTCGTCCGACCAGCCGTAGCGGGGCATTGTTGTGTGCGGGAGATAACCCTGCGGATCGCGCAGCCAGTTGACGAGCCACTCGGGCTTGACCTTGCTGCCAACTTTGGTGAGCTCGGGGCCGATGTCGCCGCCGATTAATTTCGTTTCGCCGGCGCGGGTGACGGCGAGGGAGTGGCAGGTGGAGCAGAACATTTGGCGGAAACGAAGTTCGCCTTGGGAGATTAGTTCGGGATTTTTGCTCCAAGCGGCGACGACGCGGGCGTCGATTTTGTAGGGTGTGAAAGCTTTGGCTTTTTGCACGCTAAGATAGGCGGAGAGGCCGCGAAGTTCGGTCTCGCTGAGGCGGAACTTCGGCATGCGCGGTTCTTCTTCGGTTTCGTAGCCGTTTACCGTGACGTTGCCGTCTTTGTCGAGCGTGGTGCGCGGCTCTTTCAACCACTTGTAAATCCATTCGCGGGTGAGCTTGGTGCCGACGTTGGTGAGGTCGGGACCGAGCATGGCGGGGCGTTCGATTCCGGGGAGGCGGTGGCAGCCCTGGCAATTCAATTCGGCGAGGAGCTGGCGGCCGCGGGTCAGTTGCGGCGTTTGCGGGAGATCGGCGTGGTGACATGTGCCGCAAGAAGCCTGGATGAAGCGCGTCGGCAAGATCGGCTGTTCCCAGGCTAGTGTCGATTCGTGGGCTTCGGCAACTTCGGTGGCGGGACCCTGGCCGCGATGACAGACAGTGCAACCCCAGTCGCGAACGTTGTGGGGAATGGGAGGATGTGCCCGGAAAGGCTGGATAACGGATGGATCGGCGAGACTCGCTTGCGTGATTCCTTGGTGGCAAGTGGTGCAGCGATCGACGACATTGTTCATTGCTGGGAGCCAGATTTGATCAATGTCGGGCCGGTAATCCGCCACTAGTTTCTTGGTGTCCGGACGGCCTTGCGCATACCGCAAGTAGGAGCGCTTGTATTGCTTCCACTCACGGCGAAAATCCTTGAACGGCGAAATCGCGAGCACCGCCAGGAAGACCACGCTGGAAATCGCGAAGACCAGGCGAGTGCGATTCGTCACCTTGCCCATTTCTTCAGCCGACATGAGTTCTCCACGGCCAGACCCAAGACCAACCTGGGCCCCGGAAAAACGTACCAACGACAGTCAAACAGAGAGAGACGGCGATGAACCAGGTCATGACCCACCAGGAGACGGGCTTTCTGGCCAGCGACGGGAGAAAGCCTTTTTCTCCGGCACGAGCGGTATAAGAAAAAACCAAAAGGGCGGCGACGAGGGCCGTGGGCACGAAAATCGTCCAAGCGTCGAAGATGGCAAGAAACGCCAGGAGGACGAACACGATGATGAGGACGGCCTTGAGATTTCGCGCGGGCCGCCGCCAGATGGGCTGGCCTTCGATGTTCACGTTGAAGTACGGGATAACCACCAGGCCGATGACTACGAGAGTGGGAATCAGGATTCCGGCGACGAACGGCGGGAAGAAGTGCAGCAGTTCCTGGAGGCCGAGAAAATACCACGGGGCCTTGGCGGGATTCGGCGTGAGCAGTGGATTGGCGAGCTGCTCGAGCGGGGCGTCCCAAAAAAGCGCGACGAGGACCATCGCGATGACGAGAACCTGAAAGGCGATCGCCTCGCGGATGAGGAGATGGGGATAGGTCATCAGCTGCGGGCCGGGATCGCCGACGACCTTCGCGGAGGTCTTCTTGGTGACGAAAACGATGCGGCGCGGGTCCTTCTTCGCGTCCGAACTTAGTCCGGTCTCGATTTTATTCTTTTCCATCTTCGTCCCGGTGCTTCGCGGTCAGACCACCGTCCTTTTGCACGCGCCAGAAGTGAACTCCTATGAGAACAAATGCGACGAGCGGGAGAATCACGACGTGCAGAACGTAGAAACGCAGCAAGGCGTTTTCGCCGACGATGTTTCCGCCCAGTACAAGAAATCGAATCTTATTTCCAACAACGGGCATGGCGGAAATGATGTTGGTGCCCACAGTTACAGCCCAGAACGCAAGCTGATCCCAGGGTAAGAGATAGCCGGTGTAGCTAAGGAACAGCGTCAGTAAAAGAAGCACGACACCGATTACCCAGTTGAATTCGTGGGGCGGTTTGTAGCCGCCGCGGTAGAAGACGTGAAACATGTGCCAGAAGACGGCGAAGACCATTAAATGCGCGGCGAGGCGGTGAAGGTTGCGAAGAAAGACGCCGTTAGAAACAACGAATTGCAGGTCCTTCATGTCGCGGTAGGCGTGCGGCGCCGCAGGATGGTAATAAAACATCAGCAGAATCCCGGTCACCAAGAGAACGATGAAAAGGATGAAAGAGATCGAGCCGAGATAGTAGGAAGCGCGCACGCGGAGGGACTTCTCGCGGACTTTGACGGGCAACCAGTGCAGGAAAATATTGCCGAAGACGGCCAGGCTGCGGGTACGATTGGTATTCGCGGGCCCGCGGCGGAAGATGGACTTCCAGACTTTCGTTTCGCGAAGATTTTGCAGCGCGGATTGAAAGGATGTCGCCATCTTCTCCCTCAGACTTTCAAGACTTGCGAGGACTTGATGTTTTCGAGCTTATCGACGAGGAGCTCTCCGTCGGCTGTCAGGGAAATCGCGAAATGCGGGAGCGAGCGTGGCGCCGGGCCCTCGACTTTTGTGCCGTCTGACCTGAATTTGCTCCCGTGGCACGGGCATTGGATCTGACCTTTGCCGTTATCCGCGTCCGGTTTCCATTGAGTGATGCAGCCAAGATGCGTGCAAACGGCGGAGACAGCGTAAAAGCCGTCCGGGACACGCACGATATAGACCTGTTGTTCTTGAAGAAATGTGGCCGTACCGACGGGATAGAGATCGGGATTGCCGGCACGGAAGGTCGTCGGGGGCTCAAATAGGACGTTGGGTGAAAAATATTGACAGGTAACGGCAACCGAGCCAAGACCGGCAATTCCGAGAGCACCCAGAGTGATCTCATTCAAGAAATCCCGCCGGGTGAGCGTGGCTCCCGCTCGTTCGGAGCGGGGTGTTGGGGAGATCGAGGGATTCGTTGTGTCGCTCATGCGTGAAGAACCATCTCCTCAATTTGGACTAACTTGGGTTCACGATCGAAAACTTCAAAGGCTTCCATGCTGATGGTTTTCACGGGGCAGCGTTCGGCGCACAAGCCGCAGCGGATGCAGATGGTTTCGTCTTTGACCATCACGGAACCTTCCGCGGAGCCCAGTTCTTCCGGGGAGAGACGGAGAAGCTCTAGTCCGCGTGAATCGGAAGTTGCGGCAAGCTGTTGGCGAGTTTCGTCGGAAATCGCGAATTGGCTGAGTGGCACAAGTTGCAAGCAGTTCTCGGGGCAAACATCCACGCATCCGCCGCACAGGATGCATTCGGTCCCTTCGGCTTCGTTGCCTTCGAAAATGGTATTGATCCAGCATTGCAGGCAACGCGAAGCTTCGCGCCGCGCTTGCTCTTCCGTAAAGCCAATCTCCACTTCGGCAACGCCGGTGCGTCGCTCCAGCGGAATAACCGGGACCCCCAGGCGCGAATATTCGTCGTACTGCTCGGCCATTTTGTGATGGTCGAGAATCGTGATCTGCACGAACTGGTTTTTGGGCTTCCACTCCGGGCCACGGATAAACTTGTCGATTTCTTCAGCGGCTTTTTTGCCGTCGGCGACAGCGTTGATGATCAAGCGCGGGCCGAAAGCAACGTCCCCGGCAGCGAAAATTCCCTGCGCGGTGGTCATGAGCGTGGCGGGGTCGATTTTCAGAGTTCCCTGCCGCGTGGTTTCGATGCCATCTCCGGGTTTCAAGAACGAAACATCGGAGGCCTGGCCGATGGCCAGAATGACCGTATCGCACGGGAGGACAGATTCCGAGCCTTCGACAAAGGTCGGGCTAAAGCGGTGCTGGGCATCAAAGACGGAGGTGCAGCGGAGGACTTCGAGGCCAATCAATTTGCCGTTCTTACCGACAAACTGCTTGGGCCCAAGCGACGGATGCATCCGAATCCCCTCGACCAAGCCTTCCTCGATCTCCTCTTCCGCAGCGGGCATTTCTTCGCGCGATTCGAGGCAGACCAGATGGACTTCCCGTGCCCCCATGCGCAGAGCCTGGCGGGAAACGTCCATGAACTCTTTCATAGCAACGTCTTGTTCGCTGGAAGTCAGCGCGTCAGGAAGTCCGGCGCTGCCTTCCGTATCGGGCGTGAGTTTCAGCTGCTCACGCATGGCCGAACGCGCGACGTCGATGGCGACGTTACCGCCGCCGATCACGACCACCTGCTTGCCAATCGAGAAACGGTAGCCAAGATTTACGTTGAGCAGGAAATCGATGCCCTTCACGACGCCATCTAGTTCGTGACCGGGAAGATTGAGATCACGGCTGCGGTGCAGTCCAAATGCGAGTAGCACGGCTTTGTAGCCTTGACGGCGGAGGTCTTCGAGCGAAAAATCGCGCCCCAATCGCGAGTTGAGGCGGAGTTCGGGGCCGAGGTCGAGAATCTCTCGAATCTGCGCCTGTAAGACATCGCGGGGCAGGCGGTATTCCGGAATCCCCAGATGCATCATCCCGCCGGGCACAGCCGCGGCCTCAAAAACGGTTACTGCATAGCCGAGCAGCGCCAAATCATGTGCCGCCGACATGCCCGCAGGACCAGAACCGATGATGGCAATTTTTTCCGGGCGAGTGACCTGAGGCCGTTCGGGGAAAACTTCGACGGGATTGCGCGATTCCGGTCCGTGGCGCTCGGTCACGAAGCGCTTCAACGCGCGGATAGAAATGGGCAGGTCCAATTGGCCGCGGCGGCAGGCCGTCTCGCACGGATGCCCACAAACGCGGCCGCAGATGGAAGCAAAAGGGTTGGGGACCCGGGCGTAGCGGTACGCTTCCTCATACCGTCCCTCTGCGATAAGCGAGACGTAGCGTCCAGCCTGAGTGTGGACGGGACACGCCTGCATGCAGGGAAAGTTAGACTCCAGCCATCCAAGATCGACGAGTTTTGTCCGCGTGCTCACTCGAATGGTTCCCTCCGGGGCCCCCAATTTCTTACTTCTTGACAGTCAGGTCAACGGTTGCAGTTGCGCCACTGAGATCCACGGCTTGCGTGGTGGGCTTGCCGTCTTCGCTCCAGGTCTTCAGCGTATATTTCCCGGCCGGGACGTTCTTGATCTCAAAATTGCCGTCCTTGTCCGTCACGGCAAAATACGGAGTGGCCACGACAACCACGTAGCCGGACATTTCGGGGTGGACGTTGCAGAGCAGTGAAGCGACGCCGAGATCCTTGAAAGTGAAGGGCTTCTTGTCGCCCTTCGGCCAAGTGCCCAGATTGCCCTTGAGCGCCTTGTTCCCGCTGACGGACGGCCAGTAAACGTTGTGCCCGACAGGATCGCTGTTCAGAAAATCCACCGTAGTTCCCTGCTGCACGACCGCGACGTGCGGCATGAAGGCCATCTTCCGCTGGTCAATCACCACGTGGTCGGCCGGGGCATCGAACTTCTTGTCCGGGATCACGTCAACATACACCGCGATGTTTTCCGCTGACTTGATTCCCTGCACGCTGACCTTGCCCTTGATGTCGTTGGCCAGGCCTGCTGCCGCCAGGACCAGCGTGATGCCCACTGCGACTGCTGCCTTTTCTGCGATTCTCGATAGATTCATGACATTCCTCTCACATTTTGATATTCGTGCGATTTAAATTCCGAGCCCGGTATTTCTAGAAGACGTAGTCGACGCCGGTCACGAAGGTATTTGGCCGGTAAAACAATGGATTGCCGCTGGTATCCGTGCCATAAGAGGCAGGTTCAAAGTGCCGCTGGTATTCACCAACGACTTTGATATTCGCCCTAACCAGAACTTGGTAACCCGGCCGGAAGGTGTTCCGAGTCTGATAGCGCGAGAGTCCATTGATGAAATCGGAAGACGAGTTCACGAAATCATAACGCATCGTGCCGATCAACCACGGATAGATCCAGAAATTGCTGCCGACAAATCCGCCAGTAAAGGTCACGGCATTGGTTTTCTTGATAGTCTGCGCGACGGTGTCAATGAGATGGTTGTCGTCATGGCCGGTGACTCCGACTCCATAGATTTCAAATTTGCGGTATTTGAATCGAATGTCGCCGCCTACCCGATAGAACGGTTCGGAGATGACGTTCACAAAGGAAAAGAGCGAATTCCCATAATTCTGTTCATTGGTGCCGTGGTAATAAAAAACGCCCACTCGAATGGAGGTGTGGTCCCGCGGGCCAGTCGGCCCCGCTGCTTGCACACCATTGCGGCTTTCCGGATCGCGCTCGAGATTGAATTTGTAGGAAGTCCGCAGGTACACATCTTTTGTGTTTCTTGCCGTGAGCGCACCGCCGAGCCCGTAATTCGAACCCGTTCCGTCCAGAACAGCCGCGGACCAATTGAAATTCCCATTATTGGGAGTGCCGCCAACTTCAATCCCGCGTTGCGGTGCTCCCAGAATAAAAGCATTGTGCGTTGTCTGGCATACCGTCACCGTTCCGCCGCATGCTGGACCCTGCGCCGTCGCCGCCTCATTGAACACGTCGTATCCGGAAAGGTAATACGTGCGGGCCTGCGAGAAAGGCAGATCCGGCTCGAACTGCCCGAACCGCACGTTCAAGGAATTCTTCGGCAGACGGAATATGCGTCCAAGATCGCTATACTTGAGCCAGCCATCTCCCAGTCCTCCCCCGGCGCCCGTTCCTCCAGCCGAAATGTCATCGTCGATCCAGAACGAGAGATTTTGACCAAAGCTCCCCGTGCTGATAATCGTGAAGGTGTTCGGAACGAACAAGTCCGTTCGCGGCACGAACCCAGCGGCCTGCACCGGCGCTGGTTGCTTGGCATTCCAATTGAGGTTTCCTGAATATCGGAACGCGATCGGCAGGTAGCCAGGAATCTCGCCGGGATATACCGCACCAGGGAAGGCTTCCTTTTGCGCTTTCGAACCTAACAGAACCGGAGGCTCCTTCACGAAGACCTCGTCGTCCGCGGGAAACTTGAATCCGTTCTTCTTGAAAGCTTCTCCGAAGTCATTCAATTCCGGATAGTTGTTGTGGCAGGTGGTGCACGATGTCTGGTACTTCCGCGAAAACGCAGGAATTGCCGAAGTCTCGGGCACCGACACAAGCATGACCCACGTAACGACCACGACCGCAGTCAGACTGGCCATAATGCTGGTATTGAGTGCACGACGGTTCATTCGCTTGCCCTCCAAATTTTGCCCGCGAAACGCCGGGCCAAGTTTCCGAACTCAAGTGCTTAGGCTTGAATCCTCGGCATTGTTGCTTGTCGTCCGGTTGATCCCCCGTGACCCACGTCACCGATTGATGTGACGGACATCACACCCAGCTTTGAAGAATTTCCCGGAAGGGGGAAGGAGCTAAGAGCCCAAGGCGCTTTGGGGTCACACTTTGAAGGGGTAATCCGCGCGATCGCGTCGCCCGGCTCCTGGATGGTAGAGCGTGGCTTGCCCGAACTGTGACACATCAGCCCTTTCATGGTAGGGCAGGTGCGCAGCGGTGCGGCGGCGCAGTTACTCGCCGGTCGAAGTTCAGCAGTCGCCATTAATAGTTATTCAAAAACTAGAAAATCGTAAGGCAATTCACGATCCCGCAACTGTTCAATATTGCACAATTTCAGAAATCCAAGAGAAACAGCCGGTAGTGCACACCCGGGCGGGTGGCATGCCCCGGTGGACCTGTCGCCAGATGAATAGATGGCGTTGCTCGCTTGTCTTGACAGTTTCAAATAGCCCAACTACATCACGGTCACAGCCGCAGGCTCATTTTGGATTCCCGCATCTAGCTAACGAGCATAACGCCTGTAATCGTTCGCTATACCGGCGGTGACAGTATGAAAGCAGGAGAATCCGAGTGCGGATTTGCTACACGCGCGCTGGGAGAAATGGAGCAGGTTAGGCGGCTGCGAGGTTTTCGAGACCGGCCTTGTTCTTGATGATGACCGTGGAACCTTTGACCTGCAGGAACTGCTTCTTCTTGAAATCACTGAACAGTCGAGTCACGGTCTCTCGGGAGGCCCCGATCATCTGGGCGATTTCTTCGTGTGTAAAGGTGAGTGTGAGCTTTACCTCGCCATTTCCTTCGTCCCGGTCTGCGGAGAGATCGAGCAGGAAGCGGGCCAACTTTTCGCCAGCGGAATGAGAGAGGCCAATCGTTCGCATTTCCGCGATTGCGGAATGATACGTTTCACCGAGCTGTTGCGCCACTCGCAGCGCTGCCTCGCCGTGCTCGCGCAAGAAAAGCAAGAAATCCGCACGGGAGATGAAATTGGCCTGAGTAGGTTCGACTACGTCGGCCGTCAGCTCATACGGTTTCCCTGTGACAGTCGCGGGCAAGCCCAGAACTTCTCCGGCCTCCGAAATCCTAAGAATGAGACTTCTCCCGTCGCCAGATGAAGTCGACAGTTTGACCTTGCCGCTGCATAAAATGAAGACTCCACGCGGTGACTGCCCTTCCACGAAAAGGGTCGCACCCTTCGGATAGGCCGCCGGCGAGGTGATGGCTGCCAACTTCTGGACCGCCGGGGGAGCGAGGTTGCAGAAAAGCCGATCCTCGCGGTGAGGACAAGACAAGCAGCTCTCAATGATTTCTAGGCCGTAGGGGGCGCGCATAAGGTCACCGCCCCGGAGTATACCTCCCTCCCTACGCGACACAAAACGAAACCCGCTCCGCATCCCTGGCCTTCCTGTAGGTCCCTGCCAATTTTGATATTCTACTGAAATCGACCGTTCCCAATCTGTGATGGCCGTCACGCTGCCATGTGATGCAGGTTACGGCAACCTCCTCTGGCTGAGTCCATATTTTGATTTGCGTCGGAGGTGCAAAATGCAAAAGGATGAGCGTGACCTCTTGGAAGTTCTAAAATTCGAACTTCAATTCCTCGAAGATGGAGGCTATGGGCGTTCGCCGAGAACTCCTTGGAGGCCTCAATATGTTTTCGAAGACTCTCTCACTTGCATGAACTACGATTCCAAAGAGAATCCCGGTCCGTGCAGTGATTGTGTACTGATGCAACTGGTGCCACCCGAGCACCGCTCCGAGAAGATTCCCTGCCGCTACATTCCGTTTAACACATCGGCGGAGAACTTGGATTCACTCTACCGCTACGGCAACCAACAAGAGACCGAAGAGACGGTTGGAGCCTGGCTGAGGGCCACTATTGAGCGTCTGGAAGACGAACGGGCAGCGGCTCGACAAGCCCATAGCAAACAGCCGCCCGCCGGTGGCGGAACGGTGAAAGGAATCCCGCTGTACCAAAAGCAGCATCCCAAGTGTGCAAACCCGGCGTGTCCGACTGGCTTTCACTGGACCGGGGGCGGCAAGTTCTTCCGATTTCGGCCCGATCCGGTGCCAACTAATGGGATTAATCCAACAGCTGATTCGCCGGGCGGAATTCATGGGGTCAGGCATTATTGGCTCTGTGAACGTTGTTCGCATGTCTTCACGCTGGTGTACGACGAAGAATACGGTGTCACGCTCAAGGTGATCTGGCCTGAACTCGCAGCTGGAGATACTGACCACGAGTTGTCAACGGCGTAGCGGGTCCGGCGCTTTATAGCCTTTGCACCAATGAACGCACCACTTCACTTGTGCCCCAATCCCTTCCATACTGCTCGCACGGAGTTCACAACCTGGGCCGCCAACTTAGTTGTAATGGCCTGTTCAAATGCCCGGGGATAAGATTGGATTGTGGCTTCCACGATGACAAGTCCTTATCTCGTCCATCTAGGAGTCAGCGACTTCGATCCCACCGAGGGAGGGTACGGAGATGGCTTCACCGGCGTCCACAGGTTCAGCAAGCCTTCATGAATCCAAACAGCCTCTATCCGAAGAAGAACTGCGCAAGATGCACGCCTACTGGCGCGCTGCAAACTATCTTTCCGTAGGCCAAATTTATCTGTATGCCAATCCACTCCTGCAGGAGCCGCTGAAAATTGAGCACATCAAGCCGCGCTTGCTCGGTCACTGGGGCACGACACCGGGGTTGAATTTCATCTATGTTCATTTCAATCGGTTGATCAAGAAGCACGATCTGAATGCCATCTACGTGGCGGGCCCCGGTCACGGGGGGCCCGGTTTGGTTGCCAACACGTACCTGGAAGGCACCTACAGCGAACTCTATCCCAACATTTCACAAACTGAGGAAGGCCTGAAAAAGCTCTTCAAGCAGTTCTCGTTCCCAGGAGGTATTCCAAGTCACGTCGCCCCAGAGACGCCGGGCTCAATTCATGAAGGCGGTGAACTAGGATACTCGATTGCACACGCTTACGGAGCCGCCTTTGACAATCCGGACTTGCTGGTTTGCTGTGTGGTTGGCGACGGTGAAGCGGAGACAGGTCCACTCGCGGCCAGTTGGCATTCGAACAAGTTCCTGAATCCCGTTCGAGATGGCGCGGTTCTTCCCATCCTGCACCTGAACGGTTACAAAATCGCTAACCCAACTATACTCGCGCGTCTGAATGATACGGAGTTGACTCAACTCTTCACCGGCTATGGTTACAAACCGTATTTTGTGGAAGGCCATAAGCCGGAAAGCATGCACCAACTCATGGCCCACACGCTCGACTCGATTATCGAGGAAATTCACGCAATCCAGAATGACGCCCGTGTCGGACGATCAGCCGGACTGCCGGTGTGGCCCATGGTCATCCTGCGAACACCGAAGGGCTGGACCGGGCCAAAGGTAGTGGACGGAAAACCAGTCGAAGACACCTGGCGCGCGCATCAAGTGCCCGTTACGGGTTTCGTCTCACACCCGGACCACGTAAAGATATTGGAAGAATGGCTGAGGAGCTATCGGCCTGAGGAACTATTCGGTGGAAAGGGCAAGTTGATTCCGGAATTGGCGGAACTAGCGCCAAGCGGCGAGCGCAGGATGGGTGCCAACCCGCACGCGAACGGAGGCCTGCTACTTAAAGACCTTGTGATGCCGGACTTCCGCGAATATGCGGTGAAGGTCACGAAGCCGGGCATTGAAACGGCGGAAGCAACTCGAGTCCTGGGAAATCTCCTGCGCGATGTTATGAAACGGAACGCGGACTCGAAGAACTTTCGGGTATTCGGGCCTGATGAGACGGCCTCGAATCGGCTCGATGCGCTGTACGAAGTCACTGACAAAGTTTTCATGGAGCCAATGCTTCCCACCGACGAACACCTTGCAAGGGACGGCCGGGTCATGGAAGTCCTGAGTGAGCACATGTGCCAGGGCTGGCTCGAGGGTTATTTGCTCAGTGGGCGCCACGGCTTTTTCTCCTGTTACGAAGCCTTTATCCACATCGTAGACTCCATGTTCAATCAGCACGCCAAGTGGCTCAAGGTCACGCGGAATATTCCCTGGCGCCGTCCGATCGCGTCACTGAACTACCTCCTCACTTCACACGTCTGGCGCCAAGACCACAACGGATTCACCCACCAGGACCCCGGTTTCATCGACCATGTTGTAAACAAGAAGGCGGATGTTGTCCGCGTGTACCTCCCTCCGGATACCAACACTCTACTTTCAGTGGCTGATCATTGTCTCCGCAGCCGGAACTACGTCAACGTCATCGTTGCTGGAAAGCAGCCGGCGCTGCAGTGGCTCGACATGGAATCTGCCATCGAACATTGCACGAATGGCATCGGAATTTGGCAGTGGGCTTCGAACGACAACGGAAGCGACCCGGATGTGGTGATGGCCTGTGCCGGAGATGTCCCAACACTGGAGACACTTGCCGCCGTAGACCTACTGCGCCAGCATTTTCCGGACATCAAGATCCGGGTCGTCAATGTGGTTGATTTGATGACGATTCAGCCCTCAACCGAACATCCCCACGGCCTTTCCGACCGTGAGTTCGACTCCATATTCACCGTAGACAAGCCGGTCATCTTTGCCTACCACGGTTATCCATGGCTGATCCATCGCCTGACCTACCGGCGCACCAATCATGACAACTTCCACGTCCGTGGATATAAGGAAGAAGGCACAACGACTACTCCCTTCGATATGACCGTCCTGAACGATTTGGATCGATTTCACCTCGCAGGCGACGTGGTCGACCGTGTTCCTCGCTTGCAACGCGTCGGCGGCCATTTCAAGCAGCTCTTGCGCAACAAGCTCGTCGAGCACAAACAATACATCGGCGAACATGGAGACGACTTGCCGGAAATCCGGGATTGGAAATGGCCCTATTAGGCCATGAAAGTCCTGGTACTCAATTCGGGTTCCAGCAGCCAGAAGAGCTGCCTTTACAACATCGGGAACACCCTTCCAGAACAGCCGCCGGCACCAGCTTGGGAAGGCAAGATTGAATGGGACGGAAATCATGCCGACATCCAGGCGCAGAATTCACAGGGAGCCAAGCTGCAAGGTAACGTCCAGGTCGCGTCGCGCTCTCATGCGATCGAGCAACTGCTGGATACGTTGTGGAATGGAAAGTTGCGCGTCATTTCCTCGCTTTCAGAAATCGACGTAGTCGGTCATCGCGTCGTGCACGGTGGTAAGGACCTGGTAGAAGCAGTCGCCATCACACCGGAAGTAAAATCTGCAATAGCGCACATGTCCGTCTTTGCACCACTCCATAATCGCGCTGAGCTGGAAGGCATCGAGATCATCGAGAAACGCATTCGCGCGGTTCTCCAGGTGGCCGTGTTCGACACTGGCTTTCACAGCCGATTGCCGGAGCCTGCCGCCGCATACCCTGGCCCTTATGAATGGCTCGCACAGGGGATTCGTCGTTATGGATTTCACGGCATCAATCATCAGTATTGCGCGGAGCGCACCGCGCAGCTCCTCGGAAAGGATTTGCGATCACTGAAACTAGTGACCTGCCATCTTGGGAACGGTTGCTCTCTAGCGGCGATTCGCGACGGCCAAAGCGTGGATACGACCATGGGCTTTACCCCCTTGGAAGGACTAATGATGGGTACACGATCAGGTTCTGTGGATCCCGGAATCCTCACTTATTTAATGCGACGAGGGCAGCTCACAGGGCAGCAACTCGATGACTTGCTGAACACCAAATCAGGCCTGTTGGGAATCTCTGGGATCTCGGGCGATATGCGGCAGATTGTGGCTGCGATGAAAAACGGCCATCCGCGGGCTACGCTGGCTTTTGAGATTTTCGTGCATCGCCTTCAAGCTGGTATCGGCGCGATGATTGCGGTGTTGGGCGGGATAGATGCTTTGGTCTTCACCGCGGGGATCGGAGAAAATTCACCTGAGGTGCGAGCTGCAGCTTGCGCCAACTTCACATTTCTTGGTCTGAAACTCAACAGCGCAAAGAATGAGCAGTCATCTACGGACCAAGATATCTCTATTCCCGATTCAGCCGTTCGCGTCTTGATCGTACGCGCCCAAGAAGATTGGGCAATTGCGAGAGAGTGTTGGAGATTGGCCTCCGCAAGAACCCGTGGTCGAGCAAACGCGAATTAATCAAAATGCTTGGCAGCCACATTTCAGGAGTCGACCTCAACTTCGGGCCACCAGAAGCGGCGTGATAGCAAAGGCCCCAAGCATCGCGTAATAGACTGTCGCGCGCTCCCTGCCGGGCAAGCCTGACATGCAATCCTCCAAGTCATCCCCGAGACAGCACCAGATATAGCAGTTTCCCTCGGCGACCCACCTCAGGTTGGAGGTCACAACTGTTCGAAAGACTTACTTCGCGAGCTCCAACCCGGTGAATGCATGCTTCACCGTGCCTTTCGCTGTTCAGCAATGCTCAGCCACGAACCGTAAGGACTGGGCACTTCGCCTGTGACACAACCTTGTGGACTGTTCCGATGTTCATGTGCGTTGCAAGCCCCTTTGCTGGCCGAGCTCCCAGCACGATCAGATCAGTGGGCCGCCGTTTCGCGACGTCCAGGATTTTCTCTGCCGCTGATCCCTGCTCGACGATGTAGGTTGGTTCGCACCACAATCCGGCTTGCTCCGTAACCAATCGCTGAAGCTTTCGCTCCTTCAAATCCACTACCTCTGGGCTATCCACCAGATCCCCTGCCTTCGGGTCTTCGATCACGTGCAGCAGCACGAGATGCGCTTGGTTCTCCTGCGCCAGAGATACGGCGTAGGGAGCCGCAACTGGAGTGTCTGTTGCCAGGTCTGTGGCATACAGGATTTCACGCATCTTTACGGATTCGTCAGACCAAGGATTCACGTGTGGGCCAACCGTCAGCACCGGGCACGTCGATTGCCGCAGGATCTGTTCGGCGACTGAGCCGAGTAAGGTCTTTCCAAATCCCGTGCGCCCGCGCGTCCCCATCACGACCAGGTCAATTTCCTTCTTTTCGATCAGATCGGACATCACATTCCAAAGCCTACCTTGTTCGATCACCGTTTCGTGTTCGATGCCCTGGAGCTGTTCATTCAGGCGCCCAGCATCGTCCTTGGTCTCCTTCTCCGCTGCCTCAGCTATCGCTGCCCAGGCATTGGGTGCAGCCGCCGTGTAGTCGTCGAAGCGATTCACATGTACTCCATACACCTTTGCGCCATAACGTCGCGCGATCTGGATCGCAATCGGTGCAGCTGCGTCCGCAGCCTGTGAAAAGTCAGTTGCGAACAAAATGTTCTTCAGCGTAATTCTCGTTCTTGCTTGAACTGCTTGCATGGGCCACCTCCCTGCGTCCCATAGATAAGACGAGAGAAGGCCATCTGGCTGTGATCGCCATCACTTTAGAGCATGACTCAAGTCACATCGTCGTACGGGCTGCTTTGTTGGATTTCTGACGCGGAGCCAGAATCGGATGCTGCCCCGCTTTCAACTTGAGAGGAAAAGCAAATGGAAGCTCACCATGAATATCGAATTAACGCATTCGGCGCGGGTGGACGCAACGGCATCGTCCACGCGGAAGGAATCTTGCCCCATGTATCCTTCAGCGCCCCTCCAGAGTTCTTGGGGGAGCCGGGGCGCTGGACGCCGGAGCACTTCCTCGTCGCCGCCGTGGCAAGCGGCTTTGCCAGCACTTTCTCTGGCATTGCGGAGAAGTCCCGCCTGGAATTTGCGTCTTTCAAGCTGGACTCGGAAGGCCTGCTTGGCAACGAGGATGGTATCTGGCGTTGCACAGAGATTAGACTGCGGCCGGTCGTCACTGTTTTGAAAGGAGAAGATCGTGACCGTGCCATCCGCCTGCTTGAGAAGGCCGAAAAATCATGTCTCATCGCACGGTCCCTTCAGTGCAAGTCGACCTCCTTCCTGCTGTGAAGATCGAAGAGGCATTGTCTGTCTCTGCAAGACCTTTGAGAGCCTTGCGGGGCCAAAATGATCAGCGATCGTTGACAGCACCGGCGGGGAAGCTACAATAACCGCCAACCGCTATTCTCGGGCTCGGATCTCTCTGTTCCACTAGTACGAGGATCAACAGGGAAATACTTTTGGTAGCAAAAGAATTCCCGGAGAGCCGTGGGTACGATCTGCTGCACGCCCTGATGGACTCGCTCTATGTCTAGAGGGAAAAGGGACGACGCGCAACGAATGACTCGCCCGAGACATCGAGAAAAAAACGCGCCTTCTTTTGACAATTGAGCCCGTGTACGGCTATATGCGGCCTTCTTGGCTTCGAAACAGTGTTAAGTGAGCATATCCATTGTCTCCAAAACGGGCCCCGGAATGCAGTCCACGTCGGCGCTCCGTTTCAATGCGGATCGCTGGCTAGCCAGTCGTAGCCGCGGCGCCATTATCCTTTCTTCCAAGTATCGTGTTGCCGTTGCATGGCGAGCGCGCTGCCCGTGACGTGCGTAATGTGGCTGACCTCGTCCTGCGCCTTGCCAAGCAATTCCTTAATGCCCGGGTCGGCGGCGGGGTGTCGCTCAAGCTGCACGAGCAACTTTACCAACGTGTCCAGGGCGTTTTCGATCTCACGAGCCATGTTTGTCACCAGTTCGCCAGTCGCTCCGAGGCGTTCGGCCCGGCGCAGCGCTTCCCCGAGCTCTGCATTGAGTTTCTTGATCTGCTCCTCCGCGTGCTTGCGCTGAGTGATGTCGCGGACAGCGCTGCTGACGAAGAGTCCTTGTGCGGTCCGCAACGGACTGAGACTGATTTCGACTGGAAATTCCTTCCCATTCTTACGTTTGCCGAAAAGCTCCAGCCCGGCGCCCATCGGACGAACATGCGGCTCGGCGAAAAACGATGCGCGATGTTTTACGTGCAAGCGTTCAAGGCGTGCCGGGATGAGAAGCTCGACAGGCTGCCCAATTACCTCCTGCCGGCTGTAGCCGAACAGGATCTCAGTTTGCGAATTGACGACGACGATCCTTCCGTCGGAGTTGACGATCACCATGCCATCGGGCGCCGACTCCAGCAGGTCACCGACTTCGGGCCGTACCCATTCGGGGTGCTTGTTGGTGACGTAGGCAGAGAGTCGGCGGAAGATACCCACGAATACCCCTTATTTGAATACCAGCATTGGCTCGATCATACTGCTACTTACACGGACTTCAAAAAAGGAAATGTGGATCAAATGATCGATGACCTCTAAGACCTTATCGGTGGAAGACAAACAGTCTGGGCTGCCATCGAATCCTTCTATAGAAGAATCTTCGCGGATAACAAAACTCCATCCGTTTTTAAGAGTGCTGACATGGCCCAACGGTGCGTTCGGCAGAGCATGTTTATCTCCATGCTTCTCGGCGGAAGGTTGCCAATTGGCGGTCTAAGAAAACAAACCAGCTACGGCAATGCAGACACTGTAGAGACCGGGAGGATTCTAACAAACTACCTTAACAAACTAACTACCGAGCGTTTCTGCCGTTACCTTGGGCGGTAGACATTCGTCCTCTCTTCAATTTCCGTCCGCTCTAGTGCGCCGGCCGGTCCACGACCAGTTCAGGATGTACCCGTCGAAATGTTTGGGCAATATGACAGTTCCAGCAGACGGGCCAGTGTGTCCCCAACGCTTCTTGCAGCTTGTCGGCGGGGATCTCGTTCCACTCAACGGACTTACGCTCGGAGTCGCCTAGGGCGGGCGGGTGATCGTGCCAGTGAATTTCTCCAAAGGGTTTGTGGCAGTACACGCATTTCTGTCCCTGATACCACCGGTTTATGATGGTCCAAACTAGGCAGGCCTTCGGCGCTTCTTGGATTTGTGCCAAACACTCTTGCCCACAGGCTTCCCTTTCGGGCCAACGCGAGCATTCACGCAACCTGAGCTGTTCGTTCCCAACAGATGCTTTCAAGGCCATCTTCCCTGCGCCAACTCGTACGGCTGCAGGTTTGTGCGTCTCCGGACATGAAACAAGCCTCTTTCCTCTAAACTTTAGATACGTCCTCAAAGCACGACGGAGCCCTCCAATGACAAGGACGGCTGCCGCGATCATCAAAATAATCAGGATGTATTTCATGCGTCGTTCCTTTCTGGCGTCGCCCCATGGTCACGGTTCGACGTGACGCCGCTCAAGCAGCGGCAGCTTGCTTTGCGACGACTTTTGGAATTTGGCGTTGAATGATCGTCCGGTGGGTTCTCACAACCTCGTCACTTGACAGCTCCGGTTGCTTCCCCAGACTCATGGGTTCCGTCCGCAGGAGTATGTCGTCCATCGAAATAACGCCCACGAGAGATCCTTCTTGATTAATCACTGGCAGCCGGCGCACTTTCCCTTCTTTCATGGTTTGCAACGCAATATGGATATCATCTTCCGGGGCGCAGGAGTAAAGCTTGCCCAGCATGACCTCACCCACAGCGATATCGCCGGGAAGCCGGCTCTGCGTTCCAAGTGCGATACAAATGTCCCGGTCCGTGATCACGCCGATCACCTTTCCATTCGGTGCTTGGACGGGAAGGAATCCGCAGTTTGCATTCCACATCAGCTCCGTCGCTGAACCGAGGTTTGTTTCCGGTTGACAGTAATACGGGGTTTTCGTCATCACTTCAGTTACTTTCATTGGAGCTCTCCCTCTGCTGGGTTTCTGCTCGCTGTCAATCAAATTAGACCGACTTAAAGGTTACCTCCAGCACCGAAAGAACGCTTGTGACCCAAGTCACTTCGCGTTGTGACGCTTGTCACAGTCGAAGACGATCCAAGCGAGCGACGATTCAAGCGGGCAGAGATCGAGCGGTAAACGGAATGCCGCGCCCCGGTGAAGGAGGGTAGTAAAATGACTTTCTATGAACGCCGATAACATAGATAAAGCTCGGGTGGAAAGACCCGGCGTGCTTAAGGCATGGACGAAACCGAACAAAATCGCGTCCTTCACAATTGCGGGTATTCTTCTTCATCTGGTTCTTCGCTATTTTCTGCATTCTCCACGAATGGCTTGGCAAGTTCCCCTGATCGTGGTCTTGATCATCGGCGGTGTACCTCTCCTTGCGACCTTGACGCAAAAACTCTTTGCGCGGGAATTTGGGTCGGATCACCTCGCCGGAATCTCGATCATCACCTCGGTAGTTCTCGGCGAATATCTTGTCGCTGCGATCGTGATTCTGATGCTCTCGGGAGGAACGGCCCTTGAAGTATTCGCCAGCCGCCGCGCTTCCTCGGTTCTTGATGCGCTTGCCAAACGGATGCCACAAGTCGCCCATCGCAAATATGGTCCCGACTTATCAGATGTAAGACTCGGAGACATCGCGGTCGGGGACACGCTCGTCATATTTCCACACGAAATTTGCCCTGTCGATGGTGCGGTCATCGAGGGTCACGGAAAGATGAATGAAGCCTATCTCACGGGTGAACCGTTCGAGATTGCCAAAACGCCAGGTTCGGAAGTGCTTTCGGGCTCCATAAATGGCGACGCTGCCTTGCATATTCGTGCTGAAAAACTGGCAGTGGATTCGCGTTACGCGAGAATTATGCAAGTGATGCAAGACGCAGAACAGCGTCGACCGCGCATCCGTCGCTTAGGAGACAAGCTTGGCGCCTGGTACACACCACTGGCACTGTCGCTCGCAGGAATCGCTTGGGCCGCGACCGGCGAATCCCACCGCTTCCTAGCAGTCTTAGTCGTAGCAACACCCTGCCCACTTCTAATTTCCATTCCCGTAGCAGTGATTGGCGCAATTTCTCTGGCCGCGAGACGCGGCATCATCATAAAGAACCCAGCCGCTCTCGAACAGATAGACCGTTGCCGCACCCTTATCTTCGATAAGACCGGAACGTTGACATACGGCAAGCCTTCGCTGTCCGAGATCCTTTGTGCCCCCGGATTTGCGAAGGACGAGGTTCTCCGAGCGGCTGCAAGCTTGGAGCATTATTCAAAACATCCCCTTTCCCGGGCGATTCTTGAGGCAGCTCAAAACGGAAATCTTCCCGTGGAACTCGTTTCAGAAATCAGCGAGCGACCCGGTGAGGGACTAAAAGGTACGGTAGGCCAACGTACTATTTGGATTACGAACCGCAAGAAGGTGGTCGAAAGACAGCTTGCCTTGCCACCGGTTGCTCCGGGATTAGAATGCTTGCTCTTTTTTGATGACATATATGCTGCCACTTTTCGTTTCCATGACATGCCTCGTAAGGAGAGCCGCACGTTTATTAAGCACTTAAGCCCGCGCCATGCGGTCAACCATGTTTTGATCGTTTCAGGCGATCGCGACCAGGAAGTACAGCACCTGGCCGAGCAAGTGGGGATCACGGAACTGTATTCGGCCAAGAGTCCGGAGGACAAGGTTGCTATCGTCCGCAAGGAGGCGGCGCAGGCCCCTACCTTGTTCCTTGGGGATGGCATTAACGACGCCCCGGCGATGCAAGCGGCAACGGTCGGCGTTGCCTTTGGAGCGCAAAGCGACATTACTTCCGAGGCCGCCGATGCAGTTATCCTGGAGACTTCCCTGGGTCGAGTAGATGAACTAATTCACATCGCGCGGCGCATGCGCCACATTGCTCTTCAATCCGCCGTTGGTGGCATGGCACTGAGTATCTTGGGAATGATCGCCGCCGCGTTCGGTTACCTGCCGCCAATTGGAGGAGCCATCACGCAGGAAATCATCGACCTCGCAGCAGTCCTGAACGCGGTGCGCGTCGCTTTACCCACGCATTCTCTGACCGATTTCTGACCTGCAATTCGTTCGCGCATTGGAAGAGAGAACTCAGTGCCCTGCCTGAGATTAGGCCGGTATCTGCGGTTCGCATGGTCGGACGTGTGCGCATGGCCCCGAGCGAGCGATGCCACAAGCCTAAATTAAGCGGGGCAACGTGAGGCAATAAGGGAGCAAAAGGGCTACAAGGTGAACAAATTCAAGAAGATATTGGAGCCGAGAGTGGGAGTTGAACCCACGACCTGCCGATTACGAATCGGCTGCTCTACCACTGAG
>Ga0210399_10000553_pt1 | contig 29819 bp, 25 predicted proteins | sample IncBWC14MmetaG_FD_150865 | JGI IMG/M metagenome (GOLD analysis project Ga0210399, IMG submission 150865) | Forest soil microbial communities from Barre Woods Harvard Forest LTER site, Petersham, Massachusetts, United States - Inc-BW-C-14-M | ecosystem: Environmental > Terrestrial > Soil >... | reverse complement strand
GATTCACGCGCGCCTCGCTGGTTGATCAGAGGCTCGAGTGTAGTGACCGCGTTGTGCGCCTGTTCGTGTTGAGCCTTGCTCTGCTCGAGAGCCGCTTTAGACCGCTCGTATTGAGCCTGCGCGGATTGGAGGCCTGCTTGAGAAAGCCTCAATTGTGAATCCGACTGCTTCAGTGCTTCGGACTGCGCGATTTCAGAAGTCCTTGCACGATCCACCTGATCGACGGTGACGAATTGCTTTGCCAGAAGCGGCTCGAGACGGTGCAAATTGTTGCTCGCGTACGTCCACTCTGCCTTCGCCCGGCTCACTCCTTGCTCCGCGTTGGCCACATCCGCCCGCGCTTGTTCGACGGCCGCCGCCCCGCGTGCCACGTCAGCTTGGGAACTGGAAATATTCGCTTTGGCAACGGAAACGCCGCTCACCAGCGCATTGATTCTCCGCTGTTCGTCCGCAATTTGCCCTTCGAGGGCGGCCTGGTCCGAAAGAGCCCTCTCGATCGCGTACTGATACGGTCGCTCATCAATTTCGTATAGCAGTTCGCCTTTTTTGACGAACTGGTTGTCTTGCACGTTCAGGCGGACAATTGGACCCTCGACTTGCGGAGCGATCCCGATAAAGTTGGCGAATACTTCGGCGTCGTCGGTTCGCGGAGCGTGGTTGGCGTGGAAGAGCACACCGAGGCCCAGGACGATCGCCCCTAGTAGTATGCCGATGGTCACCCAACGGCTAAGTTGCTTCGTGGTTGTCGTGGCGGAATCAAGTTCCATGGTCTTCTTACCTCGCTGCCAAGGATTGCAGTAAGAGAAATCTTTATACGAGCCGTTAATAAAAAAAGATAAGCCACAGCAGGAAGGTGAACAGTGCGGCCAGGCTCGGATAAGCCAGCAACGGTAATGCCACCTTCACCCGCAAGCGCAACAATGCCAACCGGACGAGGGCCGTCAGCACAATCGCCACTGTGAAACACAGCAGCCATGCCGGGAAAAACGAACCCAGTACGTCTACGGACGGCGCCCGCGAGCAACTCGATAGTAGCGGCGCCACCATCAGGAGGGGCAGAAGTCTTACGAAGCGGGAATCTAGAAGGAGGGTCATGGTCTGGGTTTCACTGCGTTCGATTGAATTGAGTCCCCCGCTCTGAAAGCCAAAGCGGCGAACGTCGTAAGGACCTGCGTGCGGGCGAGGACGTCGGTCGCGCGAGCTTGCGCGAGTGTTCGTTGCGCTGCGGTTACGTCCAGCAGATTGCGAAGCCCGTAGTTGTAGGATTCAAGGGCGGCATCGTAGGAACGGCCAGCCGCCTCGAGTAGCGCAGTCGCGGCTTCACGCTGGCGCAAAGCAGTATTCAAATCGGAATATGCGGCCCAAACTTCGTTCGCGACCTGATCGCGCGAAACGTGGATTTGAGCTTCCGCCTCATGGACGTTGGCTTCCGCTTGTGCGAGCCTGTTTTTTCGCGCCCCACCGTCGAACACAGTCCAGTTCAAGCTAAAGGCCATACCACCCGCCAGGCCTGCCGTATGTCCCCAGGGAAACTGCTGTTGCAACCCGTAAAGCGACTGCGCGGTTGGAGTAGCGGTGAAATTCAATGAGGGATAGTAGGCTGCATGCGCTTCTTTCACTCTGGCTTTCGCTGCCTGGGCATCGGCGACCCGCTGAAGGAGGTCAGGTCGCTGCGCCAGTGCGCGATCCATCGCAGAGTTGACGGTGTCGTCGATGGTGCTCGGAAGCGTCAGCTCTCCCAGTGGTTGAACGCGTATGGCAATTGGCGGAGTCGTTCCGAGAGCCGTAGCCAGATTCCCGTGAGCAATCTCCTCGGCTCCGAGCACTGCCTGCAGTTCGTATTCCGCCTGCGCAGTTGCGCTACGTGCTTCGAGTACGTCGGGGAGGGTCGCTAAGCCATGCTTCAACCGCTCTTCGGCCGCTTGCTGCACGGCCTGCGCGTTCGAAAGATTCGCCCGTGCGGCGTCTTCCTGGCCCGAGGCATTCAAGAGTTGGTAGTAGGACTGCTCGACTCGGTAAATCACTTCGCGGTGTGTGTCATTGAACGCGAAGTTCGCGGCAAGGGACTCGGCTTTTGCGGTGTTGATTCGACCAGCCCGCGCGCCGAAGTCAAAAATCGTGTAATTCAGGTTCAACACAACCTGAAAGTCACCGATGGTTTGACGAAAAAAACGGTCGGCCAGGTAAGCTTGGCCGCGGTCAACCCCAGCGAGTGCGGCTGCCGCTACTGTTGGATAGAGCTCGCTGCGCGCGACACCCCAAGCGGCGGCTTGCGCGCGGGCACGATCCCACGCGACGCGCGTCTCGGGATTGTGCGATTCGGCGAGATCGATAAGCTCTGCCAAGGAGTAGCCCTTCTCCGGATCGAAGTTGAGTTTGGCTTCGGTGAGATTTCTCGCGTCCGCTCCGATCCTCGCTTCGTCAACTCCATGCCAAGCATGGTCAGGTGACACAGGTGCACGCTGCGCGAGCGCGAGGCTCGCGCCGTGCGAAAGAATGAGTACGATCGCGGCGCGAACTACGGTTCGCGCAACGCTTGGTCGGAATCTTGACTGACCTAGCATGGAGCTCAGATCTTTGTATCTAGTTCGGGTACGGCACGCGCAGGAGGGTGCCCGCGCTTGACGGCAGCACGTACCGAAAGCCTGCGTAAACCATACTGAGATGCGCATTCTTAGGATCGCCCGGACCGACAAACCAGGGATTGCGTGTCAAATACGAATACTGGACGTAAGTCTGCAGGGCTCCGTACCGGGGATGCTTCCAGAATGTTTGCAGCCAGTCGAAGGTGAGCTGCTGAATGGCGCGGTTGTTAGTATTCGGAGAGCCGGGACCGCCGTAGCCGATGATGGTTCCCGGGTGAGCTGTGTTGGTAGTGTCCGGAAAGAAATTTCGCCCGAAGTAATCTGCGCCATAGTAAATGGCGAACGCCTGCTTCGGGGTCGCTCTCCATTCGAGACCTGCGGAGCCCGCTCCGGCATGCACCATCGAAAGATTGACGTCGGTGCCGGCAGCGTTGGGGCGAACCACCAGTTCCGGTCCTGTTGCTACGAGGTAATGAGCGCCGCCGTCACTCCAAAAAGCGTTGGCCAGGAACACGAGTTTGTCGCGCAGCAATTCGTAGTTGGCGGCGAGCTGACCTCCACCGCCGACAGTCGTGTGAGTTTTGAAGGAACTTGATCCCAAGGGCATTACTGAAGCGTGCGCGCCTGTGAACAGGCCCGTAACTTCGGCGTGAAAGTGTCTGCCCGCGAACTCGTTGTCGTAGGTAACCTTGGATAGGACGTCTGGGAAAGCGTTCGCCGCCCCGCTCTGCGCGCCATTGTCAAACTGCGAACCAATGGAAGTGAACGCCGCAGGAAGAGCGACGAAACCCCCGATAAATTGATTAGGATCCTCGATGCCTGCTCCGAGGGCCCAGTGTTTGTTCGGGTGATAGGCCACTCGGAACTCGGCAGCCCGTGTATAAGGAACTCCGACGCCAAGGTTCTGATCCTCGTTGTAGGTAATGGCCAAATCGGAAGGTATGGGTCCGATGCCCTCACGGTTGGGGGTCAGCCAGCTCCAGGTTTGTCCGCCGAGAATTTCCCACTTACCGTGCTTTAGGTCCATGAAGTAAAGGCGCAGTCGATTGGTGTGGGGATTCACGCTCGGTTAGCCGCCGGGCGCATCGTTGCCGCTGAAGTCGCCTTCCACGAAGCCCACAATATCGTTGCCGGCAAAATGGTCTTGGATCTTGAAGCTCAGCCGGGAAAACTGCGCCGTGGTGCGGAATTCGCTGACGCGCCCTTGTGGCGTGTTGTTGTAAGGGAAGCCGCCGAGATTGGTGGCGATGTTGCTCTGAGTGTTAGTCGTCCGAAAGATATTCTCGAGATCGACGAACCCCCCGAGTTCCAGAATCGCGTCGCCGATTCTGAAAGAACCCAGCGGCACCTGTTCTGGTTTGCCTTGTTCCTGAAGTTGCTGAGTGGACGGTTGGTGCTTGCTATTGGAGCCCGCATATTTTGCCGACGGCTCGACTGACGAAGTCGCGGAATCGGCCGCGGCTATCTCGCTTGGGCTCGGCGCTGGCTCGTTTGTGACGGTCCGCGTCGCTTCATCCTTGGATTGCGCTTTCAACGTTTCAATTTCCCGCTGCTGCGCGGCCATCTGCTTCTGTGTTTGCAAAAGAGCTTCGCGGAGAGCCTTCACCTCCGAAGCTAAGTTGGTGTCGTTCACCGAGGAGTCAGGATTTGCGTTGCTGGATTGTCCCAGTGCCGCGACAGGCAAAAAAAGGCATGCGAAAAGGATGTGGATTGGTTTCATATCGAGAGAGAGCCCTATGCACTCTTTCCCGCGTGTCCGGTTTCACGCAAAAACATGCTGAGCAGGATGGCGAGGGCAATACCGGTCATCCAGAAGATGCCGCTGGAGCGGAAGTGGGCGACATGGTCTTGTGTGGTAGCGAAACTCTTGCCAAGTAAATCGGCGAAAATGGGTCCAATCAGTGCCGTCACTCCGAAGGTGAGGAAGTTGATTCCCCCAGTCGCGCTCCCTTTGACCTCGTCCGGATTCACTTCCTTGACGATGGTGTACGGAATCATCGCGGCGCCCGAGGCGATGCCGAATAGGAAGCAGCCTATTGCCGTAGCCGTGTGGCCTGTGCTGAAGGTGATCCACGCTGCGGACAACAACATGGCGACGGCGCCTCCGATGAGCACAGGCTTGCGACGGCCTACAAAATCCGCGAGCCAGCCAACCAGCGGACAACCAACCACCCAGCCCAATGGCACCAGAGAACTGGTGACGACTGCATCGTGGTAGCTGAACATCCGATCACGCTGAAAGAAAGCCACGCCCCAAGTCATGTCGCCAATGGTAGTGGCCACAAAAAGAAGTCCTGCCACAACGCCGCACAGATACGATTGGGGGTTGCGAAATACAATCGAGTAAGGACGCAACACAGACGCCCAGCCAGAATGGGCGGTTTGCGGGCGGGTTTCGGAAGGAGTAATCACGAACAGGAGTACGCCAACTACGAGGCTGGCGATGCCGAGCCCGTGCCAGATGGTTTGCCATCCGACGCCGTGCTCGAGCCAGGGACCCACCACGAATTGGCCCGCTGACCCGCCAAGCATGCCGAGACATTGTGTTACGCCGATTGCTGTGGCCAGCCATCGCGCGGAAAAGCCATGGGCGGCCAGATACACCGCGCCAGTGAAGGCAAAGGCTGAACCCGCGCCCTGAAGGAGCCTTCCGGCGTAACCTGCCGCCGCGATTGGCACACTGAAAAGCAGGCAGCCGATCGCCAAAATGAAAAGGCCGATGGGCACAGCTTTCTTCGCGCCGACTCCGTCCAGCGCGGCACCGGCGATAAGGCTGGTGACTGAGTAGGTGTAGTAATAGGTTCCGAGGATAGCGCTGACGCCGATGGCGGTCGTGCCAAATGCGGTTCCGAGATGTTCGATCATCACTGCCGGCGCCGACCTGGAGGCGTACTCTAGAAAGTAGAAGCACAGGGCGAGCCCCCAGGCAATTTGGTAAGCGCGAATTCTCCATTCGCTCGTTGCGTCGGCAGTAAGGGGTGCTGTGATTGGTTTTGTCGTCATTTGAAGAGCCGCTTTTCAGCCTTCCTACCGAAAGAGATTGACCTTGGCCAGGTCGATGACTTCATCGCCGCGTCCGTTGAGAACCGCTTTCATCATGAACAGGCTGAAGCCCTTCGCCTGTTCCAGAGTGATCGTTGGGGGCATCGAGAGTTCCTGACGCGAGACAAAGACCTCAACCACGGCAGGACCATCGTGCTTCAGAGCTTGCGTAAGCGCTGGCTCTACCTGGTCCGGCGTTCTGACAGTCAATCCCAGTATTCCGGCTCCTTCGGCGATCTTCGCGAAATCTGGGCTCTGTAGGTCAGTTCCAAACTCAAGGAAGCCGGACGCCTTCTGTTCCAGTTCCACAAAGGTCAGTGCTTGGTTCTTGAAGATGATCACCTTCACCGGCAATTTCTGTTGTTTCAGGGTAATGACATCCCCCATGAGCATCGAGAAACCGCCATCACCCGAGAGCGAGATGACCTGCCGACCGGGATAGGCAGCCTGTGCTCCGATAGCCTGAGGCATCGCGTTTGCCATCGAACCATGGTTGAAGGAACCCATGAGACGACGCTTGCCGTTCATTCTGAGATAGCGGGCTGCCCAAATTACGGGCGTACCGACGTCGCAAGTAAAAACCGCGTCTTCGGTAGCGAGTTTGTCGATCACACGCGCAACGTACTGGGGATGAACAGGCCCTTTGTTGGAATTGGCCGTTGCGAGGTCATCCAGGCCTTTACGTGTCTTCCGATAGTGTTCCACCGAATCTTGCAAATGCTGTTGGTATTGGTTCTGCTCCAGCTTGGGTAGCAGTGCTCGCAGCGTGGTCTTCGTGTCTCCAATGAAGCCGAAGTCCAGCTTGCTGCGGCGTCCCAGGTGCTCGCCGCGAACGTCGATCTGCACGATGGTCGCGTCCTTGGGGTAGAAATCCCGGTACGGAAAGTCCGTGCCAAGCATTAACAGGACTTCGCAATTCATCATGGCGAAATAGCCGGAAGAGAATCCGAGCAATCCTGTCATGCCCACGTCAAAGGGATTGTCGTACTCGATGAATTCTTTGCCACGATAGGCATGCACGATGGGAGCCTGGAGCTTGCCGGCAACCTCTATCAACTCCGCATGGGCTCCGGCGCAACCCGCGCCGCCGAGGATAGTGATCTTTTCCGATCGATTCAGGAGTTCGGCAAGGATGCTGAGTTCTTCATCCGAGGGACAAACGCTGGTTTTCGGTTCGTGAAAGCGTACCCGCGGCCCCTGGACGGCATCTTTCAGGGCCACGTCCCCCGGTAGCACAATCACGGCGACGCCACGCTTCGAGATTGCCGTCTGAATGGCGGTTTCCAGGATCCGAGGCATCTGTCCGGGATCGGAGACCAGCTCGCAATAATCACTGCATTGGGCGAAGAGATGTTTTGGATCAGTCTCCTGAAAATATCCGCTGCCAATCTCCCGGCTCGGAATGTGTGCGGCAATAGCGAGTACTGGAACACGATTGCGGTGACAATCGTATAGGCCATTGATCAAATGCATGTTTCCGGGCCCGCAGCTCCCGGCGCAGACCGCCAGTTTCCCCGTGAGATGCGCTTCGGCTCCTGCAGCAAAAGCTCCCACCTCTTCATGCCGGACGTGCACCCACTCAATATTGTTCTTTACGCGCATGGAGTCCGTGATGCCATTCAGTGAATCGCCAACCACGCCGTAGATTCGCTGAACACCCGCTTCAGCAAGAACGTCCACCAACAGATCCGCCACTTTCTTAGTCATGCCGTTCCCTTTCTTTGGCTCTTGGCCATATCTTGCGGAATGAGAGAGGGCAATTCACCTTCCACCAAAAAGGGCACTAAGCCCTTTTAGATGCACAACTTAAAAACGGAGGATCGAGTATGCTCGTCAAGCGTCTAGCGTTTTCGTCAAGCCGTTGGCACAACAGAGCGCGCTCGCAGCCCTAGGCAACAAGCAGTATTCGAGATTTGCGCTTTACCCGCGGAGCACAACAATTTGGTTAAGGATCAAGCAAGGAATGGCAGTCCGCGCAGGCGCACACGGCGCGCGAGAGAGGTTCACGCCGCGGGAAGAATGACTACAATCGGAGCACGGAATAGAGCGGCAGTGGTTGATAGAAGACGGACAAGGGAAAGTAACAGCAGGACGGGGAACTTTGGGAATCGGATTCTAGCTCGCATTGTTCTGGGCATTCCCTTCACATTCATTTCTTGTCCAACGCAAGGAAAGCAAACAACGCCGGGAGATAGAGGATGGAAGCAAAGAGTAACTGCCGTGCAGAAACGGTAGACATTCGAAAGGTAAAGCGTGCGCTGTAGCAGAGAAAGGCGCCTCCAAGAACAAGAGCGCCAGCAAGATAAACAATTCCAGATTCACCCCGAATTGCAGGGCCGAGGGCCACTGCGAGAAGTGCCAAGGATGGCAGTAAGGTTTGCCAGGCGACAAAGCGATCCTTGGACTTGCCTCCAGGTAGCACGATGTAGCCAGCACGCGCATAATCTTCGCGATACATCCAAGCAATGGCCATGAAGTGGGGAAACTGCCAGAGAAATACGATTGCAAAAAGCAGCCAAGCGTTGACGTCGAGGCGTCCGCAGGCGGCGGCCCAGCCGATCAGCGGCGGCGCGGCACCCGGAAGCGCACCAATCAACGTGCACAAAGGGGTTTTCCGTTTCATCGGCGTGTACAAGAACAGGTAGCCCAGTAGAGTAAGGATCGACAGCAAGGACGCGAGCGCATTAGTTGTAACGGCCAAGTAGATGGCGCCAATAACGGAGAGTGAGATTCCAAACCACAAGGCGCGAGATGGCTCGATTCTTCGCGATACGAGCGGCCGGCGCGCCGTTCGCCGCATTTGCGCATCGAAGCGCAACTCGATCAGCTGGTTGAGGGTCGCGGCGCCGCTGGCGACGAGTACGGTGCCAACAAGAGTGTGAAAGAGAGACGTCCAGGGGAAGTGAGCAAACGAAGCAGGCGCACCCATCCAAAAGCCGGCAGCGGCTGTGATCGCAATTAGAAAATTTACTTCTGGTTTTGTTAACGACCAATAGTCGGACAGAACGCTGGAACGAGCAAGGCCGTGACGGCGCCGCACTGCAGCCACCTCAAGCGCGGCCAGCACTGGCTCCGTTGCCATTTCTAGACAACCTCCAGGCTTCGTGGAGCGCTTTGCGGAACGGAACCGCTGGAAAATTGCGATTGTCGTAAGTCGTGTTCACGCGAGGTTCGTGGGGCCAGGAGCCTTGAAGAGATAATCGCCGTTGGTACGAGATAAACAAGCGTGACGCAAGTCCACATCAGTGCGGCCGCACACTGCTGATCTTCAAGAACGGAAAATCCAAACAACCGCGGAGTGGAAAAATACACCGGGTATGCGACACGGTCAGAGAAGACGAGAAATCCGGAAAGGATGTCGCACGGCAGAGTCGCCAGAAAGAGGTACAAGAGCAGCGACCATCGCGGCCCAGTTGAGGTGCTTGGCCAAGGCTGGATAACAGGCCACCAGAACAAGAGCCCGGTTCCGAAAAACATCGCTTGCTCGACCGTATGCCAGATTTCAGACCGTACGCCGAGCGCAAATAACGTGGGTACATGCCAAGCAATAAGAGTCAGCGCGGAGGCGGTCCAACACAGCACAAGACTTGTGGCGATTCGTGCCAGTCTCTGGACGGGGGGTCGGTGCCAGACGAGGCCGACTCTGTTCCGGGCCAACAGTGGCGTCATGCCCCACAACACTTTCATGGGCTCACCCAACAGGATCAAGGGGGGAGCGAAGGTCATAAGCAGCAGGTGTTTCATCATGTGGACCGTCAGCAGGCTATGGTCGTAGGCTGCGAGCGGCGATCCCCATGCCATCCACACCAAAACTAGGCCGAGAAGGAAGCTGCTGGCCTTCCAGGCTGGAATCGAGGTGGTAAAAACTGAGCGAGTGGAAATCCATCCGCGCAGGTACAGAGACCCCACGAGAAGCAAAGTCAGCGTGAACGAAACCGGGAATTCCCAGCTGCCGTGGTCAAAATGAACGTGAGGTGACATGAATCAGTCTCTATCTTGGTGCACCCTGTCGTTGATCTTTGTCCTCACTTAAAGCAATGTCACGAGCGGCATCGCGTGCTGGAGCTTGTCCTCGAGGATGCAGAGTTTCCAGAAACGCAACCAAGGCAGTCGTTTCCGCCGGACTCAAATTCTTTCCGTACGCCGGCATGTTGCCGCCTCCCTGGATTACCTGGCGGATGAGCTGGTCCTGCGTAAGACGGACGGAAACAGTGTCTAGGGCCGGACCTCTCTGCCCGCCACTGTCGCCAAGGGAATGGCAGTTGCGGCACTGCTTGACCTGAAAGACCAGCGCGCCTTGTCGCTCAAGCGCGGTCCTGCCCTGTAGGAATTGTTGCGGCACAGGATCACCGCTCCAAGCGTTCATGTGCGGACTCCAGGGTGTGAATCCGGAAAGATGCGTAAGTGTCCCTAGCGTTATTGCAACCAGTAGAATCGTGAGTACTGCAATCGGGCGGCGCCGCCAACTCTTTTCTCCTTCGCCGGACAGAAATGGAAGAAGAAGCAAACCGATGATGACAACGACCGGGCCAACCAAAAGCGCGGGCGTCTCCATCGAAGGAGGCAAGAGCGACAGCAATGCATAGAGCCACAGGAAAAAGTAATCCGGCTTTGGCGCGGTTTGGATGATTGTAGGGTCGGGGCGCCCGGTCGGTCCGAATGGCCCGAAGTACACCGCGCATGCGGCGATTGCCAGGAGAATGAAAGCCGCAAAGAACATATCTTTCCAGACGGCGTAAGGAACGAACGGCGCGCCATTCCTTTTGGTTAATTCGTGATACTCGGCGACGTAGGTTGCTTTTTTGACGACACGTCCCGGCATCGGCCATTCGTTGATTCCCAGCTTCAGCACCATCAATAGATGCAGGCCCACGAATCCGATTAGCATTCCTGGAATCACAAAGACATGCAGCGTGAAAAATCGAGAAAGCGTGGCGCCCGCGATGATAGGACCACCCAGCATCAACTTGACCGAAGCGGGACCAATGATTGGCACTCGGCTTGCGATTGACGCCCCGATCCCAAGCCCCCAATAAGCGTCTTGATCGAAGCGCAGCACTTGGCCGCTGAAGGCCATACCGAGTGTCATCAGCAAGAGAAAGACGCCGACAATCCAGGTGAGCTCTCGAGGAAATTTGTAGGCGCCAAAGAGGAAGACCTGCACCATGTGGATGAGAACAATCGCCACCATAAAATTCGAGCCCCATCCGTGCATCGCACGAATGAACCAGCCCAGAGTCACGTCGTGGTTCAGCGCTTGCAAACTGCTCCACGCTTCACCAGCCGATGGAACATAGATCAAGGCCAGCATGATTCCGGTCACGAGTTGCAGCAGGAACACAGTGAGCGCAGCGCTGCCAAACACATAGAACCAGCTCGCGGTGCTGCGCGGAACGGGATGCTCTGCCGCTTCACGAACCGGAGCGGCCAGTTGCAAACGCTGGTCGAACCACTGCCCAACTTGTGCGATCAAGCCCATGTTTTTTTCTTTCCGAACAAAGGTTTCGTTTCGCTCGACGCGGACAGCTTGCCGCTCTCGATGGAGACCAAATCATTCCCTGCTCCGCAAGGCGGTTTCTTTTCCGAAAGAGAGGCGGTTGGTGATCCGGGTGTCGGCAGTTCACCCGCTTGAATCGTGACGAAACCATTCACCACTTTGTAGGGATATTCGAATAGCCCGCGTTCCGGCGGGCCCGAAGCGCGCGAACCGTCGCGATAATAAGCTCCTCCGTGGCACGGGCACATGAACAAGCCGGATTGCTGAAACCAGCGGACTGGACACCCAAGGTGCGCGCAGTTGATAGCAAACACCTGGAACTGCTCTCCTTCGATGCGGCGAACCCAGCATGCCGTGTCCGCGGTCTTGCCGTCGGTCGGCGTCACGTAGGGATTGCGGAACGTGGCGAGCCGCGTCTCGCCTTCTGGGAACTCGCTGACGTGGCCGAGAGGAACCCAGGAAAGATAGCCACTTGCGCGTCCCAGCGTAACCGAGGAGAGAAGAAAGCGTACGATCGGCACGGCAAGAGCGGTCGCGACGAGTCCATTGAAGAGAATCCCTAATTTCATCAACAATCCTCGCCGGGAAATTGTGTTTTCGTTTGGCATGGTCAGACTCCTAGTGCTGGCTGTAGCTCAAAGCGGAATAAGGCCGGCCAGGGTTTTGCGCGCGTTGGGAAGCAAGCCAGGCAACTACGTCGGTGACTTCCTGGTCCGACATAGGTTTCCCAGGGACATTTCCCCTCCAGTCCGGCGCTCTCAGTTCTGGACGCCCCGCGATCACAATCGTCCGCAGGCCTTGGTCGCTAACGAGCGCGAGAAAAGAATCATTCGTGATGGCGCTTGCCTTTTGCCCGCCGCGACCACTTGGGCCGTGGCACGACTCGCAGTAAACCTTGAACGCTGCTTCTCCCCGCTGAGCGTCACCAGTTAATTTAGGCGCGTAGGAAGGAGCTGAGGCCGAGTCGAGAATTCCCCGGCGACTCCAACGCGAACGAATTTCCTTGGTGAGTACATCGATCTGCGCGTCCGTCAACATTCCGCCGGCGCTTTGGGCGAAAGCCGGCATCGCGGTGCCGGGAACGCCTTTTGCGATAACTTTACGGACGGATGCATCATCCGCGACAGCCAAATAAACAGGACTGGCAAGCGCGATCGCAGCCCCTCCCCTTCCTTCCGGGCCGTGACAGGCAGCGCAGTTTTCCGAGAAGAGAGGGCCAAACTCCACGACTTCGTTCGGTGCCAAAACTTCGGAACCACTACGTGGCTGGCCCTGCGCGCCGCACCCTGCAAGGAAAATCGCAGCGAGGGACGCAAACACACAAAGATGCTGGAATGCTTTCACGGCCGTTTCCCCCCACTTTCCCGCAGGGGAACTGTTCCGGGAGCTTCAATTCCCGCGCGCAGGACGAACGGCAGATTCTCGCGAGTTGACACACGCTCTTGCCGCACGACGACGATCCCCGCTACGACGCCGAAAGCAATCTGCGAGGCCATAAACCAAGCCCAGTTAATGTGGCTTGCCAGCAAGGGATTTAGAAGTTCCATAATCGAGTACAGGAGTCCCGACCACAGCACTGGAGCAATCAGCCCACCGAGTACGATCGGCCGCCGAGTGAACATGGGAAGCATCGCGCCATAAAGAAGCCCCACGAAAATGGATCCGATACCGTGAAGGATTAGGGCTATCGCGAAGCTATCCAAATGAAACGAGTTCAGTTGAGCGGGGCCGAGCTTGAGCGATTGCGCATAGACAGTGGCGGCAAGGAGGTTGATGGGATACCAGACGCTTCCGGCTTTGAGCACTCCGTAGGTGCAGGCCAGGACGGCCATCGCTACTGCCCCGGCGACGCCACCCTTGACGCCAGCCGATATAGGGTAGGTTTTCAGGGGAAGCCACACACGGACGAGTTCGGGCGCGATGGGCACGCGCTCGACAACGCGACGCTTTGTTATTATGCGGTGTTTTTCGAACACGACCGGCAGGGTTTCTTCGTGTTCGTGCGGAAGGACTTCGCGGAACCAGCCGACGCAACCTGCCGCCGCCAGGACGACGCCGAGGACGCTGACCGACACGCTTGTAAGAAGGCCCGCGAACATCAGAGTGAAGCCAAAAGCCAAAACGATGGGCCAAGCGGTGGATGCGGGCACTTCGATCTCAACCGGTGCCCGAGGGCTCTGTCGTGCTTCTTCGATGGATGCGAGCGTTGCCATTCCTTTTCCTTAGCGACCCAGAACGTAGACAACAGTGAAAACAACGACCCACACGGCATCAACAAAATGCCAGTACAGGGAAACTACGTCGACGCGACGAAATTGTTCCGGACCAACGCGACCTGCCAGTCCAAAGAGCAGCACGATGGTGAGCATGATCAGTCCAGCCGTAACGTGAAAGGCGTGCAGGCCAACCAGCGAGTAGTAGGTTGTTCCAAAAAGGTTCGTGGAAATGGTCAACCCGTGTTGGTAGATCAAGCGGTGCCATTCCTGGGCAGTGCCATAGAGAAAGAATGCGCCCAAGGCAATGGTGAGCAGCCAGAAGAGCAGAAATGCTCCGCGCCTGCCGCGTTCCAGAAGCTTTCCCGCAAAGTGGATCGTCAGGCTGCTCGACAGCAGACAGATGGTGTAAAAGATGGGCGTTTCGAGCACTTCGCCTGGAGTTGGCCCTGAAAGGCTCTTTCCCACGTAAAAGAGATAGGCCACAACGAAAATCGTGAAGATGGCGGACTCGGCGAGGATGAGACATGCCATGCCAACCTTCCCGCGATAGGGAAGTTTCCAATCTAGAGGTGCTTCCGGGAGCGGAGTTGCAACCGTGCTCATTAGTCGATTCCTTCACTCATAGTGGCTGTCCGGATCTTCAGGGTGTTTGAGATCCCACAACGGTCTGCGACTCGAAACTGTGGGGATCAAAGCAAAGTTGTAAACAGGTGGCGGCGAACTCACAGACCATTCCAGCGTCCACGCGTCCCAGGGATCGTTTCCTGCTTTCTTTCCCTTGAAATAGGAAACGATTAGATTTGCTACGAACACCAGCGTGGCGATTCCCTGGACGAAAGCGCCGATGGTCACGAGATAGTTCAGGGCGTCCCAACCGCGACCAGGCTCGTAGGTGTAAATGCGCCGCGGCATCCCAAGCAAACCGGGAATGTGCATGAGATCAAAAGTCAAATGGAATCCGATCACGAACAGCCAGAAATGGAGCTTGCCCAGGCTTTCATTCAGCATTCTTCCGGTGATCTTTGGGTACCAGTAATAAAATGCGCCGAATAGAGCGAACAAAATTCCGCCGACGATCACGTAATGAAAGTGGGCGACAACAAAGTAGGAGCCGCTGAGCTGCCAATCGAAGGGCGACGAAGCCATCATGATGCCGGTGAGGCCGGCAATCAAAAACTGAAATAAAAAGCCGATGCAGAACAACATCGGCGTTTTGAACTGGATCTTGCCTCCCCACATCGTACCCAGCCAGTTGAAGATCTTGATGCCGGTCGGTACGCCTACAGCCATTGTCGTTATCGTGAAAAAGCTGTTGGCGTAGGAACTCATTCCGATCGTGAACATGTGGTGCGCCCAAACACTCATGCTCACAAAAGCGATGCAAACCGTGGCGCCGACCATGACCGGGTATCCGAAAATCGGCTTACGGGAAAAAACCGGAACAATTTCAGAGACAAACGCAAAACAGGGAATGATCAGGACATACACTTCGGGATGCCCAAATATCCAGAAGAAGTGCATCCACAAAGTGGCTGAACCTCCTGCCTGCGTATCGAAGAAATGACCGCCAAGATAGCGATCCACGAGCAACATGATTTGAGCTGCCGTTAGAGGCGATATCGCGAGCAAAACCATTCCAGACATCACCAAGTTCATCCATGCAAGCAGCGGCATGCGGCTCAGGGTCATTCCCTGGCAGCGCATCGAAACAGTCGTGGCAATGATATTGATGGCCGTGCCGATGCTGCCGAAGCCCGAAACAAGAAGGGCAATCGTCCAATAGTCCGAGCTGTGGCCTGGGGAAAATGCACGCGAGGCCAAAGGGGCGTATGCCCACCAGCCTACGTCCGGTGCGTTGCCAGCGCCGTAGAGTCCGCTCCCACCCAGAAAGCTAAAGTAAAGCAGGAATCCGCCGAACGCCGTCAGCCAAAAACTGAAGGCATTCAGGCGCGGGAACGCCATATCTCGGGCGCCAATCATCAATGGCACGAGGTAGTTGGCAAAGCCGAACAAGATCGGCATGGCTACGAAGAAAATCATGGTCGTGCCATGCATCGTGAACATGCGGTTGAACACTTGTGGAGAAACGAAATCGTTGTGCGGGTGCATCAGCTGGATGCGCATGATGGTTGCTTCGATACCGCCAATGACGAGAAAGAACAGGGCATAGAGGATGTACAGAACGCCCAGGCGCTTGTGATCGACCGTGGTTACCCACTCATGCAGCGTTGCAACCAACGGCCGACCCGAGACTTCTGCGGCTTGAATGGCTATGGCATCCGACGACATTGCTGCTTCAACTCTCTTTCTCTACTGCAGGGTTTTGAGATAGCGCACGAGCGCATCCAGTTCCGCGTCGCTCAATTTCATTGCCGGCATCAGAGATCCGGGCTTTATGGAATCCGGGTTCTGAATCCACAGCCGAAGATTCTCCGCGTTGTTCTCACTCGCGCCCGCTGCGATCGTGCGGCGACTCATGAGGTGAGTCAGGTCAGGACCAAAGCGCCCGGTACCATTTGTCCCGCCAATTGCATGACAGTTCAGGCACGCGATGCTCTCGAAGACGCGTCTTCCCGCGGCTTCCTTTGCATCCTCATTCGCCGGCTGTTGTTGTGCGCGTACCCAGAGCTTAAAGTCCTCCGGACTATCCACGTACACGCGCAAGAGCATCTTCGCGTGCTGCGTGCCGCAGTACTGCGCGCATTGACCAAGAAACAAGCCGGTCTCGTGAGGATCGAGCCACGTTTCGTTCACGCGATTCGGAATCAAGTCGGTCTTTCCGGCAAGCTGTGGTATCCAGAAACTGTGATCCGTGTCGGCGGAAAGCAACTTCAAGAATGTCGGCGTGGGGCGGGCCGTGTCGCTTACGGGAATATGGAGTTCATTCGCGGTGACGATGCCGAAGGCGGGATAGCGAAATTCCCACCAGAACTGGTGCCCGATTGCCGTGACCTCTACCGCCTCAGCAGGCTTGGGCGCGTCCTGGATCGCGTGAATCACTCTCGCCGTCGCTAGAAAAAGGACGACAACGATCAGAATGGGAATGATGGTCCAGGCGAGTTCAATCTCCGTGCTTCCATACACCTGAGCTGGCTCGCGGTCCGTGTCCGCCGCTCTGCTACGGAACTTCACCACGGCGTAAGTCAACAAACTGAAGACCACAAGAAAAATCAGTCCGGTGACGCTGAGGACGAAGAAAGAGAGGTGACGGATCGAATCCGCTGGCGTGGAGTGCGAATCGAAAATGCTCGGAACCGGGTTGCTTTGAGGAGTTGCGGTGCACAACCCCGCGGCGAGGAGCACGCCCGCGAGGAGAAGGGCAACCCCCGTAACCCGGCTGATGATCGCCGCCCAATCCGACGTTTGCATTGTCTCGACGATCCTCATCAAGCATCCCCATTAAAACTTCAGGTGAACCAGCGTTTGGCGACAGACCAAAATCGTCCGCACACCCGTACTATGCAATGCGGTCTCCAAGCGATTGCGCAGGAGCGCGAAACCACAAACTGCGTTGATTGAGCGTCTTACGGGCGAAGAAAACAAAAGGTGACGAATCGCTGTGAGCGCCTGTTACGTCTCTTGATTGACGAAATTGTCGAGAATCTGTCGCAGGGCGGCACCGGACGCGAAAGCAGGTCAGTTCAAAAACCAGACCTCCCAAGGCGATGCTGAGTCGTATTGGGTTTGCCGAAAGGACAACCGTGGGGAGGCGCATGGAAAGGAGGAACGCGTCACACGTTATTGGGCCTACGCCCGGGTCACGACGTCGACGTTACCGTCAATCTTCTGGCTTAAATAACAACTTCAAAAAATCTCACGTCTCCGCGCTGGCCTCCGGCGTTTCTTCTTCCCATTGAAAACAAAACGCCTGGCTGTAACTGCTCGGCGAACTCCACCATGGGCACACATTTGCATGACGGAGCAAGTGAGGAAACGGAGATCGCAAGTGACCTACGCATTATTAGGAACCGCGAGTTCCAGCGGACAAAGCAACGAAGCTGCAGCCAGGAAGCCATTGCCCATATTCCGGACACTGAAAAAGAATGTGCGCTCAGCCCCTTCTAAGACGGCAAGCTACGTGGCCCGCGAACTGGTCGAGACACGAGAGGAGGTCCTAAGAAGGGGCGCTTTGGAGGAGATGTTTGTCGCATCCCGCAAAAGATTCCTAGCGATTGCGTACTCCATTCTGCGGAATAGAGAAGATGCAGAAGACGCGGTGCAAGAGGCATTTCTTTCGGCGTATCGCCACGTGCGCAGCTTCGAGGGGCGGTCTGCACTCAGGACTTGGTTGACGCGTATCGTATTGAATGCTGCTTTGATGATGAAGCGGAAACGCAAACCTTCCGCGGTCAGGTCGTTTTCCGAAAGCGGTGTCTCGCATGACGACGGCTGGACGGAGAATATTCCAGACTCGCAACCGGATCCAGAAATGATTCACGCGGAACGCGAGACTCTTCAATTCATCGACGAGAAGCTGGGAGAGCTGAAACCCGTGCTTCGACAGGCGTTCACGATGACTTACTTCGACGAGTTGTCAGGCCTAGAAGCTTCTTCCATGCTCGGTGTTTCAGCTGGGACCTTCAAGGCACGGCTCTTTCGCGCAAAAAGGCAGATCTTTGACCGAACGGAACGCGTTCTTGTGGCTCCTATTCATAAGAAGACCCTTTCTGCGTCTGAATTCTTGGAACGTAAATGACTCCAGAGCTGGCAGGGACTTGAACCTAGTGATCAATGTGAAAGCGAGCCCAAAACTTTTCAGCTATGCCGAGGTCACGAACCTCACCGGGATTTGTGCCGAGCACCTGGAAAATCTCGCAAAGCGTCACCGGTTGGGCTTCATTGCACGAGCCAAGGAGACTCAGGGCAACCGGGCCGACCAGTGGTTCTTCAGACCCTGGGACTTGATGGTTCTAGCGACGTTGTCCCCCGCTGTGCGCACTAAGGTCGGCGATCACTTCACGGAATGGCGTCGCGGAACCAATTTCTTCAGTCGTTCACTTTGTGCTGCGACCTTAGAAAACAGCGCCAGAGACCAAGCTCTTTGATCCAGCTGATTTCATAGACCAGCTCATGCTCCTCGGGGGTGTGCTCTTGTTCATTCCACACAACTCGACGTCGCGTTTCCCAGTGCATATCGACTCCTAGGGGAAAGCCCGAAAGTGGGAGGATTGCGGAACTGCTTGCGACTACAGACATCGGTTCAACCTGCTCTTTTTAAAACTCCACGCGTTCATTCGAAGATTTGACCAGAATGGTTTAATGCAATCGCAATTCCACCACATAGCCTTCGGGTAAAGGGGACAAACGAAATTGGCGTTGTGACAACTGCCGTAAGGAAATACGTGTGAAGGTCCTTCTAAGGATGAGTTACTCAGGAAGGAATGATCCGAGGCGTTTCGCGCGTGCCGGTGTCAATCGCGTGGCGAAAGCGCTAAACGGTTGGCAGCACTAATGGGGCTAGGCAAGGACCAAGGCCCTTCGCTCCTGCAAGCGTCTGTTCCCTCTGTAAGTTGCAGTCATGTCACTGCGTCTTGGTTGGCAAACCGGTTGCACGACTACCAGCTGCTGGCACACAGGAGTTAGCGCCAGGTCGCGTCATAGAGATTGCTGGTTCGATCTTAGAGAGAGGGCTCTTTGAAAGGATTCGCGCTCGCTGAGTTTCTACTACGCAAGGATGTCGGCTCGATGAAGAAGGAACTCATAGCCGCGAATTTGAGGCTCACAGACTGCGAATCGACAGAGGTGTGGCAAATATACGAGCAATACTCGGCGGAGTTGAGCAAGGTCAACGATACAAGAACGACCATTCTCAAAGAATATTCGCAGGAATACGGCACCTTGACCGACGATCAGGCCAACGACCTCATTCGTCGCTGGCTTGAGACAGACATCGAACAGGCAAAACTGCGTCAGCAGTTCGTGGGGATCTTTCAGAAAGCCCTACCTGGAAAGAAAGCTGCGACCTTCCTGCAACTGGAACGGCGCATCACCATGATGATGGATGTGCAGATTACATCGGAACTTCCCCTGGCCCAGCGCCATGAATAACGCAGCGTTTGCAAATCTCTTGCTACTGAAGGAGCAAATTTGATGTCCGCCTCGCCAGTACCTGCTGAATCCTCCGCGCCCGTGATGAAGCCTTTGTCTCCGGAAAGCGGCAAGCCCGCGGCCGCTTCTCGGAGTAGTGACGGATGGGAAAAGTACCTGACTCCCCTACTCGTCATGGCGCTCGCCCTAGCGATCTTGATTACCATCACTCGCAACTGGAATGCGTGGGAGGGTGGCAAAGTCGAACAAGTTACAGATGATGCCTATGTTCGTGGGGATCTTACTCCGCTCAGCACTAAGGTGGCCGGCATCGTGCGGGCGGTTCACGTGGAAGACTTTCAACAGGTCCACAAGGGCGATCTGATCGTCGAATTGCAGGATGAGGACTATCGGGCACAAGTTGACCAGGCCGGCGCGGCAGTTGCGGCTGCCCTTGCGGCAATTGAAAACAACCGTCGACAGCGCGAGTTGCAAGACTCTCGGATCGCCAAAGCCCTTGCCGGCATCGATCAAGCCAAAGCGCAAATCGCCGCGGCTGAAGCCGGTAAGGAAGCGGTCCAGGCCCAACTCGTTCGTGCTCACTCCGAACGCAAGCGCCAAGAGGGTCTATATCAGACTCATTCGGCGACACAGCAGACGCTCGAGGCTGCTGTGGCCAACGACGACCAACTCTCAGCGCAGCTTGCCAGTCGCGATGCCGATCTCAATCAGGCTCGAACCATGCTGCGCAGCAGCGAACTCAATGCCGAAGCCGAGCGCCGCTCCAAAAGCGTCCTCGAATCGCAGGACATGCAACTTCAGGCCGATCTGCTCGGGAAACAGGCAGCACTTGCGGCAGCCACTGTGAATCTCGGCTACACCAAAATTTACGCTCCCGGCGACGGAAACGTGGGTGAAAGGCAAGTGCGGCCCGGGCAGCTTGTTTCTCCCGGCACACAAGTGATTTCGTTTGTGGATGTCACGAAGTGGGTGCAGGCGAACTATCGGGAAACGCAGCTGACCAACGTGAAGGTCGGTGATCCTGCCGAACTTCGCATTGACCAATATCCCGGGCAAGTAATTCGCGGCAAGGTCCTGGAGATCGCGCCCGCCAGCGGGTCACAATTTGCCCTGCTGCCGCCGGACAATGCGACCGGCAATTTCACCAAAGTCGTGCAGCGCATTCCGGTCAAGATCGCGCTGGACGACAAGTCCTTAGCCGCAAGATTGCGCCCAGGACTGTCCGTGATCGCCACCGTCAGGACGAAACCATAACGGACAATTATGGGCGCTTCGAGCATAGTCGTTCGTCCGACCGCTATAGAGATCGCGCGCGGTGCCGCCGCGGCCATTCCGTCGGAAGTCTCGACGAGGCCTCTGCTCGGAATCCTGGGGGTCGTCATAGGAGCGGGACTCGTTACTCTGACCGGCCGAATGCTCAGTCTCGGCCTTGCTGATTTGAAGGGTCATGTCGGCATCAGCTTCGACAATGGAGCATGGCTAGACAGTGCCTACAACGCGTCGCTCATGTTCATCGGGCCGTTCAGTGTTTATCTGGGGGGACTGCTCGGACCCCGGCGGGTGCTGCTGTTTGCCGCCGGCATCTTCACGCTGACTTGCCTCTTTCTCCCCTTCGTCCATAGCTATAGCCTGCTTATCGCCGCTCTCATTCTTGCTGGTCTTACCTCTGGCACTTTCTATCCACTCACGCTGACGTTCGCCCTTCGCAATATTCCATTGCGATACCTTCCGTTCACCATTGCCCTCTACGCAACCTTCGTGGACGGTGCCGTGAACATTGCGCCTTCGCTCTACGGCTGGTACAGAGATAACCTGTCCTGGAAATGGATGTTCTGGAACTCCGCCGCCATTGCGCCGGCGATGATGCTCTGCATCTATCTCGGTATTCCGCCGCAGGCGCCGCGCAAGAAAAGCGGGCCGGCCCCCAGTTTCGTAGGGTTTCTTTATCTTAGCTTCGGATTGGCACTGATTTTTGTTGCTCTTCAGCAGGGCGAACGGCTTGACTGGTTTGGTTCCGGCGTGATCAACGCCTGTTTTTGGACCGGATGCTTCTTCCTGCTTTGCGCGATGATTCGGAGGGTACGTGGCCCCAATTTCCTGGTGGCGCTGTCGTATCTTCGGAATTGGAACACCGTGCTTCTGGGCATTCTGCTTTTCTGGTTTCGCTTCACGCTGTGCACAACGATTATTCTTATTCCGCAGTCGCTCGCCATCCGCGGATTTGAAGCCAGTCAGATTGGGCCCGCGATCATCTGGAGTGCCGTTCCGCTGATACCGGTCGCGTTTACAGCTGCACTTCTGCTGCTGCGCAAATTTGATCCACGCCTGATTTTGGCCGCGGGCCTCGCTTGTACAGCCCTCGCTGCTTGGTTGAATTCTCAGTACACCAGCGCCTGGGCTGCCGAGAATTTCTACCGCACGGAGTTGCTGACCGGTGCCGGACAGGCTTTTGCCTTCATCGGGCTTGTCGGCTGCATCGTGCTGCAAGCGATCTTCGCAGGGGCGCTGGCAAAACCTGAGTGGGCCCTCACTTTCTCAGCATTCTTTCACGTTGTCCGTATATTCGGCGGCACTGCGGGGGCCATTTACATGGGTCACTTTGTTGCTCAACGCGAAAAATTGCACTCAAACCTCCTGGGACTCCACGTTACCGGTGGCGATTGGACCACCATTCAGAACTTTCACGCCATGACAGCTGGGCTATATGCCAAATCGTACGGCTTGGCTGCTGCCGGGGCTCGCTCGGTCGACCTGATCGCGGCTCGACTTCGGCTTCAGGCATACAGCTTGAGCATCATCGATGGATTCCTGCTAATCGCCTGGAGTTGCGTGTGCGCGCTGATCTTCGTCGCGCTCTTGCGCAAATCACCACTGAACTATGACGACCTGAGCGCCATCCAGCAGACCCTGGTCGCCGGAAAGGAACCGAAATCATGAAACGAAAGGCACTCACATTACTGATGGCGACGGCTCTCTCTGCCTTCCTAACGTTGGGGGACGAAACCGGTCGTGCCGCACCTTCGCGCCACATCACACTGCAGGAAGCCGTTCAGTTGGCGCTGAAACACAACCACAACGTCCGGATCGCACAATACGGAGTCGTTGAGAAACAACACGCGAAGGAAGCCGCGAAGAGTTCCTATTTCCCATCCATACGCAATGACACCAGCTTCATGCGCCTGACGGATACGCAATTGATTCAGATCAAGGAAGGCAGCCTAAACGCACCGGGGGGAACACCGATTCCTGCTGCGAACGCTATCATCAACCAAGGCGGACGCAGCCTGACGACCAGCGGAACCCAGATCACGCAGCCGTTGACTTCTCTATTGAAGGTCAAGCAGGCGAACGAAATCGCGGAAGCGGACGTAAAAGCTTCGCGCGAACAAACTGACCTTACCGAAAATGACGTAGCGCTCGCAGTGCACCAGGTGTACTACGGCATTTTGATTGCACAGGCGCGCCGCAGCGCCACTGAGGCGCGAATAAAGGCGTCTCTGGACCTGGAGAGCGAGCGCATCCAGCAAGTGAAATTCGGCAGCGCCTTGGAACGGGAATCCATCGAGAGCCGCGCGCAATCCTTACAATCGAAGCAAGAACTACTCGCGACAGATCTTCAATTGTCAGATCTCAAGTTGAAACTCAATGATTTGATGGGGCTTCCTCTGACCACCGGCTTGGACCTTGATCCCACAGTTTCCGAATTCCAGGAGGCTTGCTCTCACGAAGAATGTGTTAAAGCCGCATTGGGTTCGCATCCGGAAATCCGTAAAGCTCGCGCGGAGGTGGAGAAAGCCGAAGCTGCAATCCGTTTGGCCAGAACGGATATCTGGGTTCCCGATGTCGAGGCTTTCGCGCGCTATAGCCATCAGGATAATGTCCCGTTCCTGGCCAATAACTTTGGCACGTTTGGAATCCACCTGGGCTATGAACTCTTTGATGGCGGGCGCAAGCGAGCAGTGCTGCACGAACGCCAAACGCAGTTGTCTCAGGCGAAAGAGAGCCTCGCGAAGCTGACAGATGAGGTCGAGTTGGCAGTCGAAATTGCATACAACAAGCTGGAAAGAACGCAGGAGATGCTGAAGGTGTCCGAAGAGGTTTTGGTTCTGCGCAGCGAGTCGACCCGCGTGCTGCAGCAAGAACTGTTGCAAGGGGCCGCGCTGAAGTCGCAAGCCGCAATGGCGACCGCCCGGGAATACGACGCTAAGGCGCTCCTTCTGCAATCACGACTCGACTATTCCGAAGCGCACGACGAGTTTATTCATGCAATGGGCCGCACACCCGAATGACGCGCTTGCGTCCATGCACTTCCTAGCATCTGAGTCATGGTCGTGGCGACACCCTGAAGCGACTGCCAAGGCCGTGACAATACACTTCATCTCGTACAGTGATTGCATCTTCCCACACAAAACTGCGAAGACCAGTGGGAAACGGAGGTGCACTTTGGATTCTCGACTTAGTCTTGCGAATGGTCTGCTGGCGGCGTAATACCAAGGCGCTTCATTTTGTAAAACAGTGTGGTGCGCTTCAAGCCAAGTCTGGCAGCTGCCCCTCGCGGACCTCCGAGCTTCCAATTAGCGCGCTGGCAAGCAGCGAGGATTTCTCTACGCACCTTGTCTTCGAGGGTCGGGTTTGAAATCTCGGGCTCCGGCGGCTGGTAGCTTTCGAGAGGTGCTGGTTCAAAGACGCCATCATTCGAGAGAATGACCCCGCGCGCGATGTAGTTTTGGAGCTCTCGAATGTTGCCGGGCCAGTGATGGCGCACCAGGGAGCGCATGGTCTCCTGAGGAATCGATTCGACCGATTTGTCCATCGAAGCAGCAAACTGTTGAACGAAATACTCCACAAGGTCTGGAATATCGGCTTTCCTTTCGCGCAGGGGCGGCAGATAAATCGGGAAAACATTCAACCGGTAGTACAAATCTTCGCGGAATTCACGATCCTGAGCCATTCGCTTCAGGTCTTGGTTGGTCGCAGCAACAACGCGAACATCGACTCGCGTTGTCCGCGTGCTGCCGACTGCCTCAAACTCGCGCTCCTGCAAGACGCGGAGCAGCTTGGGCTGAAGCTCTAACGGCATGTCACCAATTTCATCGAGGAACAGAGTACCGCGATCCGCTAACGTGAAGCGGCCGACATGAGAGTTGACGGCGCCCGTAAAGGCTCCGCGTTCGTGCCCAAAGAGCTCGCTTTCGAGAAGGCCGGCGGGGATTGCCGCGCAATTCACCTTCACCAGATTTCGGTTTCGGCGTGGGCTGAACTCGTGAATCGCGCGTGCGATGACTTCCTTGCCGGTGCCTGTTTCGCCCGCAATCAGAACTGTGGTATTTGTTGATGCAACCGCTTCAACTTGAGAGAGGATCCCGCGGAGACTCCCGCGGTGGCCCACGATTGTCTCCACAAACGGGAGTTCCTCGCGGTCCTCCTTACGAGCGCGTAGCTCGTCATTACGATATACAACGGCGTTCATTGGCATGTTTCCTGTATTCTCGTTAATTTGAACTACGGAATTAAAAGCTGAGCTCATGTTTCACTCCTATGTTTGCGCCAACGCTTCCTGCGCAAGTTGACCCGCATGCCTGCCCGCCAAAACGATGCTTGGGTCTACAGCCCGTTTTTCCGGGTCTCGCAAAAAAGCCAGAGCCTTATCGGCTGGGTTCCGATCGATTACGAGCACATCGCCTTGATGGACTTGTGACGTGGCCAGCAATCTGGCAATTGGGTAGACCAAGTGCCGCTCAATGGCTCGCTTCAGGTGGCGCGCCCCGTAGCGTTGGTCGGTACCTTCTTGCAGGAGGAACGCGCGCCCTTCTTCCGTGATTCGGAATAGGAACGGTCGCGTAGCATTGTCCAACACACGCCTCTGCACATTTCCCAACTCGATCTCTAGCACTTCGTCCAGATCCTCGGGCTTCAGGGGATGGAACACTACGACTTTGTCCAAGCGATTCATAAACTCGGGTGAGAACTTGCGTCTTGCCGCCTCGACCGCCGTCCTCTCCACCTTTTCGTGCAGTCCAGTTGTTGGCTTGTCGTTCGGCTGGACGAATCCCATTCCTCCTAGCACCAGATCCGCGATCTGTCCGCTGCCGAGGTTCGAGGTCAGAAAAATCATTGTTTGCGACAAGTCCACTCGCCGGTTGTCGCCCAGTGTCAGCGTCGCTTTGTCCAACATCCCTAAGAGCAACTGCCATAGCGCGTCACTCGCCTTCTCAATTTCGTCGAACAGCAGAAAACTCAGTTTCAAGTGATCGCGGTGGCTTGCAGCCAACGCTTCTTGCGTTATGAGTGGGTGTGTTTCGCGGTGCCCCAGATATCCTGGCGGCGAACCAATCAATTTAGAGATTTCGTGAGAGTGTTGAAATTCCGCGCAGTCCACCTTGATAACTGTGCGACTGTCTCCAAACAGAATCTCGGCAGCCGCTTCAACGGTACGTGTCTTCCCAGACCCTGTCGGCCCTAAAAACAGCAGGTTTCCGATCGGCCGGGAGGGTGACTGCAACCCAGCGCAAAACATTTGGTACAGGTCGACCAGGGCCTGCACGGCCTGATCTTGCCCTACAACCTTTTCCCGCAGTGCACGCTCAAACTGGCAAGCTGTTGAACTCCGTTTTTTTGTGTCCAAAACTCCGACGAGTTTGTGATCCGTAGGTTTCCCCCAGCATGCGTCGTGTTCTCTCTTATGGGCCGATTGTGTTGCTGTGAACATAACTGCTCCTTCTACTGCAAACGCTCAAATCAAATGGGACGGGTCCATTACCTAGGTCTCCGAACTCTTGCCAGATTTTCTTTCCAACCGCTCTCTCCTGATCCACTCTCGGATGTAAAGGCCGCAGTTCTTCAGCTTGATCGAGTCGGCTTCCCACTTCTCCAGAAACTTAACGGCCTCGCCGTCCACGGACCTCAAATCCGTACAGTCCAAGACAATTCCTCTGCTTTTCCCTTCTGCTGCAATCAGTGCCTGCATCTCCTCCACGTTTTCCGCTGTTAGTTGGCCGCTAACCTTAAAGACCACTTCGCCGTTTGCCTTACGCGTGATCCTCAGCATCGAGTCCCTCTCCGACATCACAACCCGTCAACGTAGAACGCAATCCAAGCGCCAATTGTAAGTAGCTGAAAACACAACTCCTTCGAGGATGAGTTACTGTCGGAATTTCGACAATTGGCGACCGCCTATACAAAACGCATCGGCACTTTCAATTCTGTGCGTCGAGAAAAAGGGGGTAACCAAGTATTCCGCAGTGAATCGAAAACCTATAAGGCTCGGCTCGGTGACGGGCTTTGATGCACAACCGTCGTGTAAGCGGTCGACGTTGTCGCGTCAGAGGGAAAGCTCGGTCAAATCGATCTTATCGATACGCCGATTATGTGGGTGTATGATGCGCGCCATGGTCTTTCCACGAGAGGAATCCGAGTCGCTAGATGTTCAAGTACTTGTCGACTCGATTCCTGCGTTGATTCACACCGCCAGGCCAGACGGTTACCTCGATTACTTCAATAAACCTTGGCTGGAATATCTGGGCGTCACTTTGCACAAAGTGACCGGCTGGAATTGGACGGCTTTCGTTCATCCTGAGGACGTTGAAGGGATTGTGGCCAAGTGGCGAGCTTGCCTCGCGACTGGAGAAGTCTTCGAATATGAGACTCGCGTCCGTAGTGCGAATGGAGATCACCGCTGGATGTTCCACCGCAAAGTGCCACTTCGCGATGCGGACGGCAACATCGTCAAGTGGTATGGATCGAGTTTCGATATTGAGGAACGCAAAACGGCGGAAAAAAAAATCCGCGAACAAGAAACGGAACTTCGGAAGTTGCTGAACCTCATACCGCATCACGTCTTTGTATTCGGGCCTGATGCAAGCCCGATCTTCGCCAATCAGGGCGCGCAGGAGTATTTCGGCGTCGACGCTGACCAATTAGTAGCGGAGTCTCGAATCAATTTCGTTCATCCAGATGATCGTGAACACTTTCTCGCCGAAAGAAAGAAGGGATTGTTCACGGGGGCGGCCCATGAATTCGAAGCTCGATTGCTGAGGGATGACGGGACCTTTCGCTGGTTTCTGTTCCGCCGGAAACCGCTCAAAGATGAGCGGGGGCACATACTACGGTGGTACGGCACGGCTACCGACATCGAGGACCGCAAGCGAGCGGAAGAAGAGTTGCAAAGAAGCGAGTTTTATCTTGCCGAAGGGCAGCGTCTTGCCCACGCGGGTAGTTGGGCCTGGAATGTACGGACCGGCGCTCTGTTCTGGTCGGAAGAGATTTTTCGAATTTACGGCTACAGCCCGCAAGAAATCGGTCCCGCTTGGGAGCAGTTCTTGAAAAGGGTTCATCCTGAGGATCGGGCACAGATTGAGCAGCGAGCGAAAATGGAGGCCGGTGGCGAGGACTGGACAGAGTCGCACGGTGATTTCCGAGTCGTCCTTCCAGACGGAACGGTAAAGTACCTTCGCTCCGTTGCTCACCCTGTCAGGCACTCGGGTGAAGTCACGGAAGTCATCGGCACGGTCATGGACATTACCGAGCACGAGCTTCTCACTCGAGAGCTCCGGCGGCGCGAGGCCTATCTGGCCGAGGCCCAAAGGCTCAGTCACACGGGCAGCTTCGGTTGGAAACCTGACACGGGCGAGGTCGTCTGGTCACACGAAACCTATCGCATTTTCGAGTACAACCTCTCGGTAAAGTTAACAATTGATTCAGTGGTGCAGCGCGTCCATCCGCAGGACCAAGCCGACTTTCAGAAGGTCGTTGATGGTGCTGCTCAGGGGGCGACAGATTTCGAGCATGCCTATCGCTTGCTACTGCCTGATGGGCGAGTCAAGCACGTCCACGCCGTAGCTCACGTTTTACTGGATACCTCTGGCAATCGCGAGTTTGTCGGGGCAGTGACCGATATCACTGAGCGCAAGCGGGCGGAGGAGGATCTGCGCGCCAGTGAGAGCAAGTATCGACAACTGGTAGATACAACTCCGGCGTTTATTCACACCGCTTTGCCTGATGGCTCCCTCGACTTCCTCAGCCGGGGCTGGCTGGAATATGGTGGCCTCCCTCAAACAGATTTTCTGGACTGGCGCTGGACCGCGGCAATCCATCCCGAAGACGTCAAGGGGTTCGTGGACAAGTGGCGCGCAGCACTTGTGTCCGGAGAATCCTTCGTGGCCGAATCACGAGTGAGGCGCGCTGACGGTGAATACCGCTGGTTCCTACAACGCAATGTGCCGCTGCGTGACGAGACGGGAAAAATCGTCAAGTGGTACGGCACCGGTATTGACATCGAAGAGCGCAAGCGAGCCGAGGAAGCCCTCAGGAGCAGTGAAGCGTACCTGGCGGAAGCGCAGAGACTCAGCCACACAGGTAGTTGGGCCTGGAATCTGCGCACCGACGTCAGGCATTGGTCGGAGGAATGCTACCGCGTTCTGGGTTTTGATCCACGGGACGGTGCGCCCCCAATCGAAGAACTCATCCAGAGAATTCATCCCGACGATCAACCGGCGTTCCGGGAATCTGTCAGGATGGCCAAGAGTAGAAATTTAGACGAGGAAGTAGATTATCGCATTGTGCATCCGGGTGGCGTCGTCAGGGACATTCACAGCATTGGTCATCCTGTTTTCAGCTCCTCTGGCGATCTCATCGAATACACAGGAACTGTAATCGACGTGACCGAGCGTAAACGAGCAGAGGAGGAACTGCGCAGAAGTGAAATGGAGCTCCGGCAGATGTTGGACCTCACGCCTCAAGTTGTTGCGGTGTACGGCCCCAACAGCGAGCGCATTTATGCAAACCGCGTTGCGCTCGATTACCTCGGCCTTAGTCTTGAAGAGTGGCGGCAGGCCTCTGATCGTGGTGTGTACTTTCATACTGAAGACCGGAAACGGGTGCTCGATTCTTTTGATCGTGCTTTTTCCAGCGGCTCTGTTGAGGAGATGGAGCTGCGACTGCGCAAAAGTGATGGAACTTATCGCTGGTTCTTCACCCGCTGTGTCCCATTACGGGACGAAAAGGGACAGATTAAGCGCTTTTATTCTGCCTCCATAGATATCGACGATCGCAAAAGAGCCGAGCAGAGGTTGCAGCATGAAAACGTCGCGCTGCGTGAGGAAGTCGATAAAGCCTCGATGTTTGAAGACATTGTCGGAACATCCCCCGCTTTGAAAGGCGTACTCTCGCATATCTCCAAAGTTGCACCAAGCGATTCTACGGTCCTTATCACGGGTGAAACGGGAACGGGCAAAGAGCTCGTTGCACGCGCAATCCACCGACGGTCAAATCGGGCCTCGCGTCCGTTCGTCAGCGTGAACTGCGCAGCAATCCCCCGTGACCTGATCGCTTCGGAGTTGTTCGGCCATGAGAAGGGCGCCTTTACGGGTGCGACTCAGCAGCGCTTGGGTCGGTTTGAATTAGCAAATGGTGGCACGATCTTCCTCGATGAAG
>Ga0210399_10000552_pt1 | contig 29840 bp, 21 predicted proteins | sample IncBWC14MmetaG_FD_150865 | JGI IMG/M metagenome (GOLD analysis project Ga0210399, IMG submission 150865) | Forest soil microbial communities from Barre Woods Harvard Forest LTER site, Petersham, Massachusetts, United States - Inc-BW-C-14-M | ecosystem: Environmental > Terrestrial > Soil >... | reverse complement strand
TGAATCGATCCAAATGCGGATCCAAATACGAAGGAGGGGCACCCAATCGGGTCGCCCCTCCTCTTTTTGCTTCGAGCCAGTTTATTGGGCCCTGAACTAGGGCAAGTAATACCGGAAGGAGGTCCAAACCATGTTGTCAATTGCCTTCGGCGCGATCGCCGGTGCTCCAGGGGCCACGCCGCCCGAACCGGACCAACCCACCTTGTACACGTAGGAGTAGGTGACGCCCCACTGCACACGGCCCTTTTCGCCCTGGTAAAGCTTGTGCCAGAAGCCAAGAGTACCTTCCCCGATGTACCGGATGTCGCCTGCGCAAGTGCCACCCGTGCCGGGAGTCCCCGTTCCGGTGGGCACGACTTCCGCCGAGCAACCGGTATTGTTCGCCAGCTTTGAGCCGTAGCCACCGATGCCATTGGTTGCTGTTGTATAGGTCGTCGTGGCGGGAATCGCCGGGGAAGTGCTGGTCGCCGGAATCGCCGGCGTGGTGACAATCTTCACCGAAGAGTATCCGGTGTAGGCTGCCCGGGAAGCATACTCACCACCCAGATAGCCATACAGGTCAAACTTTGGCGTTACGTGCCATTCCAGTCTACCCAGCCACTGCGCGTTGTGAATCGACGCGAGCGTGCCGTCCGGCCGTGCGGTTACGTCGGCAAGCTGCGCCGAACCAAATCGCCCGATACCGGTTCCGTACATGCCCTTGATACTGGCATCCAGCTTCTTGGCGAAGAGCGGCACCGCAGCGCTCACGCCAAAACCACCGCCAGTCTTCGAGTCGTTAAAGGCAAATGCGGCAGAGGGAGCGGTCAGGAGAATTCCGCCGGAAGAGCAAAACGGCGAGTTGATCGGATTCCCCTTGAGGATAACAGTACCGGCAGCGTTCGAAGCGGTAGGACTGAGGACCGCGCAAGGATAGACGCGAGCCCGGAAATCGCTCACGATGCCCAATATTTCATAATGGCCCCAGCCCGGATCAAAGGCAGCCTTGATGACGAAATCAGGAATTTTGTTGACTGTATACCCCGTGGGATCGAAGGCATTGTAGAGGCCCGCGCTGTTCCCCGGAGCGTTAAAGAAGAAGTTCTGAGAGGTAGTCGCGGCTGCACCGCCTGCCACGCTTGTGGTCACGCTGTTGAATCCGCGGCCGCCGATGGTCGTCTGGGGCTCCTCAGCCGAAACCCCCAATGTGAGCTTATCCCCGAAGCTCTTCGTTACGCGTACGGAGGGGATGCGCTCCCAGGTAAAGCCCACCAGGTATTGCGGGTCGATCATCAGTGGCAAGGCTTCCCCACGGTTCACGATGCCTTTCCTGTTTTCAGTGGCGAGAGTCCACATCTGCCCTGCTGTGAACGCCCATCCATTGGCAAACTCCGCGCGGCCCCATCCCTGGCGCATCCGGAAGACATACGAGTTACTCTCGCGATTGTTTGAAGTCGTGCCAGCACCGAGGAAGTCGGTTTCAATGTAGCCAGTTACCTTGGCGTTTCCGACCTTCGACTCCAGCAGCAAGCTGAGACGCGACTGCCGCGCGGTGAAGTTCATTTCGGACACCTTGCTCAGCGAGTTGCCGGGGAACGGGATGCCGCTGAATTGCGTGTTGATGTCGCCGCTTATTGCCCGTTGGCGATTTACGGTCGCTGCTTCAATGAACCCGCCAGGCGTAATGTTGATCCCCTTGAAGCGAATCGTCGTCGGCCCTTTTTCTTCCTGTTGGCCGCTGGTTGCCAGCGCCGAGGAGTTCACAACGGCCGCGTTGCTCGCCGCCATGCTGGCTACCGTCGAATTCAGCACCGTCGCCGTGGATTTCACTTCTGCCGAGGTCGTCACCGCTTCCACAGCCTTGGTGTTCGCTTCCGTCGCGCGCGCGTTGGCAGACGCCGCCGTTTCCCGTGCTTCTTCGATCTGGCGGTCGCGCTTCGCCAACTCTTCCTTCAGCATTTGAAGCTGTTCCTGCTGCGCCTGGAGGGCCTGACGCAATTCTTCCATTTGCGCGGCGAGTTCCGCGTTGGTCTTGGTTGCAGCATTTGCAGCCGCAGGTTTCGCGGCCGTTGCCGCCGCTGCTTTCGGTGCATCCTTCGGCGAATCTTTCGGTGAGTCTTTAGGTGAATCAGCGAAGGCTGTTCCCGTCAGCAGGAACAGCGATAGTGCGAGCGATGCGAGTTTTCTCATTGCCTCTCTCTTTTTTGCAGCAGATTTCGAACAAGTTCCCGGGAAATGCGTACCACCCCGCTTGGGAAGTTATGTGGAGTCTCTTACGGCTATATCAATCCAACATGAATAGTCTGTAACAATCCCTTCGACCATCCACATATCTCTTTTATTTACAGCACCTTATGGTTTGTTACAGGTCATCTCGATGGCCGGGAGGGACACGTGCATTTCGTGGTTCCGTGGACTTAGCAGTTGACCGGCAGCCCAAAAAGCGGCCCAAAAAAGACTTCGACCGGGGAAATCTGAAGGGAGCGTAACAAAATTGCCTTTTTATTCGGGATGAAAGTCCGCTGGCTCAGCGTCTTTCACCCATCTGATAAGCCAGCATGATCTGCGTCAGCCGGTACTGATATTTCGCATCGGTATCCTGTAGATCCGCGTCCGTCTTCTGCAATTCCGCCTGGCTGAATTCCACAATTGAGCTGAGCCCCAATTTGTATCGGGCCTGGGCCAATTCCAGCGCCAGGTTCGCTTGTTCCAAAAGCTGCTGCGTCACGGTCAGCCTTGCGTACGCCTTTTGCGTGTCCAGCCAGCTGTTGCGCACATCCCGGGCAAGGTTGTCCTCCATATCCTGCAGCTTCTTGCGCTTCATTTCCGTTTCCAGGTCGGCGCTCTTTGCGCGCGCGTTGAACAGGAAACCGTTGAATACGGGAATGTTGATGTTCACTCCCACGCCACCATACCAGCTCGGAATATGATCGTCGCGCACCGGGGCCTGGCCCACCACTCCCGTGGCGTTTACGGTTGGCCACCAGAGATCGTGTTCCGAGCGCCCGAATTTCTCGGCGGCCGTCACCTCATTCTGCATCGCCTGGATCTCCGGCCTCAGTTGCATGGCTTTCTGAATCAATTGAATGGCATCAAGCAAGGGCGGCGCCGAGGTCTGTTGCTCCGGCTCAACGTTTCTGAAATTCTGGCGGTCCGGGTATCCCAGAATTGCGGAGAGGGTGGAAAGCGAGGCTTCGTAATTGTTATTCGAGTCGAGCAACAACAGCTTCGCGCGCGCCAGGTCCACCTTGCTGAAGCTGAGATCCAGGTCGGATCGAAGCTTCGCATCGGTCAGCGCCTGCACCTGATCCACCAGCGTTTGGCGCGTCTTTACCGTGTCCTCCGCCACTTGCAATAGCGCGTGAGTCTCCAGCGTGTTGTAGAACGCTTCATCCACGGCAAGAACAATTTCCTGTTGCGTCGCAATGGCATTCTGGTCTTCGGCCTTGGCATGGAACTGCGCGCTGGACACCAGATTGCTCGTTCGCCCGAAGTCCGTAATCAGTTGATTGACTGTAGCCCCCGCCGCAGCCCGCGGAAACAGAATTGGATTCGTCAGAGATCCTGCCGCGAGTCTTGAACCCGGATTGGAATCAACTCCGGTCACGCTCAAATTCACCTCGGGCATCAGCGCGGACCTCGCTTCCCGAACGAACTCTCGTGATTGCAGTGCTCGCAATTTCCCAACGGTAATTTGAGGATTGTTTCTCACTCCGATCGCTTCGGCTTCCTGAATCGTGAGCAACTTTTCATTGGCACTCGCCGCAGCCGAACTCCCCGTCGGAACACTGTGCTGTTCCTGCGCTGCCCCACATGTCCCCAGCAAAGCGAACGTCAACGCCAGACGCTTAGCCGCCCTCACGATGCCACCTCCGTAGTCTCCGCGCGTTTTCTTCCGTGAATCAACAGATAAACGGCGGGCACCAGAAATACCGTCACAACCACGGAGACTCCCAATCCGCCAATCACCGCGCGGGCCAGTGGGGCATACTGCTCGCTTCCCAGCTCCACGCCCAGCGCCATCGGGATCAGCCCAAGCAATGTCGCCAGCGACGTCATCAGAATCGGCCGCAGCCTCACTTTGCACGCCTCCACCACCGCCTGCTGCAGGCCCATGCCCCGCTCGTGCAATATGCCCGAGAACTCCACGATCAGGATGCTATTGGATACGACGATTCCCGTCATCATGATCACCCCCATCAGCGACATGATGTTTAGCGTCGTGTGGGTGATGAACAGGAACGCCACCACTCCCGCAAGCCCGGGCGGAATTGCTGTCAGAATAATGAACGGATCGATGAACGAGCGAAATTGGGCCATCAGAATCAGGTACACCAGAATCACTGACAGTATCAGCCCGGCGCCAAACCGGACGAACGATTCATTCATGCCCACCACCGCGCCCTGCACCCTCACGCGCGTGTTCTTCGGAAGTTTCAAACTGCCCACCAGCTTGTTTACCTCTGTGTTGACCTTGCTCAAATCCTCAGACTTCGGCATCACGAAAACATCGATCACGCGTCTCAGTTGGTAATGATCTACTTCGGTCGGCGTATTCATCGGCACGATCTTGGCCACCGATTGCAGCGGGGTATAGGATTTCGACGCGGCCGCCCGCAAGGGAATATTGCGAAAGTCAGACATGGTCATCGATCCCACTTTTTCATTTGAGTACTGCACCGTCAGCATGTAGTTGTTCCCTGTTTTCGGATCAATCCAGTAGCTTGGCGCGATCATTCCGTTCGAGGTCAGCGCCGTGATGACGTTGTCCACCACGTCCTTGGGTGTCAGCCCAAGCAAGCTGGCTTGCTGGCGGTCAATGTTGAGTTCCAGCCCTGGGTAGTCAATGTCCTGGGGGATCAGCACGTCGCTTACGTTTTTCGATCCCTTCAGTTCCAGTGCCAACTTCTGCGCGATTGCATAGGCTTCTCCGAGATCACTGTCGCTCACCTGGATGTCCAGCGGCGCTGGCAGGCCCTGATTCACTACGGAATCCACCAATCCGCCGGCTTGAAAATAAGCGCTCACCTGCGGCAGGTCGCTGGCCAGTTTACGCCGCACCTGCTCCATATATTCGTAACTCCCCACTTTGTGATCTTCCTTCAAGCTGACCTGCACGAACGCGGTGTGCATCGCCGAATTGCTGGTATAAATCGCCGACAGGTCCGGAGTAATGCCGATGTTGGACACGATCATTTCCAGGTCGCTCTTCGGAATCACCGCTCGAATTTCACGTTCCACGTCAGCCACATACTTGTCGGAAACTTCCAGCCGCGTGCCCGTCGGCATTTTCAGGTTGATCACAAATTGCCCGGGATCTGTTCGCGGAAAATAGGCTCTACCCATGAACGGGAAAACTCCCGCCACCAGCAGCACGATGCCCCCAAAGATGAAAAGCGCCGTCCGCCCGGGCTTCACCAGTGCTTGCGTCACCTTTTGTTCATAAAAGTGAAGTAGCTTTTGAAAACTCGCGTTAAAGTTGTGCACCAGCCATGCCAGAAGTCCTTTGTGCACTTCGTGCGAGTCCTTTCCATGCGTGTCCACGCGGAGAAAGTACGCGCAATAGAGCGGCACGACTGTCATCGCAAAGATGTACGAGGCGAAAATGGACAGAACAACGCCCAAGGCCAGATCGATGAATAGATACCGGCTGACTCCGTAGAAAAAAGTAACCGGGAAAAACACAATGGACGTAGTCGAGGTCGCGGCCAGCACCGCCAGCGCCACTTCCATCCCGCCCTTTTCCGCGGCTTCGCGCGGCGGAGCCCCGTTTTCCATGAATCGGAAGATGTTTTCGAGCACGACGACCGAATCGTCAATTAGCCGCGAAAACGCCAGCGCCAACCCTCCCAGCAACATCGTGTTGATCGACCCGCCCAGTCCATTTATCACCAGAAAACACGTAAGGGCGGAAAGCGGGATCGATAGCAGCACCGCAAACGTCGCTCGCGGGCTGCCCAGAAACAACAGAATCATGAGGCCGGTGAGGACCAGTCCGATTCCTCCCTCTTTCAGCAAATTCTTTACGGCAGTCTTCACAAACACGGACTGGTCGAACACCACCGCCGTTTTCAGCACATCGGGAACGTCTACCAGATGTTTGGTTGCCTGCTTGATCCCATTCACAATTGAAATGGTGTTGCTGTCCCCTCCCTGTTTCAGCACCGGTATATAAACCGATTTTTGTCCATCAATCCGAACGATGTTGGTCTGAATGGCTCCGGCGTCCTCAGCTTTTCCGATGTCCGCCACCAGCACAGACCCCAGGCCTACGCTCTTAAGTGGAATCTTGTTCACATCGTCCGGCGTCGGCACCTGGCTGTTTGCATAAATGTTGTAATCCCGGTTGCCGATGCGTACGTCTCCGGCCGGCAGGATCAGGTTGGAATTGTTGACCGCATTTACCACGTCCATCAGGCTTAGTTGATGGGCTTCGAGCTTCACGGGATCGACGAACACTTGAATCTGCCGGTACGTTCCGCCAAACGGCTGCGGCACCGAGGCGCCTTGCACGTTCGCGACCTGATTTCTCACCTCGAACTGCGCCAGGTCCTTCAGCTGCGTTTCATTCAACCCCTTGCCTTCCAGCGTGATCAAGCAGACGGGCAAGCTCGAGGCATCGAATTTCAGGACTACGGGCGGCAGGGTGCCCGGAGGCAATCTCCTCAGGTCGGCCATCGCCAGATTGGCGATATTGCTCAACGCGGCGTTGGCGTCGGTGCCCGGCTTAAAATAAATCTTGACCAGGCTCACGCCCGTCAGCGATCGCGATTCGATGTGATCGATATTGCTGCCTAGCGTGAAGAACCGTTCAAACGTGTTTGTAATGTCCGCTTCAATCTGCTGCGGAGGCATGCCCGCATAAAAAGTAGCCACCACCACCACGGGAATATTGATTTGCGGGAACAAATCGACGGGCATGCGCACGACCGTGGTCACGCCAACTACCGCAACAATCAGGCACACCATGATGATGAAGTACGGATACGCGAGCGCGAACTTTGGCATTACTTCGCCTCCGTCTCGCCCGGCCGGCTGGGGTCGATTTCCTTGGGGATCACCTTCATGCCTGACCGGAATTCATTCCGGCTTCCGACTACCACGCGATCTCCTTCCGTCAACCCCCCGCGCACCTCGACCCGCATGCTTCCCTGCAAACCCAATTGCACTTTCCGTTCTTCCAGCGTGTTTTTCGCGTTCACTACCAGAACGCTTCCTTCGCTCGCGTCCGCACCCAATTCCACCGCTTCCAACGGCACGGTCAAAATGTCCCGATTGTCGGGAGGTGCGACGACCGCCTGCACGTACATTCCGGGAAGAAGCCGGCCATTGGCGTTTTGAAAATCGATTTCGGTTTCCATCGTGCGCGTCTGCGGATCGAGCGAGTCCGCAAAGCGCGACACCTTCCCCACGTAATCCGCGTTCAGCGCCTGCACGTGCACTTTCACCGGATCGTTCAGCCGGATCTCTCCCGCGATCGATTCCGGGATCGGCAGGACCAATCGCAAAACGGAAATTTGCGCGATGCGCACCACCGGCGTGGATTGCGTGCTGGATGCCGTTCCCGCGGCGATTAGCGAACCCGTGTCCGCGTACCGCACCGTTACCACTCCCGTGAACGGTGCGACAATCCGCGTGTATTCGGAGAGCGCCGTATACTGCTTGGCGTTCGCTTCGGCCATTTCCAAGGCCTGCTGCGCCGCGTTTAACGCCGCTTCCGCACTGGACACCTGCGCTTCTCCCTCGAGATCCTTCGCCCGCGCGTTATCCACTTCCTGTTGAGCCACCAACCCGGCTTTCTGCTCGGAGGCTTGCTGCAACCGCTGATACATCGCGTGGACGGCCACGTGGCCTGACTTGGCCCGCTCCACGTCTCCCCGCGCGCGGCTGATTTCCTGCCGTGACCGACGCACTGCTGCATCGGCACCCGCGAGTTGCGCCGCCAGTTCAGGCACTTCCAAAACCGCCAGCGTTTGGCCCTCGGTGACGCGGGATCCCACATCCACGTAAATCCTCTTGATGTAGCCGGCGACCTTTGCGTGGACGTCCACGTCCTGAAACGGTTTGAACGCGCCGGCCAGGGTCAGGGGAGCGCCGAGTTTGCCGCGCGAAACTTTGACCACGGCGGCCACAATCTCGCCATGGGCTTTTCCAGAAGGCTCCGCGTCGTCGGCTTCCGTCTTTCCGTGGCGCCATCCCAGCCACAACGCGAAGAGCACCAGACAAACGATGCTTGCCATAATCAGCTGAATCTTTTTTGACATTGCGTGTCCTTGTAACGACCGTCGCTTACGACCAATGCGCAGGTCTCATCCTCGCGGATGTTCGGAAAAGAGAACGGGGAACACTTCAGAAAGGGGTATGAATTCGGATCTGCCGGCTCACTCTTACACGGGCCGGCAAAAGGAGAGGGGCTACTGCAGGGGTGGGGGCCGCGACCAGACTCTGGAGACAATGTCCGATTGCGGTACTTCTACTTCGCGCTCAAAGCCGCGTGCCACATAACTTCCCGCGGGCACCGCGACTTCTTCGCGACTTGCTTCTGAATTTAGATCTGCTTGTTTGGTGTCATCTTGAACCGGGCTGAAGTGTTGCAATTCCGAGGCGCCGACTGTTGCCCGATTCCGCTGCAGGGTGTGAACTTCAACAGGGCCGTGTGAATACCAGAGTGCCGCGAAGGGATTGTAGAGGATCAATGCAGCCAGGAGCACACAAACCCACACATTTAACCGGTGTGCCTGATTGGAGTGTCTGTCGTCGGGCATTCTTCTTTCGCCTATCTCCCAACACTAGTTCGACTCTTCTCTGAGGTCAAGGGGATGCCTGCGGGGATGTGTCTTGTGTCTTCAAGGGGAGGAGGTGGGAACCGGTGCCAGGGGTGCACCGGTCCCCGAGGTAGGACATTGAGTGAAGTTCAAACGCGCTGAGTTTCGCAGTTCGGGGTCACATCCGAATGAAGCCCGTGTGAATTCTCCGTGACCTCGGTACTGAGACCCATCGTGGTCATTTCCGATTCCGGGCGCACCGTTAATCCACGGCCGTGGCGCACGTCGAGGCCGCGCACCCAGAAGATGATGTCTTCGGCGATATTCGTGGCGTGATCCGCGATGCGTTCCAGATGGCGCGTGGCCAGCACGAACTGCATTCCGGGACTTACCAGTGCGACATTCTGGGTCATGTGAAGCAGCAGGTTCTCGAAGATGCGGTCGCGGTATTGGTCCACAACGTCGTCGCTCTCCAGAACCTGCGCGGCCATTTCCGCGTTGCGGAAGATGAGCGCACCCAGACTGCGGCTGACCATCGAGCGCACCGCTTCAGCCATCGGCGCCAATTCTTCCGGCGGCTTCGCGTCGGGCATCTCGCGCAGGGAGATAACGCGCTCCGCAAGATTCACGGCGATGTCGCCGATGCGTTCCAGATCGTTGGTAATCTTCAGCGCTGCAACCACAAGGCGCATTTCGTCGTCGGTGAACGAGCCGCGGCGCAGCAAGCGGATCGCGTGCTCGTCGATCATGATTTCCATCTCGTTGATGCGTGGCTCGAGGAGGAAGACTTCGCCGGGAAGAGCGGAAGTGCGCGGATTATCGAACGCGATAATCGCGTCGAGCGCGCGATTCATGGCGCTTTCAACAACCCGCGCCATGGAAATCAGGTAGTTGACGAGAGTGTCATAGAGAACCGCTTCGGTTAAACCGGCTGCTGGGGTCATTCAGAACCTCCGCGGCGGTGAATTGTGGTGGCGACACAACTCTGCACGCTCCTGTGAGGTTGCGTCATAAACATTACTGGAATGTAAAAGCGGGATGAAAATGGGGAAAGAAGGGCACTAGGAATTTGCGGTGGGATTTGGACGGCTTATGCGACTGGCGGCCGCAGAGGAGGCCGAGCGGGCGGTCGCGCGCTCCGGATCGAAGAGCGGGACGGAAAAATGAAAACGGGAGCCGACGCCGATTTCGCTCTCGACCCATATCCGTCCACCGTGCACTTCCACCAGGTGCTTGGCGATGGCCAAGCCGAGTCCGGTGCCGCCGGCTTCGCGGGAGCGGGCCGCGTCCACGCGGTAGAAACGCTCGAAGATGCGCGGCTGGTCGGCGGTGGGAATGCCGATGCCGGTATCGGAGACAGTGAACACCACGTAATCATTCTTCAGCTGGGCGCTGAGGACGATTTTGCCGCCGGGCAGCGTGTACTGAATGGCGTTGTCGAGCAGGTTCTGCAGAACTTCCTGCAACCTGCGGGCGTCACCGGCAACATCCGGCAAGTTCTCCGGGAGACCAGGGGCGAGCGTGAGAGTGAGTTCTTTTTCGGCGGCGCGATGGCGCGCGGTTTCGTAACAGGACTCGACAAGCTGCGAGACCTTCACCGGATGGACTTCAAGTTCCAAGCGATCCGCATCCATCTGCGATAGCTTCAGCAGATCTTCGGTGAGGCGCGCGAGTCGCCGCGCGTGCTCGAGGATGATGTTGAGGAAACGGCCGCGGTTTTGCGGGTCGTCCAGCGCACCAGCAATCAGCGTTTCCGCAAACCCCTGAATCGCTGTTAGCGGGGTGCGGAATTCGTGGGAGACGTTGGCGACAAAATCCCGCCGGATTCGTTCGAGCTTGCGGAGCTCCGTGATGTCGTGGAGCACGATGACGGCGCCGGACGTATCCCCGGCGCGAACGGACGCAACCGTCGCGGCGAAGAAATGCTGGCGCAGCGTGCCGGTGGAGATTTCCGCTTCCACGCGAGGCTCACCTGCCAGGACACGGCGCACGGCTCCAATGAGCTCGGTCTGGCGGACAACTTCGAGCAACGAACTTCCTGCAACTGGAGGAACATCGAGGCCTAGAATGGCGGCAAAGCCAGGATTCGTAAACACCAGGCGCTCCGCGGCGTTGACGACCGCAACGCCCTCGACCATCGAACCAAGAATGGCGGAAGAAAGATTGCGCTCTTCGGTGAGTGTGCGGATGGTGCGATCGAGGCGCACCGCGGTTTGATTCAGCGAAGAGCCGAGTGCTTCCAGCGTGTCGCCGGTGCCGTCGGCGGGAAGCGGCCGAAAGTCGCCTTCCGCAACGCGGAGCGAGAATTCGCGCAAGCGCTCGACGCGATCCGCATAAGTGCGCGACATCAGCAAGGCAACCGCGGCGGCGATCAGAAAGATCAGCAGCGACCAGAGCCACAAGCTGGTGCGGAATTGGGCGAGCGATTCATCGATTCCCTCCATTGGCAACGCCAACCGGAGGACGATCGGCGTACCGTCGGGGAGGTTTTCGCGGACGGCGTAATAGATGAGAGGACGATTGACGGAGACGCTCTCGCGCATGGAGCGGCCCTCGCCCTTTTGCAGGGCATCGCGCACTTCCTGGCGGCCTGCATGGTTTTCCATGGTGCCGGTTTCGGACTCGGAGTCAGCGAGGACGCGGCCATCGGATGCGATGACGGTTACGCGGGCGCCGCTGGAAGCCACGTTGGAAACCCAACCGTGGAGGACGGAAATCTGGTCAGGGGTTTGCGGGGGGAAGGAAGTTACTGGGGGCGGATGAACACGGGTGAGGCGAACGAGGGACTGGAGTTCGCGGTAAGCGTCATTTTCGTAGCCGGCGCGGAGGGCGCGTTCGGCGAGAAAGTCCACGGCCAGCAGGGCGCCCGACAAGAGCGCCAAGAAGGTGAGCGCGAGTTTCCAAAAAAATTTACGCCGCACGTGTCTCGAACAGATAGCCTGCACCGCGGACGGTTTTCAGGTGCAGGGGATTTTCCGGGTCAGATTCAATTTTTTCGCGAAGGCGGCGGACGTAGACGTCCACACTGCGGGGCGTGACGAAGCGGTCGGTACCCCAGACGGCGTCGAGGAGCTGATCGCGGGTGAAGACGCGATTGGGACGCGAGGCCAGATAGTAAAGCAGGCGAAATTCGAGAGTACTGAGAGGGACGGGCTTTCCGGAATGGCTGACGCGATAGGAAGCGGGGTCGATGGCCAAGCGGCCGATTTCGATAACGCGCGGGGAATCAACGGGCGGCTCAGCACGGCGGAGCAAGGCTTTGACGCGGGCGATGAGTTCGCGAGGGCTGAAGGGCTTGGTGACGTAATCATCGGCGCCCATTTCGAGGCCGACGACGCGGTCGGCTTCGTCGCCGCGCGCTGTGAGCATGAGGACGGGAAGGCGGTTGAGGGATTCGTCCTTGCGGATTTCGCGGCAAATGTCCAGCCCGGACATTTTCGGAAGCATGAGATCCAGGAGGAGGAGATCGGGAGGCGTTTTTTTCAGGGAGGAAAGGCCGCTGGAGCCGTCGAAGGCGGCGCTGACCTGAAAGCCTTCGTTGGCAAGGTTATAGCGGACGAGTTCAACGATGTCGCGATCGTCTTCAATAATCAGTACGCGTTTCATGAAGGGATCTCGCGCGGCGGATCGCATTGGTAGAAGTGTACCGTAGGCCGTGAGATAGCGGTAGGCATGGTGTATGAGTTGGACCCCTGACTGGGATTCATTGTGACAAGAGAGGGAGAAAGATGGGTGAAGGTGGGGTAACAGGTTTGTGAATGGGCGGTGAATGGGGGAAATTGGTGAAAAGGAAGTAGAGGATGTTGAGGAAGTAAAGGAACGGGGGAGGACGTTTCTGGAGCTTGGTGGGACCAGGCACCCCCCCAACCGGGGGGTCTTGTATGTGAGGGAATGATTGGAGTTAGGAGAGTGCCCCGCAAGTGTGGGAATAATTGGAGATAGATGAGCATTGAGGTCGGAAGCGGAACTTGGGAATTAGTATGACCAGGAGGGGTACCCCCCTGTCTTTGCGTAAGAGAGGCAGGGAAAGGAGTTAGCGGAGTTTGAAGGGGGTGAGCAGTTAACGGTGGAGCGTTGAGAGGTGGAGGACGAGTACGAAGGGAGGATGAAGAACCGGAAGGTGAACGTCGGCGAGGTGGGGACGGGATGGGGCGCGAGTGTCACGGACAATTTTAGCATACATAGGTATCTTTGTCAATAGATAACTGCATAGTACTTCGTTCGAATGGAAAGGCGAGGCGGGCTCACATCAAAGTCAGAGCTATAGGAACAAAGATTGGATGGGTGGTTGTCTCGTTCAATTGTGCAGAGGTTGTCGCATTAATTTACGCACCCCAAGAGCTGACTTAAAAGATCAGCGCTACAGGGAAGAGTGCGGAGAGGAAGAGTCAGAGGTAGCGGCGGATGGCTTCGGAGTAGCGGGTATAGAGGTAGGAGACGAGGAGGAGGGCGACGCCGAGGATGATGAAGGTGATGAAGCGGTCGGAGCGCTCCTGACGCCAGACATCGAGGACGACGATTTTGGCGACGCAGACGAGGAGGAGACCAAGACTGGCGAGGCGGAAGCTGCGTTCGCCGACGATGAGGGCGAAGAGGAAGGCGACGACGGCTTCGATGCCCCAGCCGATGGTGACGCGGCCTTCGGAGACTTCGTTGAGGATGAGAATGGTGACAAGAATCAGGGGGACGAAGAAGTAGATCTGTTCCGGGCGGCGGAGGAGAGCGGAGAGATTGACGGAGAGATCGTTGGCGGGAGAGGACTTGGAGCGTTGGGTGGCGAAGCGTTCGCGGAGAGGAAAGGCGAAGGCTAGCCCGAGGAAGAGGAGCGCGGCGGCGGCAGCGACATAGACCCAAGGTTCGGGGTTGCCGGGGAAATTGAAATGGCTGCCGGCGACGAATTGGAAGGGAAGCCCGCGGAGGAAAACGAGGAAGGCGACGATCACGCTGTGATGGAGAAAGACGTCGCGCTGCGCGGCCCAGGAAATGCCGATGAAGAGCAGGGCGAGCGCGGCCCAGGCGACAATGTCCCAGCCATGGTGGAAATAGGAGCGCGTGAAAAGAACGAGTGTGGCGGAGCCGAGATAGGCTAGGGCAGGAGCGGCCAGGAATTGCTGATCGAGGGCGAAATCTTTTGCGGACGCGGGGCTCACGTGGGGACGCGTGAGGCGGAGATAGGCGTAATAGAAGACGAAAGCGATGGGCAGCGTGATGAGAAGAAGTTCGCGCGGGCCGAAGTCTAGATTGAAATACGCGAGACGCAGGAAGCTCAGGCCGAATGCGGCATAAGCCTGCACACGCGCGTTGCGCGATTTCCAATAAACGCCGATTTCGAAGAGCACCAGGCCGAAAAGCGCCCAGCCGAGTGCAATGGCGTGCGGGGCGAGTTCGTAATAAATCAGCGAAACAACCAGTGAGGAAGCGGCCCAGGTGTAGACAGCGCCGGCGACGGGAGCGAATGAAAATTCGCCTTTGGCGGCCCAGCGTGCGCAGAGGTAGAAGAGCGCGGCGACGAGGGAGACGGTGACGAGGCGCAAAGAGACGTGCGGGTAAAGGCTCCAGGGTTCGGTGGCATTGAGATTGACGGAGGCGATCTGAAACAACGCGGAGACGGAAAGAAGACACGCCTGGAAATGAAGCTGGATGCGCTTCACACGAGCGCCGATGACCAGCAGCAGGAAAGCGAAGAGCGCCCAGACGACGGCGATCCATGGCGAAGAGACTTCCTTGAAGGCAAGAACGGCGATGAGGATGGAGCCCGCCCAGGTGTGCAGAGCGGAAAAAAGTCGCGCGACATCGGAATCGCGCGGGCCGCTGAAATAGGCGCACAGATAGAGAAGCGCGGCCATGAGCGAGAAAGTGATAAAGCGAAGAGTGAAATGGTGCCATTCCTGGGTGGCGTCGATGTTGACGAGCAGGGTGCGGGCGAATCCGGCGAGGACGAGGATGTGGGCCTGGAGGCTGAGATCGCGGCGACCGCGGAGGAATCCGATAGCGGCGAGGACGAGAGCGAAGGCGCCCCAGGCGGCAGCAATCCATGCCCAGTGACATTCGTGGTAGGCGAGGACGACGACGAGAACGGCAGCGGCGGTGGTGTAAAGCTCCGAGGGATCGATGGCGGCGCCGGAGGATTCGAGACTTAGCCAGCGGGCGCAGAGATAGAGAAGAATGATGACGAGAGAGAGGGTGACGAGGCGAAGCGAGACGCTGGTGTGGAGATAGGGTGAGGTCAGGAAGGAATTAATCTCTATAGTGCGGAGGAAAGCGGCGAGCGAGAAGAGATGCGCGTGGTAGGCGAGATCTTCCGCGGAAAGGGCGCGGCCGATAACGACTAGGAGAAACGCGGCGGCAGCCCAGAGGACGGCGGTCCAGGTATTCGGGAATGCGAGCCAGAGGGAGACGAAGAGCATGAGGGCCGCGAGATAGGATAAGGCCCGGTAGAAAAGATTCTCGTTTTCGGTGGTGAGGAGATCTTTATAGCGGCGCGGGATGACAAGAGAGTTGGCGTAGAAAAGGAGGCCGGCGACGAGGAAGCTGACGGCAAGCTGGAAGTCGGGCGCTGGGACGGCTGGCGTATAGCGATCGAAGACGTTGTGCGGAGGCAGCGAGAGGCGATCGTAGAGAGTGGGCAGGGCCTGATTGACGAGCATGTCGGCGGAGGTGAGAAGTGCTACGAGAAGGCCGAAGCGGCGGAAGAGAATTTCGCGAGTGAATACGCCGGCGAGGATGAGCATTTGCGCTTCGGCGAGCCAGATGACGGCGGTGTCCATGCCGGAATATTTAAAGGGGATGGCGGCGACGAGAAGAATGATGCCGATGGTGGAGAGAATGATGAAGGCGATGCGGCGGCGGCGCGTGGCAGGAAGCTGGCCGAGAGAAAGTTCGACGGCGCCGAGAAGGAGGAGCGCGTAGAAGGCAAGTTCGGGGCGGATGGACTGATACTTGAAAAGGCCGAGGAGCAGAGAGGTGTTTAGAAGCGCGGCGAGGGTGGAGATTCTTTCCTGATTGGCGCTATCAATGCGCCGCGCGATGTAGGACCAGCGGTAAGTGGCCCAGTAGAGGCAGAGAAGAACGGTGCTTGGAACGAATTCGGGAAACATGCGATGGTGGCCTGCCATCGGGACGATGACGGTGGAAAGCCAGATGAAATGATTGATGTAGGAAGCGAGGATGCCGAAGATTTCGAGTTCGAACCAGCGGCGGCGATGAACGATGGTGACTAGGCCGAGCGCGAGAATGGAGCCGGCGGAGAGCGAATAGATGGTGTTCTGGCTGATGGCGACGGTGGTGAAGGCGAGAAGAAACGCGAGGCCAGTGACGACCTGGGAATCATAGCGCAAGGTGTGAACGACCATGACGGCGGCGACGAGGAAAAGCAGAACGAGGTCGACCCATTGCGTGTCGATCACGCGGGTATAGGGGACGAAATGCATGGCGTAGGTGACGAAGAAGGTGAGCGCCCAGCCGCCGCCGATTAGGGCGCGGGCGAAGATGCGGTAGCGGTCGCTGCGCTCGAGGTATATGCCGGTACCAAGAATTACGAAGCTGACTAGATAGCCGAGGCCGACTTTTTCGGGATTGCTGAGCGAGGGGAATTTATAGGCGAGGAAGAGCGAGATGCCGATGACGAGAGCGATGATGCCGAGCTTGTTGAGCCAGTTCTTGCCGAGGGTTTCCTCGAGCTGAGAGGTGGCCTCGCGCGCGGAGAGGTGCGCGGGTTGCGGCGGCGGGGAGAGCGGAGAAGGAATGGGGCGCGGGGGCGCGGGTGGATGAGTGACGGGCGTGGGAAAGGGGGGAGGAGGAACAGGAGGTTTGGGAGCGAGGGGTTCGATGGGAGGCGCCGGAGGAGTCGGAGGCGTAGATGGAGCGGTGGGTGAAGGCGGCTTGGGAATTTCGAGTGAAGGAGGAATCTTTACGGAAATGGGGGTCTCGACTGGCTTGGGCTCGACGGGAGGAGGAACCGGCGCGGCGGGTTGCTGGACGGGCGCGGGAGGAGTTGTGGTGGCGAGGCGGGTTTCGAGTTCGTGGACGCGGGTTTCGAGCTTGTGCAGGTCTTTGAGGCGGGGCTCGAGTTTGTTGAGGGCTTCGACGACGCGGGCAAAACGTTCATCGTCCTTCTTGCGGTGGATGCGGGATTGCACCCAACGATAGAAGGCCCACACGGTAAGGATAAGGATCCAAAACTCCATGGCACCTCAGGCCGGGGTCTGCTGGCCATGTTGTTGATAGAGAGAGTTTACAGGGAGTCTGGCGTGGGGTGATGAATTGTAAGTGGTGGAGTGGCGGAGTGATTACGGAGTGTCAAGCGGGCTTGCGTTCGAAGATGATGGTGGGCTCGCCGCGGTATGTGGCGCGCTGCCATTCGTGGAAACCGCATTTCTCGGCTACGCGGATGGAGGCGAGATTATCGGGGTGAATGAGGCAGATGGTGCGGGGATCGGAAAAGTGCGCGTCGCCCCAGGCGAGGACGGCGGCGACGGCTTCCGTGGCGTACCCCTTGCCGTGCATGGAGGGAGAGAGAATCCAGCCGGCTTCGCGGAGATTTTCTACGGGCGGGATGAGTTCGCGATGGAAATAGGCGAGGCCGATTTCGCCGGCAAAGGCACCGGTGGATTTTTCCTCGAGGATCCAGAAGCCGAAACCGAGGAGCGGCCAGTGTCCGGCGTTGCGGAGGAATTTGACCCAGGCTTCTTCCTCGGAGAGCGGGCGGCCGCCAACGAATTGGGTTACGGCGGGGTCGGCCCACATGGCGCGGCAGGCGGGGAAATCTTCGAGGCGATGGTGGCGGAGACGGAGGCGCGGGGTTTCGATGACGGGAAATTCCGCGGCAGGGCTCAGCGATTTAAGCATGACGAGATTTTAGCGCAGGCTGATTCGAATATTGGAATGGAGAAGAGGAAAGAAGCTTTGGAAGGTGACTTTGCGAAGAGGTAGAATCAGTGCGAATCCGCTAGCAAGAGGAACGAGGGCGCCAGGAGAGTGGCGCAGGGTGCCGATACCGGGACAAATTCAGAGAAGAGGTGTGCGATGGCGACTTCGAATGCGACAGAGGGATTGCGCGGGCCGGGGGCGCTGGTGAAGAAGGCGACAGGGTGGTTCATTGCGATCGGGGTGTTGTTTATCGTGCTAGGGATTTTTGCGATTGCGGAGCCGTTCGCGGCGGGGCTGGGCGTGACACTTCTGGTGGGATGGTTGCTGGTGATTGGAGCAGTGGCGCACTTTTTTGCGGCGTTCAAGGGCGGAGGCGCGAAACACGTGCTTTTGCAGGTGCTGGTGGGGATTGTGTATCTGATCGGCGGGTTGTATTTCCTGACGCACACGATTATGGGAGTGAGCACGCTGACGCTGCTGCTTTCGGGAGTGATTCTGGCGGAGGGTGTGCTGGAGGTCGTGGCGTACTTCCGACTGAGGAGCATGCATGGAGCGTCGTGGATGCTGCTCAATGGGGTGGTGACGCTGCTGCTGGGCGGGTTGATCTGGTTTCACTGGCCGTCGAGTTCGGTGTGGGCGATTGGGACATTGGTGGGAGTGAATTTGTTGATGACGGGGATATCGAGGTTGATGGTGGGATTGGCGGCGAGGAAGTTGGTGAGTGCGGTGGCAGGGTGAGGGGGGAGGAAAGTTATCAGTAATCAGTAATCGGTAATCAGAAAGAGAGGAAGTTTGGTGGCCTTCGATTCGTAAGAGCCCACCCTCAAGTTTTATTGTTTTGCGACGTCAGTCGTTGGGGCCAGGTCGCGGAAGGCGAAGTGGGTGGTCAGGCCTTTCAAGGGCTGGCCGTCGGATTCGGCGTAGGGGTAGATGAAGTAGTTGAGCGCGGGACCTTTTTGCTCGGGAGAGAGGACGAGGTCGCGGCCATAGGTGAAGAAGACGCGATTATCGTCGTGGGCGCCGAAGAAGTAGTCGCGCTTGGCGGGATTTTTCCAGGCTTCGCTGGCGTCGACGGGAATCCAGCCGACGCCGTTCAGATAAAATTCGGCCCAGCAGTGGTAGCCGGGGATGTCGCCTTCAGATTTTCCTTCGGGAAGCGGGAAGCCGATTTCAAAGCGCGCGGGAATTCCTGCCGAGCGCATCATGCCGATAAATAAAGAATGAAAGTCGGTGCAGTTGCCGTGCTTGGAGGTGCAGGCCCAGACGGCGTCGCCGCGGCCCCAGCCTTCGCCGGTTTTGTCGTAACGCATGGTGGCGACGACGTAATCGTAAATGTGGCGCGCCTTCTGGAGTGGGTTCGTGTCGCCGGCGGTTTGCTGCCGGGAGAGTTCGGCGATCGTGCCGTTGAGCGGAACGAGCTTGTCTGGTTCGAGATAGCGCTTCATCAGTGGATCGTTCGCGGAAGGCGCGGCGGAAGCGCTTTGCGAGGCGGGAGAATGGATGTTGACGGAGTGCTCGCGGCGCGTGGCGTTGAAGAGGAGAGTGACGTCGTAACCGGCGGCGGACTGGGCGGCGGAGGGCGTGAAGACGGCGAAGGGATTCTGGTATTCGGGATCGCGGCCTTGGGCGTGCGGGACGGAGCTTTCGATTTTAAGGTTGGAGATGGATTGGAAGGCGTCGTTTTGCGGAAGGGGGATCCAGAGATGGCTGGACCTTGCGTCGGCGTTAGCGGGAACGTGGACCTGATACGTGAAGCTGAAGCTGCGCTGGGACTTGGAGGACTCAAGGGCTAGACCGGGCGCGCTGCGCGGGGCGGAATGCAGCAGGAGCGCGGCAGAAGAGCCGAGAAAGAGCGCGGCACCGAGAGGGAGAAGGACGTGAGATTTAGACACGGGCGAAGTCTCCTTGCAAGTTCGATTGAGTGATCGGTGGAATCGTTACACGCAAGTTATGGATACGGAGGCCATTTTGGATGTAGTGACGGCCACGCGGCGATCAGGCCTTGCGGGTATAGGTGAAATTTTCGGTCATGGTTTTCCCGTGATCATCGAACGTCCAAGTCTGGACGAGATGGTTTTTGTCGGGCATGGAAACGGTCAAAGCGGCCATGTGGCCTTCGGCGGGAGACTTGGCGCCGGCGAGGCGGAGGAAAGTGAAGTCGAGCTTGCCGTTGGCGGCGGGGGATGCGGCGGTCTGCATGGTGGGCTGATTGCCCATGGAGCAGTAATGGGTGACGAGAATGCGGTCGCCTTCGAGCGAGTACATGGTGATCATGTCGGGCTCGTTGCCGGGGTGGAGACGTTCCATGAGGACGCTGCCGTTGGAGATGACCTCATAGCTGACGTCGACTTTCTTTCCTGCGGGGTTGGTGCCTTCCCAGTGGCCGGCGAGAGCCTTGAGCTGGTCGAAAGCGGGCGTGGTGCGGGCGGCCATGGGCATTTCCTGGGAAGCGGCGACGGTGGCGAAGAAAACGCACAGGACGAGAGCGAATAGGACGCGGGGACGGAACATGGAGGCCTCCTTTTTTTTGCACCGGGCTAAGGGGCGAAGCGCCCGGCTGGTGAGCGATTGGGTAGGAGAGAGTCTGCCGCAAGGGGGCGCGGAAGTCCAGAGGAGAGGAGATGGTGAAGGAGTGTAGTTTAAGGAGGTTTCGCTCTCTCCTGACAACATACCCGCGAGTCCGTTGACACTTGTCATCAGCGGCCCTATACTCCGCCCCGATTCAGAGAAGAGGAAGATCGGTCGCGCGGAGCGTTTTATGCCTACTTTCTCATTCCACAGGACATGGGCAGGAATCCTGGTCCGCTTCGGCGTTGCATCGGCGATTCTGGTTGGCGCTTGTGCGTTTGCTGTCTGTGCGCAGGACGCGGCGAAGTATCGAGTGGACCCGTTCTGGCCACAGGAGTTGCCGAACAACTGGATCATTGGGCAGATCGGCGGCTTGGCTGTGGACCGGGAGGACCACATATGGGTTTTGCAAAGGCCCGGCTCGGACACGGTGGACGAAATTGGCGCTTCGCTTACGCCGCCACGCTCGCAGTGCTGCATCGCGGCGCCTCCGGTCCTGGAGTTCGACAAGCTAGGGCATTTGCTCCATTCCTGGGGCGGCCCAGGCGAGGGATTTGATTGGCCCAAGACCGAACACGGAATTTACGTGGACCAGGATGGATACGTCTGGATCGGGGGGAATTCGCCGACCGATCGCCATATTCTGAAGTTCAAAAAGGATGGACATTTTGTGATGCAGATCGGGCATCCGTCCTCCGATCCGCCCGACAGTTTGCGCACGGACATTCTGGGGCGCCCGGCCGGCATCGAGGTGGATTCGGAAGCGCACGAGGTGTATATCGCCGACGGATATATGAACAAGCGAGTGATTGTTTTCGACTCGGAAACAGGGGCGTTCAAGAGGCTTTGGGGAGCGTATGGAAACGCTCCAAAGGATACCGATCCCGGTGCGTACAATCCCAGCGCGCCACCCGACCAGCAATTTCGCAATCCGGTGCATTGCGTTCACATTTCACGGGATGGGCTGGTGTATGTCTGCGATCGCAGCAATGACCGGATGCAGGTGTTCACGAAGCAAGGGAAATTCGTAAAGGAGTTCACGGTGCGGCCCGAAACACTGGGGATAGGTTCCGTGTGGCAGTTCGCGTTTTCGACAGACAAGCAGCAGAAGTTTTTGCTGGTTGCCGACGGCGAGAACAACGTTATCTGGACGCTGCGGCGGGAAGATGGTGCGGTGATGGGCCAGACCGGGCGCAACGGCCGCAATGCGGGGCAGTTTCACTGGCTCCATCAGATCGCGTCGGATTCCGAGGGGAGCCTGTATACCGGAGAAGTGGACACTGGTAAGCGGATCCAGAAATTCGTTTTGCTGAACGCCGGGAAGCCTTAGAAATGAATGAGAGCTGAACGGACGAGGCGGAAAGGAAGCCAGGATGAATGAACAGCGAAGCACAGAAGCCCGGTTAACTCCCGGTCAGCAGACACTCAGCGATCTTTGGGAAGAGCACCTGCGTGACGAATTCACGACCCAGGATACGAATGCGACGCTGGGGACCATGGTGCCCGATGCCTACGTGAACCACATCCCGGTATTGACCGGCGGTGTCGGCCACGAACAATTACGCGAATTCTATTCGCGGCACTTCATCCCCAAGATGCCTGCCGATACTGAGATCGTTCCGATCTCCCGAACCATCGGCGCGGAGCGGCTGGTGGACGAAATGATTTTTCGGTTTACGCACACCATCGAAATGGACTGGATGCTTCCCGGCATTGCTCCGACCGGCAAACGCGTGGAATGCCCGCTGGTGGTAATCGTCCATTTTCGTGACGGAAAGCTTTCCAACGAACACATCTACTGGGATCAGGCTTCGGTGTTGGTGCAACTAGGGCTTCTGGATGCAGCGAACCTGCCCGTCGCCGGCTTGGAAACGGCGAGGAAGTTAGCTGACCCTAGCTTGCCCTCCAACCATTTAATTGAGCGGGCCAAGGACCGGACTCGGGCGGCGAATTTTCCATCATGACAGCGAAATGAAACAGACTCGACTCTGCCGAGTCGTCACTTTTTTCTATTTCTTTGGCTGGGCGGTGGGTGGCAGAATTCCGTTCAGGCGCAAATACATTGCGGCGGCGCCATAGTGGTCGGCCCAGCCTCCCACTAGAAAAAATACTCCCATCACGCGGGGTCCCTGCACACGGCCGAAGTCCACGTTGTCGCCCAGTTTGGAGTCGTCCATATTGGCGAGGGCTGTAGAGCAGAAATCGAACGAGGCACGGGCCGCGGCGAGCAGCTTGTCCTTGGGATCCGTTTCCTTGGGTTCGTCCACCTTGGGCGCGGGAACATCGGCAACTTTCGCGCACAAGCCATTATTTGATTCGATGATGTGGCCGACGAGGTGCCCGAAGCTCATTTGATCCGAGGTTGGCTTGTAGCCGAACTTGTCGGCGGGCATGGCGTCGATGGCGGCGAGGGTGTTTTTCTGCCGGGAGGCCAGCGTCGTACGAAGCACGGTGGCCACCGGATTCTTCACCGGCGCAACACTTTGCGGACTGGCCGGTGCAGCAGCAGAGGAAGATGGGGCCGCCGCCTGCCCGAGTGCAGAGCCGGCAAACGCGCATACCAGACCAAGTGTGAAGAGAAGTTTTTTCATTTCAGGTTCTCCCTGCGTTGTTCGATCGCGGTGTCCGGCTAGTAGCCAGCCGAAATCTTTTTTGACCAAAACATCCCAAATCATACACCCATCGCGACATTCGCAGACACAGTGAAGAAATTTTGCTACGGGCCGCGACAAAGTATTCAGTAGAGGAGCCAGGCGTTACCGGCGTCCCGCATGGCAATTCAAGGCTTGGCAGCGGGTGCCGGCGCCGGGTGTGCTTGCCGGAACGCGTCGAAATCACCCCACACGCGTTGAACGGTGGTGGCATCAATCGGCCGGCTCTCGGGCGTGTTTGGATCTTTTTCGGAGTAAATTTCCAGGACCACATTTCCGCACGCAGGTGTTACGGCATCGGCCTGGTATTCGTACAGTCCTTGAAACGTTGTGTCCACCTTCCGCTCGCGCTGGTCATACAGATCGAATTCGGACCGCCCGGGCAGGATCGGAGTCAACTCCTTGCCACCGCACAGGAGCCGCATGCGCACGAATCCATTCTTGAAACGAACTTTCAAAAACATCCCGAACTTCGGCCGAACCCGCACCATCAGCACGGGGCGATAGTCCTGCGCGTCCTCCAATGCGCTCGACGGCGGCTTGGCCGTTGCTGCGTCGCCACCAGAGCGCTTTGCCGCCTTGCGCGCCGCGGTCATCTCCTGTTCATGGCGCAGGAAATAGTTCAGCGGAGGCGTGAAGAACCCTACTTGAAACTCTCCGGCGTTAAGAAAGTAGGGCTTCGTGTCGAGCTTCTCCTGTTTCAAAAGTTCGCGCAGGGCATCCGGGGGGAAATAATCCGTGGGTTCCACGGGAAGCAGGACCGGGACCGGGGGCGCTTCTTTGGCGATATCCTTCCTGGCCTGCTCGATCAGAGGGCGGACGACTTCGACCGGCACGATGGAGGCCAGATTCCGCAGCAGGCTGGTGGTGATTCCCGCAACTTGCCCATCCAGAGTGAACAGGGGACCGCCGGAATTTCCGGGATTGATGTTGATGTCGCTGTTGATGGAATTTTTTTCGATTTTGCTCACGACGCCGGTGGTCAGGGCTTTTTCGCGGCCCAGCGGATTCCCGATGGTGAAAACTCGCTGGCCGACGGCAAGATGCGACGCGGCTTCGTTCGCCAGCAACGGCGCCACGACGCCTTCCGGAAACGCGGCGGGATCAAACCGGATCACCGCGACGTCCTTGTCCGCGTTGGAGGTGACCAGCCGCGCCGGCACTTTGCGCTTGTCGTCAAATTGCACGGCCAGGTAGCTGGAGGAATTGACCACGTGGTTGTTGGTCACGACCAGCCCGGCGGAATCCACCAGAAAGCCCGAACCCTTGCCCGCTTCGGAATGAATGGCGACCACGGAATTCTTTAGTTTTTCGAAGAGCGCCGTCAGTTCCCCACCGGCGGCGCCAGAGGAGGACTTATTCTCGCCGGGGGAGGAGGCAATAGGAGGCAAGTCCTCCGTTTTGGCGTTGTCGTTGGTGAGGTCCACGCGCTGCTCTGCACCGCTAATTTGGATTTCCAGATTCCAAGAATATCGCTTGCCGCCCAACTCCACCGGCTTGGGCGTGGAGATGGAATAGCGCCCGGGCGGCAGCTGCCTTTCCGCTTTGCCATCCAGATCCGTCTTTAAAGCTGTTGGAGCTTCCGCGGTCCCCTCCCTCCGAAAGTGGATAATGTAAAAAGGGACGGGTTTCTGATTCAAATCCTTGTCTACCAGGACAACGCGCACTTTGACGTTTACAGGCGTGGTCTGCGGGCCTGCGCCAATGTCAGGAGTGAAGAGCAACGAAGCCATCAGCAAATAGGCGTACATAACATGGCTCTCCTGCGCCCAACTGCTTGCCCTGTCCGATTTCTCCGCCTTCGAGGATTGGATTGTATCTTAGCGCTTTGTGGACTGATGCGTGGAAATCATATTTGATGCCAGCAAAGTCGGGGTTAACGGAAGAGGCCGGCGGGGAGGTGCGGGATGGGTCGCGGGGGGAAGCGAAAGCGTTGACCTGCGGCGGAGGGGGTACTTACCATTGAGGGATGAGCTTGAGATCACGTCGAGGGAAAATGCGGAACGCGGGCGCCTGGCTGCTGGTGGCGATGAGCTTCGCGGGTTGCGAGGATGCGGCGAAGCGGCCGGTGCAGGCGCACGCTCCGGCGCTCGGTCCTTCACAGGAACCTCAGCAGCCGCAACCGGCACGCACGGCACAGGGACAGCGGGCGCAGGCGCTGGCGGCACAGGCCGGGCCGGGCACGGTCGGGAATCTGCCTTTGCGGAACTTGAAGGCGCAGCCGCTGATTTCGCTGGCGCCGCGAACGCCCGGGGGGATTCCCTACCTGATTGAGAGAGTGAAGGAAAAGTTTGCCGCGGGAGAGACCAATTACAAAGCCGGGCATCTGGCGGCCGCGCGGCGGGACTTTGACGACGCGGTGGACTGGATGCTGGAGAGCGGGTACGACCCGAACAGCGACCCCAAACTGAGCGAACTATTTCACCAGGTCACCGACACGATTTACGCATACGAGTTGCAGGCGTTCCGCGCGGGAGACGGGTTCAGCGAGGCTCCGGCGGTGCCTGCGCCGATTGACGAAGTGGCGGAAATGACCTTTCCGGTGGACCCGAAGCTGAGGGAGCGCGCGGAAGAGGCGGCGAAGAGCGTTTCTCACGACTTGCCGCTGACGGTGAACGACGTGGTGGCGTCGTACCTGAATTTTTTCCAGACGCCGCGCGGGCGGGCGATCGTGGAGACGGGGCTGCGGCGGAAGGGGAAGTACGACGACATGATCGCGCGGGTGTTGAGGGAAGAGGGCGTGCCGCAGGACCTGATCTACCTGGCGCAGGCGGAGAGCGCGTTTCAGCCGCTGGCGCTTTCGCGGGCGGGAGCACGGGGCATCTGGCAGTTCGTGCAGTGGCGCGGGAACGAATATGGATTGAAGCGGACATGGTGGGTGGACGAGCGGATGGATCCGGAGAAAGCTACGCGGGCGGCGGCGCAGCACCTGCGGGATCTTTACGGACTCTTCGGGGATTGGTACCTGGCGATTGCGGCGTACAACTGCGGGCCGGGAAACGTGCAGAGGGGCGTGGAGCGGACGGGGTACGCGGATTTCTGGGAGCTGTACAAGCGGAATGTGCTGCCGCGGGAGACGAAGAATTATGTGCCGATCATCCTGGCGCTGACGCTGATCGCCAAGGACGCGCCACACTATGGAATTTCCGTGGACCCGGAGCAACCGGTGGAGACGGATGTGGTGAAGCCGGGGCGGGCGATAGACCTGCGGCTGGTGGCGGAGACGATTGACGTGGACGTGGCCACGCTGCGGACGCTGAATCCGTCCCTGTTAAGGATGGCGACGCCGGACGATCCCGCGTTTGTGCTGCACCTGCCGAAAGGGACCGCGGAGGCGTTTTCGGCGGAGATTGCGGATATTCCGGCGGACAAGTGGGTAAGCTGGCGGCGGCACCGGGTGGAGAGCGGGGAGACGCTGACGTCGATTGCGAAGAAGTACCGCGTGACGCCGGGGGCGATTGCGGCGGCCAATGACCTGGAGGCTGGGACGGGGCTGGAGGCGGGGGAGAAGCTGATTATCCCGGCGGCGCGGCCGGTGGAAGAGACCAAGAGCCGGCTGGTACGATACCGGGTGAGGCGCGGGGATACGCTGGGGGGAATTGCGGACCAGTTCAGCGTGACAGACGGGGATATCCGGAGATGGAACGGGCTGAAGGGCGGCAAGGTGAGTCGTGGGATGGTGCTGCGGATTTACACGGTGGGGGGCGCACCGGAGACGCGGACGGTGAAGAGTTCGGCGAGAACGCGGCGGAAGAAGCCGGCGAGCGCCACCGGGAGCAAAGGCGGAAGCCAAACGAAACCCTGACTGGAAAAGGCTGGACGCAGCGAAGGGAGAGAGGCAAAATATTTTGCCTGCAAGCGGGCCGGCCGTGTCACGAAAGCTTGACAAGGACGTGGGAGTGGGATAACAAATCGCAAGGACGGAGTGCAGGGCGTCTCCGACTGGTGCAGCGTGCCAAGAACAACGGGTAAGAAGGTTCCCCATGGGGAGGAGAGCATGGAATTCGAGAAAGATCAGTTTGAGGACGACGAAGAGCTGTCCCGGTTGGAAGACGACGAGGAACTCGGCGGAGAGCCGGGAGGCGTCGTTGAAGAAGAGGAAGAACTGCTGATCGTGGAGGAAGAGCCCGCCGATGAGGGGGACGAACCCGCGGTGAAACCGGCGGCGAAGCCCGCGCCGAAAAAGGCTGCTCCCAAGAAGGCGGCGAAGAAGAAGGCCAAGAAACCCGCAAAAAAGGCTAAGAAGAAGCCGGCCAAGAAAGCAAAGGCCAGGCCTAAGAAAAAGGCAGCGAAGAAAGCCAAGAAGCGCCGCCGGTAGAGACCCGGCGCGGTTTCGAAAATTTCACCAAAGGCTCCCCGAGAAAATCGGGGGGCCTTTTTCTTGCGCGGGCGTACTGGAATGGAGAGAGGCTAGGGCGCGGGGGAAGAGATGGGTGGACCAAAATGAAGAAAGCTGCGTGCCGGAAGAGGAAAGAGAGTCGGTGGAAATGGCGAGAGGCTTGCCTAGAGAATTAAGTACCGCTACGATAACCGCACATGGTCAGGGCTTTGGAGCAGATCCGGCGGATGCGCGGCGGCGCCCAGTCGCACCTGATGCGCTGCGCGGACGGAAACTATTATGTCGTGAAGTTTCAAAATAACCCGCAGCACCGGAGGATTCTGGTGAACGAGCTGCTGGGTACACGGTTGGCGTCGCGGCTGGGGCTGCCGACGACGCCGGTGGAAGTGGTCGAGGTGGGGACGGAGCTGATCCGGCTGACGCCGGAGCTGTGCATTGAGCTGCCAAGGTCGCGGACGCCGTGCGCGGCGGGGCTGCAGTTCGGCTCGCGCTATCCGGGGGATCCGCGGCGGATGGCGCTGCACGATTTTCTGCCGGACGAAAAACTGCGCGAGGTGCGAAACCTGCACGATTTTGCGGGGATGCTAGTTTTCGACAAGTGGGTCTGCAACACGAATGGACGGCAGACGGTGTTTTTTGAGGAGGCTTCGCGGACGAGTAGGGTGACGCCGGGAGCGGCAGAGGCTGGCGTGACACAGAGAGAAGTTGCACGTGGAACGTTGCCGAGCGGTGAAGCAGTGCGTGAAGAAGGGCGTGAAGATGCCGGGAGCGGGCGGGCGTACCGGACGGTGATGATTGACCAGGGATTCTGCTTCAACGCGGGGGAGTGGAATTTTCCGGATGCGCCGCTGCGCGGGTTGTATGCGCGGAGCCGGGTGTATGAGGGAGTGACGGGAATGGGTTCGTTCGGGCCGTGGCTGGAGCGGTTGGAGAAGCGCATCACGGAAAAGGTGCTGGCGGAATTGGCGGAGGAGATTCCGCCCGCGTGGTATGAGGACGACTACGACGCGGTGCTGCGGGTGTTGGAGCAGTTGCACCGGAGAAAGAGGCGGGTGGAGGAGATGATCCTGTCAGCGAAGAGTTCGAACCGGCAGCCGTTTGGGAGTTGGAGGGAGTGACGGGGGAAAGCGACCAGTGGCCAGCGACCGGTGGCCAGTGAAGAGTAAGCAGTGACTGGTGACTGGTAAAAAGCTTTCCAGGGGACAGGGGCTCCCAGCTGTCAACTGTTGGCTATTGAATAGGAGTCTGAACCGGGCTGGGGTTGGTTTTCACCAATCACTAATCCCTAGTCACCAGTCACGCGACGTTAGGAGGAGTTCGATGGGTACACCGACGCACGAAACAAGCACGACGGACCACACGCTCGCTTACCGCGTGCTGCGGTACACGCCGAACCTGGTGCGCGACGAGTGGGTGAATATCGGCGTGCTGGTGTTCGATCCGCAATCGGGCGAGCGGCGGATGCGGCTGATCGAAGAACCGGAGGAGTATGCACGCGTGCGGCGGCTGCACCCGCGGGCAGACGAGGAACTACTGCGGGCTTTGCGCGACGACCTGGAAAACCGGTTTTTAACGGCGACGCAGCTTTTTAACGGAAACGGATCGTACGACAGGCCGGGCAACGGGCATGCCAGGGAGGACTGGATGAGACTTCTCGGAAAGTGGGACGAGACGCTCTCGAACGCGTTGCAACTGGCACCGCAGAAGGGCGTGCATGCGGACGACCTGGATGCCGAGACCGAGCGCTTGTACGCGGACCACGTGGCCTTGCAGCGCGGTGCGGCGCGGGTGGGGGCGCCGGGGAGCCGCGGGGCGATCCGCTCGTATTGCGCGCAGGTGTTCAAGCAGGCGCGGCTGTGGGAGCGGCTGCAGAAAAGCCTTCCCGCCGCAGAGTTCACGTTTTCGGGCGACCCGATGCGCATCGATTACGGGTACAGGCGGAACGGCACGCGCGGGTTCGTACAGACGCTGAGCGTTTCGCGGGCGCCGGGGGATGTGAAGTCGCTGGCGTACACGGTGGAGCGCATCCGCAACAAGGTGGAGGCTAGCGAATTTACCGCAGTGACGGACGTGCATCTGCTCGCGGAGAACGAGCGGCACCAGTTTGTGCGCGAGACCCTGCGCGACGCGGGCGTGGAGGCGGTGCCGCTGGAGGGGTTGGCGGTGTGGACGGCGCGGATGCGATCGATGATTCAGTGAGGCAGTGATCAGTAATCAGTATGAATTGGGGAGAGGATGGATAACAGATAACAGCGATCAGAGAACAGGAACCGACTCAGGCGAAGGCTAGGTAGTTGACGAACAGCCACGCGCACACGACGGCTTCGCTGCCTATCACCATCCAATAGAGGAGGGGGCGCTGGATTCGAGTGGCACTCGGCCACAGACGATTTCCTGCTAAAGTTCCAGAGAGAAGCTGACATATGGGCAGGGCAAGAAAAAAAGCACAGCCTGCGCGTAACCAAACGGCTCCACGCAAAGCACGCAAAAGCAATGTGGTTGCACTTATCACCGAAAAAACTTGCCAAGACTGGTCGCCAGGCATTGGTCGCTCGAAACCAGTCACCAGTCACTAGACGAGGGGCTCGGACCAGCTTTCCAGGGTTTCCTTTACTTTGTGTAAAAACTGGTGGGCCACGGCGCCGTCGACGACGCGGTGGTCGTAGCTGA
>Ga0210399_10000550_pt1 | contig 29850 bp, 23 predicted proteins | sample IncBWC14MmetaG_FD_150865 | JGI IMG/M metagenome (GOLD analysis project Ga0210399, IMG submission 150865) | Forest soil microbial communities from Barre Woods Harvard Forest LTER site, Petersham, Massachusetts, United States - Inc-BW-C-14-M | ecosystem: Environmental > Terrestrial > Soil >... | reverse complement strand
GCCGCAACCGCCAGCGCGCACCTTCAAACGGATTAATCGAACGCGCGCAGAGCACCGTGCCGAATTTCGACCGTTCGCGGAAACACGCATCCGATTAATCACTAGCGTTAATCAGGGGCTGAAGAAGTTTTCGCGCATTCCTTGATGGCGGCGCGCAGTCTCTCCTGTTCTTTTGCCGGAAATGGTTCTCTCCACTCGCGCTGGTAGCCATCAAAGCCTAGGTTAACCCTTATCAATTCGAGAGAACTCAGCAATTGTCGAGCGAACGTGATCCATTTGCCAGTCGCTTTGAAAATACACTCGGATTCCCGCCAATGCTGCCCTGGAATCCCATCGTCGAACTTCAGAATTTCCAACTCCAATTCGCTGCCTCTGCGACGAAGCTTCCAATGCAACTCGCCGGGCTCTTGAGACCAACAGCAATCTGCTGACGTTGCGGTTTGCAGTCTCTCTACAGCTTCAACGAGGTCGCTAATGGCGTTCGTGGGAACATGTGAGCCCGTGAGGACCAACTCTTTGTCGCCGTCGGTCAGGCGTGCGAAGGCCCAGCCGCTCTGTGGATTGTCCAAAGTGATTCTCAGCATCTGTTACTTTCGGAACCTGCAAACATTCAGAATTGGATTGTCAGACATGCAGGCGCTTCTTGCAACGTCCCGATTAGTCGTGCTAATCGGACAAATCAAGTACTAGTGGCATGTAACAGCTATTTATAGACTTTCCTCCGCCACGATAGACGCGATAACGCTGTCGCTATGCCGATCCATCGCGCCATCTCAGTACACAATCAGTTGGTACAGGCCACTAGGCCGGACTTAGGAGAATCTTTGCATGCCGGGCACGATATGGCGTGCGTCGGTGTCTCAAGAATAGAGCCATGTTTATTCTTACTGTGCCATGGGATTTGCGCTCATTATGGGTCGTTCTTACGATTACCGCCAAGGTATATCTTCTTCTGCTGACCACGGCCACCGGTTACTCGACATATTGCCTTGCTCGCGCCACCTTTCGGCTCCGCGAACTGCTGAAGCGGATGGCAGCGGCCGACGCGGGCGATATGGGGCGACGTCTAGCTGCAATGAATCGAGGAATTGCAACCTTGCGCCAGTTCCATGCTTTACTTCTTTTGTTGTTCGGAGTCTGTTGCACAAACGAAGTGTTCGCGACACTGCGAATGATTCAAAACTCCTCGATGTCTCTCTCAGCCGCCCAGATTAACGCCTTTGAGCCGGTGGCAGCGTTTGCCTTCGTCGTCTTCGTGGTGTTCATATTTCTGCACGTCTTCCAGTGGAGCCTCGAAGCCAGCCTGCAATCAGCCATCGCAGCCAACAGCAAGACTTGTAGAAAAACTTCTGAAAATCCGCCGCGAACCTGAAGCAGTGGAATTTAGGGGATGGCTGACTGGTGTCGACAGTCTCAGCGACACAGAGCTTCATGAACGAGTTGCGAGCCTGAATGCCAAATTAGGATTGGCAGCCCAGACTGGGGCAGGCAAAGCGTTGCGTTTCCTGGTGACGACCGTGACCGGCATCGTAGCACCCGTAGTGGGCATCGCCCTTGGAGCACTAGACCAGTTTGCGTGGGATAAGTTCGCTCGGCGTTCAGGAGTCGTCGCGTTCGTTAACGAGAAGTACCCCTCGATCTTCGGTGCCTGACAGAAGGCCTATGCCTTTTCTATGCCTCAAAACTCGGACCGACAGCAACCAAAACGGTCCAACCCAACTTCGGAAATTTGCTGGATTCTCGAGGGTTTCGTCGGGTTCTCTTGGTCCGTGTCGGCACCGAGATTGCCCTCATAACCCAACCGTCCACCGAGTCTGTACCAAGAAGTTGTGTCCCAGCCTTCGGACGTGGTCGACGAACAAGGGGAAGGACCTGCGAGGCAGCAGTCCGGAGCCCTTCGAGCCGCTTGATTTCATAACTATGTCTGCTCCCTCGACACGGGTAGACTTTGGTTGCTTGACGACTAAGAGGAGTGTGGCTAAGGCTGAACCCGACGGATCGAGTCTTTAGGTAAATCGCGGGTGTCTGAGTTATGGCAGTGTCGAGATTGGAGGAAAAGTGGGCTGAGAATGAACTTTTTGGCCCGCAAGCCCGAATAACAAAGTGGAGACGGAAATTGGCTGACGACCGCAAAACATGGGAGCGGATCTGCCGGGGCGATGCTCGGGCATTTGACGCGTTTTACCGCGAGCACGGACCGAGATTGCAGGCATTTCTGAGACAGATCCTGGGGAATCCTCAAGCCGCGGAAGACGTGATGCAAGAAACGTTTGCACAGATTTGGCGACGCCCGAATGGGTTCGCTCCCGAGCGGGGAACACTGCGTGCGTATCTCTTCGGAGCCGGGAGAAGACGCGCCGCGGAATGGTGGCGCAAGCAGGATCAATGGTGTCCGGCTGCGGCGGGCGAAATCGCCGCGTCTAACACGGAAACGAGCTTGCTTGTTGGCGACGCATTCGGTCGGCTGGTTGAAGAGCAACGGACGTTGATTTGGTTACGGGAAATTGAGGGACAGTCTTATGCCGAATTGGCTGAGATTCTGGAAATACCTCTGGGAACAGTGAGGTCGCGGCTGCACGCCGCGCGGGAGGAGTTGCGGAAGGTGTGGCACGCAACACAGGGAGCCAAGAAGGAGGGCCAATGAAATGTGAGGATGCGGCGGAGTTTGTTTCTGCTCTGTACGACGGGGAGAGGATACCGCGAGAGGCTGCAGAGCACCTCGGTGAGTGTGAGCGGTGCCGAGTGCGACTGAATGCTTACTCAGCTATAGGCGCGGAGTTGCGGCGAGTGGCGAGATTGGAGGAGCCCACTGATGACCTGAAAACGGGCCGGTGGGAGGAGCAAGAGAGGATACGCTTGAGTTGGTGGAACAAGGGAAGAGAGACGATGCCGATCCCGAAGTTTGCTTTTGCCTTGATGCTGGGGGCCATCTCTCTACTCTCCGGCGGCCTGGTTTTGGTGCGGGCGCGGCCCGGCGAACCGGGGCCAGTGCTGTGGTTGACGTCGAAGCTCCTGCCCGATGGCACAACATTCCACTGCGCCTTGGCCACTGACGGACGACCTGACAGCGATGGTTGCGGCCATTACGGCCACCTACCTCATGCTGGTCTTCTTTCGGTGAACGTCCGATTCGTTCGCAGGGAAGGCGAGCGAGTGGAATTAGGCGTAAAGACGAGATATGAAAACCCGCCGCCGATTTTCACGGCCCCCTATTCTTCCGCCGATAGGTTGAAGGACGTCGCCGAGGAGAGCGTCTGGATCGAACCCGGCGCCAAGCAGGAAGTTGTAGTCGCGGGATTGGGGCAAATCGAATTGACCGGCGAGTTCATGGACCACAAACCTCCGGCGTTTTTTGGAACTGGCGACACCGTAGACCCGCAAGCAAATCAATTTCGGATTGTGGCGCCCGTGCTCCTTCGAGGCAAAGAAGTCGTATTCAATTTCGCCGGTGCTTCCTCCAGTGGCGTGAGTCCAAATGCCGGTGTAGCGATCTATTGGCCGGGGGAGGGCAGGTACCTCATGTCGGCCGCTCCGTTCAAGGATGCTGTTGAGGGCCGCGTGGATGTTAGCCAAATCACATTCAGTTTAGAGGGTCAAGATTATGTGCTCTTGACTGCCGTGCCAGTGACGCGGTCCAAGCGCGTCTGGATCAAGCGCGAACCTGAGTACAGGCCATCGGAGCACATCCCGGGCGCAACCGACGACCAGGGGATGCTCGGAGGGGAAAGTGCGGGCGAGTTCCCAAAGGAGTGAATACGACGTTACTGTTGTGAACGGAGGGTATCCGCCCAACTCCCGATAAACCCAGTTCCCCTGCCACTCTGCGTCTCGGAGAATCAGGATCGATGTAAAACGGTGAAGACACAACCACTCGAATCGCCGCGTCCAAAATGCCCGTCGCGGCCGGAATCCGCGTCCAACTGCGTCCAAAACACGGGTTTTTATAGGGAATTTTGGTATTGGGAAGCCCGTAAACTCAACTGCATCAACAGGGTTTATGGAGCGGGCGATGGGAATCGAACCCACGTCCCAAGCTTGGGAAGCAATCGAAGCTAACTGGCTTCATGCGACGGCCAGCCACACGAACGTGACCGGCAAGCGTTCGGTCCAATTCCGTCCCCCGGCACCATCCGAACGTACATCCCCTAGCAAATCCCACTCGCCGCTTAGCTTGTAAGTGTCTACTTCTGGAGTGAGTGTAATTTCCGTGCAGTGCTTCGCCAGTTCTGCCTTCGCCCTCGGAATCTCTCCGGTGAGTCGCCCCTGAATATTCTGCAGCTCACTCAACACAAAAGCCTCAACCTCCATGAGCCTGGCGGCGATCCCGCGGCCATCTGTCGCGAGCAACTCATCGCTGATCTCTTCGAGGCGCCGTTCACGTTTCTCAAGCTCGGCGAGAAGGGCGGGTGAATGGCGCCCGGCGGCGATTATGCCTTCCCTGAGTCCGGGCTGCCCGGCTGTCCGGAATTGAGGACAGAAATAGAAATTCCCCTGCCCGTGCTTCGGAGGCCGGTATCCTCGGAGGGTGAAGGCCGGCTCCAATATCGTCATTCGCTGTGGCACCCCCGATTGCGGTTGGGGTTTCTCCACGCCTGACCTGGGCGAGCTTGCGCTCAATTGCTGTTACTGCGCCTTCCGGAAACACAGCATTGAGATCCACGGCCTAAGTCAGGACAATGCTGAGGATGCTTGGGTGCACTTCGACATTGAACACTGGATCCTCACGCTTCGCAGTTCGCAGCGGGCAAATCTAAAGTTTATATTTGTCAGCGGACGGATCGCTCGCATTGGGACCAATTCACTCCGTTGGGACCAACTTGGGACCAGAACACCCCGTCTTATGGCCTTATTCGGTAGGTTGAGCAGCGTAAGGGCAACAGAATCATCGGGAGTTATGGTAGGGGCGGTGGGGATCGAAATTGAAATCCACTTTCAGAAGTCCTGAGTTGTCAAAGGCGTAGCGCCACTGCCCATATTCCAATTGGTGTCAAATGGTGTCAAATCTCGCTGACCACCTCGTTTTTCCCGTTCACCGAGTTTCCAACAATAGACCAGGAGTCGGCGTCGGGCCCAATTTCGCGGCGCGGATGGCAAGACAACTGCCGTCTAAACGAACTCAGGAGCTTGTTTTTTGGGGGAAGTGTAGGATAGGCTAATCGGCGCGCAGAGAAACCAGAGGTCCTCTCATGTTCTGCTCTCCGTGGAAGTCCTTTCCTGTTGTTTTGGTGATTACCGCAAATATTTTGGTTGGGTGCAGTGGCGGAGGCGGCGGCACGACCATGCCGGCGACGTCGACATTTGCCAGCACGCCTGTAATGGCGGCCGAAGAAGGCATGACGTACACGTATCAAGTGACGGCGACTTCATCGGACATGAGTTCGATTACATATGAGTTGAGCAGCAGCCCGATGGGGGCAATGCTTTCCGGGAATACCCTTACGTGGACGCCGACGCACCAGGAGTCGCGGGTGGCGAACGCGTTCACGGTGAAAGCGAGGACCGCGACAGGCGGAAGCGCGACACAGACGTGGAGCGTTTCGCCGAACGGGAATATCAATATCACGAATGTGATTACGTATTGGGGACCGTCCGGACCGAAAAATGCGCAGCGAATTTATCCGCTGGGGGCTTTGTATCCCGCGGTGTTCGTTCCGCAAACGGACGGGTCGCTGGTGCGGCTTGGCGGCGCAGCGAATCCGGACGGAAGCTTCAGCATTCCGAACGTGCCTGCCGGGTACGTTTGGCTGCAGGTGGCTGCGGAAGGATATTACTGGATAGCGACGAGCGACTTCGATTTTGGGTTGGATTTTGTGGGTTCTCCGATCGCCGGTCTAAAGGGGCCGCAGACGACGACGTTCAACTACTCGATCGGCGGGTTGCAACCGGCCCAGCCCGGGGACTACGTCGCTGTGCGATCGGAAAGCGCAAATTTGTTTCAACTGCCGCTTCCTTTTTTTCTGGCTAATGGGGCGACGAGCGTCAATGAAGTGATCCCTGACGACAGCGTCATCGACTGGTCGAAGATTGACACGCTTTTTATCGGGGAATACCTGGTGACGAGCAGCGGATCCTTTAACGGAATTACGCTCGGGCCGTCGCAGACGCTTACAGGACTGTCCCTGACGGATGGATCTACGAACAACATAACGGCGACGCTTGCCCCGAGTCCCGCGGCTAGCGTTCCGTTGAGTATTCAAGGGACGCAGTGGGCGAACGTGGGGACCGGGATTGCGCCGGGTGTCTCGGCTCCAAATTCCACCGACTATTTCTTGTACGCCCAGCCGTTTTTGACTGACCGGCTGCGGGCGCCCTTTTTCGCCGTGGGGAACGGACCCGACTTTACGATGCTGCGTCCAACTCCGCCGCCACAAGGGCTAATCACGTTGTCCACGTTTGGCGTTTGCGGAAGCGCCACGATACCGCCGAATTTCCCGCTGCCCACATTTACTTTGCCGCCGATCGTGACGGATGTCGACTACGGAGCGCTGTCCTATGGGGATCCCTTTCCGGCGGCGTGGCAACGGCTGTTTCAATATTGCCAGGAGATGCAGGTGAGCCTGCCGCGGCCGAATTCGACGGTTACGGATACGTTTATCCTAGTGAACCGGCAGACGACAGCGGTGCCCGTGGGGCCGGTTACGCCAATATTGGGGCCGGTGCAGAATCCGATGATCAACGGCGCAAATATTTTCCAGGCGGCGGCGCTGAATACGACGAGCGTAAGCCTGTCGTGGAGTCCGCCGGCGGTTGGGCAGCCCTACGGTTATTATGTGACGGTTTATCAGCTTGGGACGCTGACGAACGGCGGAACGGTGGAATATATTCCGATGGGGCGGTTCGGAACGGCAAAGACTTCGATGCAGGTGCCGTTTCTAGGCGCGGGGAATACATTTCTGTTCCTGATTGCGTCGGAGACCGACGCACTGGCGAATATGGAGATGAATCCGCTGCGTGCGAAAGCGCCGAATGGCGAGGCAACGGTGTTGTCCGCGCCGTTTACGATTGCTACAGGGGCGATGGCGGCGGTGAAGCAGTAGAAAATAGAAATTGGAAAACAGACAATTTGAAAGCTGCATCCGCTGTTGGATGCATTGAAGATTCCACGCGGCGGATTCCATTCGATGAGGCGCGGTGCGGCGAGCTCCCTGCTTGCGGACGGTGCAACCCCGGCTGTCGTGCAACGGCAACTGCGGCACTCTGACGCAACGAATCACACTGGGAATTTACGGTCATGTCGTCGGTGATGAGCAGCGCAGCACGGTTCAAAATCGCTCGGCAAGGCTGGCGAATTAGGGCCAATTGTTAGAAAGGGGAAATTTGAGTTCTTAAGAATCAATTGGTTTGGTAGGGGCGGTGGGAATCGAACAAATCCGAATGAACCAAACAAAGGCGTTACCACCCGTTCCGCAGTTCAATTGGAGTCAAATGGAGTCAAGTGTGTCCTAGCGTTGAAAGAGTGTCATCACAACTTCGGGCTTCCGCACGTATTTGGGGGGCATCACCTTAAAGACCAAAATATATCCATATATAATAGCGGGCCATTCACAAATGAGCCCAGCCAACAACAGCCCCATCAAACCCCGCCAAGAGCCGCAGGAACAGCAAATGTTAAGAAGAGGCTGACTGCCAGCCAGATACACCGCTGCCACCAGACCGGCAAGAGAAGAGCTCTACAGTGCGGACATTCTCTGCACGGCGGCTTGCTTCCTAGCGGCTTTATTCCAAGGTCCACCGAACAGTTGGGACCGCGTTTCTGTCTTGGAAATCGTCAGCCATTAAAACGCATGTTATCACCGCGTCGGTCAATTAGCTGGAAATGAGAAATGACGGAACTTGGTTGACTCCAGTTAATCAACCTCTGAAGGCGATTGAATTGGCGGCACTTAGCTTTCCGAGCGACGGCCTCAATTGGAAACTAGATGGAAACTGAGACGCCTGATCGCCTTATGAAACCTAATTGGGTGTTTCCGAAGCGCATCGTCCGACGATGATCTTGCGAAAGACTCGGGCGACGGAACCACTTCCTCACCTAACCATTCTGCGATCTCTTGCTAGGTCGGGGACAAAGGGTGCCGTCAGTCTGTTGACATTCATCAGATATAGCTTGATAATTATTCGAGTATGCCTGATTTCACCAGCGGCGACTACGCTCCGTGTCGGGAACTCCTCCTGAAACGCCTCCAAGAACCCGCACCAGGCCGAATCCAGCTTCTCACGGGGCCTCGGCAGGTTGGCAAGACCACGCTGCTCCTTGAAATCGCCGCCCGGTTTGGTGATGCCGCAGTCTACGCTGCTGGGGACGAACCGGACGCGGCGCTTCCCGGATTTTGGGAGCGTCGTTGGGCTGAGGCCGAAGCCCGCGCTCGCCGCGCGACAACGGTTCTCCTGCTGGATGAGATTCACTATTTGGATGGTTGGGCAAAACAACTCAAAGGGTATTGGGATCACCTGCGTCGACGGACTATTCCGGTCCACATTGTCGCAACGGGATCATCCGCACTGCGGGTAACGACGGGATCGCGCGAGAGCCTGGCCGGGCGCTTCGAACGGTTGACCCTCAGCCACTGGTCAGCTTCGTCGCTTGTGAATGTCTTTCAGATTCCCCGAGATGAGGCGGCTTCGCTTGTCGTCCACTTCGGATCCTATCCTGGTGCGATGGCTCTGCGGAATGATCCTAAACGATGGGCTGCCTATGTCAAAGACGCCATCATAGAGCCTGCTATCGGCCGCGATGTTCTGGCGTTAGGTACAGTTCGACGGCCCGGGCTGCTGAAACAGGTGTTTGCAGCGGCAACCGGATGCCCCGCGCAGATTGTTTCCCTGCAAAAATTACAGGGGCAACTTCGTGACAAGGGTGCCCTTGAAACGGTGGCTCACTATCTCGCACTGCTTCAAGACGCCTATCTGGTAGCGCCTCTGGAAAGATTTTCGCAGTTAACGCACCGTCGCCGGGCTGCCCCCCCCAAGCTTGTGTCACTGAACAATGCGCTCATATCCTCAATGCATCCCGACGGACCTCCGGATCAAGAGCGTGAGCCTGCGAGGTTCGGTCTTTGGCTGGAAAATGCGTGCCTTGCATTCGCGATCAACCAAGGGCAGCGGGTGACTTACTGGCGTGAAGAACCGCTGGAAGTCGATGCAGTGTTCGAGGGGAGTTGGGGAGACTGGGCCGTCGAAATAAAGACAGGCGGCTTTGAGCTTTACGATCTCAAAGGACTTCTGGAGTTCTGCAGGCGGAATAAGAAGTTCCGGCCCCTGATCATCACCGCGCCTGGCGACGAGCCCCTAGCCAGCCGACACGGCTTGCTGGCCATCAGCTGGAAGCAATTCTTGGTTGACGGCCCACCTCAACCATAAAGAAAACACCCGCGTTTCTTTTCCCATACTCAACCGGTTATCTCGGAAGCTCGTGACTGCAGTCAGGTCGCACTAGATACTGGGCACATTCCTGATCAATGCGGTCTGGCCAAATTGCTCAGAAATCCGGCAATCACCCGCGCGAGGCGTTCGGCAGTGATGGACTCGGGTAGAGGGATCTCAAGACTCGGACGTCGTGTGTGCGCGTCCGTCCGCAACAACGCGGAAAGGCTACGCTCGATCGGTCCAAAACCATCCGCGCCGCTTGGGGATGAGAGCGACTCCAAGAGGATCAGACCTGCCTCTAGAAACTTAGAAGCAGCCTGCCTAGTGTCCGGCACGGACAAGCCGGACCGTGCATCGCCATCTTGGGCTGGACTCTGCGCAACGTGCATCGTCCCATCCGCAGGAAGGTGAGGCCCGGTCCCTGTCAGACCTCCGCAGGGGTCGGTGGTTTTCGCCGCGGCTTTCCCGCTCCGCTTCGCTTCCATTACGGCCACTGGTTGGGGCGGCTCCGGAGTGAGTACGGGTTTCGGCCTACCAGGCTGGTCGCTGAAGACGTCTTTGATCACGTGCATCATGCTCTTGCGGCCGAGCTTTTCAAAACTGATGTCGTCCTTCGCCTCATCGAATAATCCCGTGAACAACGCCCTTTTGAGCCTAAGAGTTTCCCAAACGCGTTCCTCAATGCTGTTCTCGGTCAACAGATGGATCACTTGTACGGGCTGCGTTTGGCCGAAGCGATGAACACGGCCGACACGTTGCTCTAATCGGGCAGGATTCCAGGGGGGCTCAAAGTTCACGACTGCCGAGGCCGCCTGTAAGTTCAACCCGACTCCGCCAGCATCGGTCGAAAGGAAGACCTTGCAGTCGGGATCCTTTCCGAACCGGGCGATTAGCTCGCCACGTTTTCGCGCAGGCACGTTGCCGTGCAAGGACACCCAACCAATTTTCAGCTTCATCAGTTCCTGACCGGCCAAGTGCGTCATTCGCTCGTACTCGCTGAAGACAACCACCTTGCGCTTTTCTTCCACCGCTAGCTCGTGAACAATCTCGCGGAACTCCTCAAGCTTGGGAGAGAAATTCGTCGCCTTGTCAAACAAGAAGGTAGAGTTACAAAGCATGCGCATGTTCTGGATACAGCAAGTGATGCGACGCAGGTCGATCTCGGAGAGCCAGCCCTGTCGCTTCCATTTGTGCATCAGCCTCGCGAGAATGTCGCTCTGTTCCCAATAGGGACCTGCCTGTTCGGGCGTCATTCGGACACGGAAGATTTGATCGGTCCGCTTCGGCAGTTCGGGAAGCACCTCTTTCCGAGTCCGGCGGAGCAGGATCGCCTCGAGTTGTTGGTGAATTTGCTCCAAGCCTCGATAACCGAGTAATTTCCCCTCTTCGCTCTCCATCCGGTGTTCCTTGAGAAACCGGAAGGCCGGCCCCAGACGGCGACCGTCCACGAACTCGACGACCGAAAAGAGCTCTTCGAGCTTGTTTTCAAGAGGCGTACCTGTCAATACAAAGGTATAACGACTCTTCAATTGCTTGATGATGCGGGCAGTACTTACCAGCACTCCGTCGGGCGGCCGGTTTCTACTGTGTCATTTGAGCCATGTGTTTGCGGACGTTCTCAGGAATTCGTGGCCGGGCAGCTCGCCGCTTCCATTTCCAAAAAAACTTGAAACCTTCCGATGCCAGCAGATCAACGTCTCGGGTTTGACCATAGGGCGGTGGAGGACCATTCTTTCTTGTGAAAGTTTTCGTCTACGATCAAATCTTTGGTTCCAGGCGGTAGCACCTGAAGGGTCTTAAGGAATTCGATGAGATCGTCCTGCTCCTGGGCCGTAAGCGCAACGAACGCCGCGCGAACCGAAGCAGCCTCTCCACCATGAGCCAAGACGGCTTGTCGCATGGTCGTGAAGAGTCCGTGGTGAAAGTAAGGCGGCTGGTTCGCTACACCCCAGAGCCGCCTTGTTAAGAACCTGCGATTCCCTGCTTTGAATTTGGCAGACCAGGTTGTCTCATTCATGTCGAGGGGCTCCCCCTCGTCGCTTGGATCGCAGATGTCATGGAGTTTGAAATCCGTAAAGGCCGGCACGTAAACGAGTCCATCTTTGGAAACGCCCAAACGAGGTTGAGGGAGAGCCGGGTTATTGAGATCGAAGCGCAGCGTCTTTGTTTCACCCAGTCTGAGATTCCCCGGAGGGTTATAGGGACTGGGTTCGGAAAATATCCACCCTTCTTTATCCAAAGGGAGCGAAGGTACATGGCAGTTCGCGCAACCAATCCTTGCGAAAGCTTTCTCGCCAAGCACGACGGCATTCTCGACAGCAGGATCATTGGGGATGACCCTTCCGGGGACCGGCAAAGCCGACTGGTAAACTGTCGCGGCAGTCACATCAGCCCGTGTCAACTCATTCGAGAATCCATCACCGTCGGGATCTGTGTTTGCGCCGAAGCGTTCGGTCGACTGAATGCCGTGATGCTGATTAAACGAGGTGTTCGTAAATTCGCGTAGAGAAGCGGCGTTGCCCGCCTGATGCCAAGGGCGAATCACGAGGTTGGGCGGGTCCTGAGTGCCGTTCGAAATGATACTCGAGCGAGGCAAGCCATCCACCTGCGAAGTATCCCAAAGTCCGTCAGCCCGACGACCGATACGGCCAAAAGATATGCCTTTCGAGACAAGCGGCTTTGATTCACCCGGCTTCAGGCTGTCACGAATTTTCTGTAGATCGTTTGTTATCTGGCGAGCCGCCATCTCCAGATAGCCGGCACCAAAAAGACCAGGGGTCGACCTCAAATTCGCGACGCTCTGCAGAGTTACCGGATCGCCCTGCTCGTCCAGGGTGCCGGCGGTGGGTACGCGGTCCTGCGGATCAAACGTGAGGAAATCGAAACGCTGACCTAGCACGAACACGTTGGTCGCAAAATCGCCGCCGCCACCGGGGATGCCAAAGGGAGCGTTATGACAGCCAGCGCAAGAATTTGCGTCGGGCCCGGAGACACGATTGAAGCTTCGAACTCCTGTAAGAGGTTTCCTGGGGTTCGAGAGAGGCTTGCCCGTCCCTTTCGCCAAGGGTCGTCCGCCGCCTTCCTGCTCGGTCCAGTTCGCGCAAAACAGCCGCTTGCCGTAGGAAATCAACTCCAATAACGGCGTATTGAATTCATCATCATCGCGCAAGTGCTCAGCTATGCTGACTTCGCGACCGATTTGCTTCTGCCATTTGGACGGCTTGTCATCTGCCGAAACCAGCCATGCGAGGCCCAAAAACGGGAGGCCTATGACCACATACTTCAACTTCATAAGTTCGCCCATTTCAAAACGCCACAGGGAAAGCGTACGATCCAAACGGCGAAACACCAAAACCGGCTGAATAGACGCCAAACGGCGCGTTTGCTGTAAACACCGATTCCGTAAACACGGGATAGAATGTCCACTGATACAGCCCGCCGGGTAGGGGAATAAAACTGGCTCCTTGCGCAATCGGTGCCCCATTCACCTTGACGCTAGACACGGCGGCGTTCGGCACGACGATGATCACGAAATTGGCAACGGTCTGAGAACCGGCCAAGCGGAATTCGTTTCGAAACGCATTGGTTGGAACAACCTGGAGAGCACTGGGCCCTCCCACCGCCGGTGCTTGCGGTACGAGTATTTGTCCTCCGAACTGCACTACGGTAATCGGATTATTGCTCGTGATGTGATATGCGGAGAGTCCCAAAACACCGTTTTGGATCTCTTTGAACTGGCCGCTAGCCAGAGCATATGTGGTGGTGGAAGCGCCATCATCGACTGTGACGGAGGTGCCGTCGCGGGCAGCCAGAATTCTGACCGCCGTGTCCAAAAAAGCTACTGAATAGAAGTCGGTTCCATAAAGCGACGCCACGGGAAACATCATTTCGGAGGTGATGTCGCAAGTCGTTGATCCGGCAGGAATGAAAGTACAACCGTTTCCTGCCACCACGCTCACCGGCTGGGTACTTACAATGTGGGATCCGGTGACGTCTCCGGCGCACTTGTATTGATAGGTCTGACCGTGGTTCAAGATTACATTCAGCTGGCTGCCGGCCTGAGAGCCCGAAACACTGTTGCACGTGGGAGTGATGGCCAAGCTCGTATTGTCCAGCGCCGCAGCGATGACAAATTCAGCGGGCCCTCCCACGTAGGAGGCCGCGAAATACTCTTTCCCTAGTGAGGAGGTGGGAATCGCCAGGTATGCGTCGTGGGTGCCATCCTGCGAATAGAAGAATGTTGCGGTGATCGCGGCATCGCTCACCAGGTGGATACCTTTTGTTTCGGTTGTCTGTTCGCTGGTAATCTGCAGAGAATTGGGCAAAACAATCATCTGCGGCGAGTTGGGTGTGACTGTGCCCTGGGTTGAAAAACCTGGAGCGGTCAGGGTGAAATTGGCAGTGGCTTCACTCAAAACCATAAGTTGCGCACCGCTTCCCTGGGGAAAGTTCTGGAAAGGCATCCAAAAATCTATCCCGCTACTCGTCAGCGATCCAAGAACAATCTGGCCCACATCCGTCGTGCCCGCCCGTATTGGGGTAGCGGCCAATGAACTGCCGGATGACATCACTCCCGCTAGATTTGTGAAGGTCGCTGTACACACAACGGAATTCTGAGCGGTAGGTACTCCGGAGATCGAGAAGCGCCCATTGGGGCTTGTTCTGCCGGCTATGCCTTTGCAAGAGACGTTGGCGCCGGAAATAAGCGTTCCGGACGAATCCACGACCGAGCCAACCACAGTGGTCAGGGGGTCTGCTTCAGTGGAGATCGTCACAGGGGCGGAACTTGCGATGGTTCCCGACAAGTCAGTCGCAGTCGCAGTGAGAATTATGCTTGTGGCACCGCCGATAGGAACGGCATAGCTGAACTGATAAGGGCTGGAACTGGTGGTGGCCACGGTCTGGCCGTTCGCCAGGAGCGACACGGCTTCAATTGGACCACCGGTTACCTGAAGCAGCACAGGCAGCGAGACACCCTCGATAACAGTGGCGCCGTTCACCGGTGAAGTAATTACCACTGTGGGCGGTCCCCCTACATTAACCACAACAAATCCCGAGGTTCCTTCATTAAACGCGGTGATAAGCGCAGTTCCGTTTGACACCGCGGTAACCACGCCGTTGGTGGAGACCGTCGCCACCAACGGATTCCCGCTGGAATAATCCGTGCCGGCGCTGGCCCCAGAAACGTTTGCAGTCGTGCCACCGGGATAGGTAGCTTGGGTAGTGATCTGAACGGTGGAACCAGCCTGGACAATTCCGGCCGTGGCGAGAGTGAGCGTGAGATAGTCCGGTATCGGCGAGAGCGCCCCGAATTGAATGGGCTTGACGTTCACCGCGCCGTTCGCGGGAACCAGGAAAAGATCGGATTGCCCGAACAGCGTGACACCGTTTTCGACGCACGTTGCGCGGGCCCGCACACGGCCTTGGCCGGCGGGGATGTTTGGAATTACCCAGGTACCGTCGGGCTGAGCAGTGATGTTCCGGTTCAGCACGCTAACCGTACAGGAGTCGTTGAGCTGAGCCCTGGCCGACGAAGACAGCCCTAGGCACAATACCGCAAGCAGGGAAATCTGGGCAAGCCATCCAGTTAAGTACCTCATAATCCTGCTTACCTCGCTTCACTTCTGACGAGACGCAAGGGCGGCGGCAACCTGTCTTGCGACTTGCGAGACCGACTCGTCCTCGCTGGATATGAGCCGATTCACGATCGGCATGTAATTGGGATCCTGAATCAATTGAATGTATTTCAGGAACTCGATTTGTACGGGGCCGGGGGCAGTTGAAGCCATCTCGTCCAGAGCGGCCACATCCAGTGGCATCCTCCATGCGACGAGCGTCTGAAGGGCAGCTCGAACGGTCGGTCTATCCCCGGAACGAAGGGCTGACAGTACCACACTTCGCGCCGCCGCTGTGCCGATAAACTTTCTCAAAGCATCGAACGCCTGCTCTGTGTAACCTGACTTCATCAATTGCTCAAGATATGGAATAACAGCCGGATCGGGGAAAACAACTAGCGCTTCCACAGCTTCTTGCCGCTTCCGAGAATCCTCGGAATCAAGAGCGCTCGCGTAAGTGCGCGCAAGATTCGTCAAATCCTCGGGGCGGCCTGATCTAGTTTCAATTACGAACGAACCATGCTGCACAATCAAATCAACCTGGCGGAGATTCTCTGCAACGCACGGCGTCTGCAGAGACCAGAAGACCCGTTGACTGCCGATTCTGGGATTAGGGGCATAGCGTTGCAGGTAGACCTTGACTGTCCAAGAGGAGTTCGCGGGGATTGTAATGATTGATTCGATGGTGTTGGAGGTTCCGTTCGCTGAAGCGGGTGGACCTCCGTAGTTGAGCAATAACCCGGGATTGCCGTACCCCCCGAGCGAAGGATAAGCCATTGCGACTCTTACGGGCACGGGCCCTGAATTTTGGAAAGTTACGACTAACTCAACCGGTTCCCGTTCTATGGCTGTCGGACGGGACGGCTGAATCGAAGCCGATATTGAGCACTCGTTTGCGAGCATCGGATCAGAACCTAACGAGAAAACAATTGGAGCGACTAACAATAGTAACGCCTGTGTCATCTGCCGTATTCTCATGGCTGTGTCACCGTCATCGGAGCTGCAGGGGTACCCGCCGATGAGGCATACCCGTTGGCCGTGACTGCTGCTCCCACCTTCGAAGTGGTTAAGTGGAAGGTCCCACTTCCCGGCGGGTTCTCGAAAACGGTTCTGGCAATCGAATAACCAGAGTGGTCGATAGGAATATTCGTCACACCTAAGCGCGCATCCTTAAAAATGTGAGTCTGCGTAATAGATTGTGTTCCAGGCCCGGTCAAAAAGGCTGTCGAGGTTCCGTGTGAGTCGGTGAATGTTCCAACGCATGTTAAATAGCCGGAATTGAGTCCCCCTCCTAATCCCACCAATGATCCTGTTTCGCTTATTACCTGAATTTGCTCAGAGAACTGGCATTGACTCAAATCCCCATTCGGACCACTATCGCTCGTTACTCTCACGCTCACAATTAAACCGAAAAGACCTGGCGTAGTAAGTGGTCCGACTAGTGCCTCGACAATCCCGACTGGGATGGCTGCAGCACTGAATCCGTTGCTTTGCACGGCGTTCTGACCTCTCACTTGAGCTACCAGATTGAGTTTGCCGGCGTTACCACCACCGGCACCGCCCGTCGGCGCCGTTTGCGTCGTCCCGCTCAGGTTTACTGTTGTTGTAGCTGTGAGGTTTTGGGTCGCTCCTCCATTGATATTGAAGTCCCCGTTCGTCGCATTGTTGTTGAGCTTGGCCAGTGTAACCATTTGACCACTCCCCGTGAGATCGGGCTGCAACATGACCTGAATCGGGGTGTTTGCCGTCGGGGGAATCCGATCCGGCACACCAGCGGGCGTGTCGGTATTACGGATACTGGGGAAATGGACATCAACAACCGTCATATGACCTGACCCTACGGGCACTCCGTTAACAGTCGCTGTAATCGTAACGTCATTGGCTGCAGCGCTTACGGCTAGTGGTGTGACCGTCGCAATGACTGTGCTACCATCGGTCAAATCGAACCCAGTCTGATTGAAGGAAACACGCCCACCCGGAGAAGCAGATAGTGTGACGTGCACTGATGGGCATGCCGCCTGCGTATGTAAGGTAATAGACACAGGAATGGTCTGAGGTGGCTTCAAGGCTGTAATGTCGTCTGAGTTTGTTTGCGTGTTGTTGATCAGAACATCTACCTTAGCCGGTACGCAATTGCCATTACAACATACGCCTTTGGTGCCAGTGACAGTACAGGCGTTTCCATCCTGAGCTGGATCGGCCACACAGTCCGTGCCGTTGCACTTTTTACATTGAGGGCAGTCTCCTGCACCTCCAGCATCGGCTGGCGGTCCTCCGCAGAACCACCCTGCTTTCACAACGCCAACGCCACGATCGGAGGTTATGAGCGTGCCGTCGGCGCTGGCGGTTCCCGTGCCTATACTGACGAACATCCCAAGGTCGTGGTCAAAGCCATACATTTCCGTGATCTCACCGGGCTTCAATCCATCGCTGTTGGGGATAGCGATCTGCGCTGGAGGGTTAAACGTTGTGCCGGCCGGCTGAATCGTGACGATAAATTTTGGCTGCTGCCCAAACCCGGGAACCATCGGAATCTTGTCTGGGTGCACGGGAGTGACGGAAATACAGCCGCTCTTCGAGCCTCCCGGAAATGTAGCGGCCCCTGGCTGCACGGTCAGCGCAAACCCGGGAACTTGCGGCAGATTCAAGCTGCCGCCCACGGTATCGGAAACGCAAAGTTGATGGACCGTATCTATGGGAAGCAAATACACGGGCATGCCAAGCGTGTTGATCTGCCCGGCGACAGTGACAAGTTCATATTCCAGGTTCGGCCACTTCCCCGGCCGTTTTATCGTGCTGCCGTCGACGAGGAGTTTCACGAAGCCGACCGGCGCGGGTTGAATGAAAAACTGGCCGTGCACATCACTCGTCGCAGTCGCGCTGGGGGGAAGACCGGCACTCACCTGAGCCGGCACATTTTCCAAGTACGCGCGGACGGTAGCACCGGGCACCGGAGTGTTGCTGTTATCCAAGACTACTCCTTTGATCACAGTCGCGGCGGGCGCTCCGGGAGTTCGACCCGATAAGCTGAAAGCCGCTGGCAACCCCGAGTTCCCTAGAAAATTGGCTTCGACCAGATTGTTTGCGATGCCGTCGTTCGGTCCCATGGTCAGGGTGGCGAGGGCCCGCCCGTCGCTATCGGTGTTAATGGTGAGACTCTGCTGCCCCGCAAAGTTTCCACCGCCCTTCTTGACCTGGAATGTCACAGGAACACTCGAAAGCCGGTTGTGGGCAGCATCGGTAACAACCACTGCAAGAGGATTGGGGAGCTGCTGGCCGGTCGCCCCGGTCTGCTGTCCGCCGGCATCCACCACGATCTTCGCCGGCATTCCTCCAACACCTGCGGCCGTAAAGATTGCGTTCCCCGGAATCCCCGCGACGCCCGCTTGGACAAGATTTACCGAGCCAGCGCGAGAACCGAGCGTCCAAACCGCTTGGGCTTTTCCTAGTGAGTCAGTCAGAATGCTTTTTGGAGCGGATGACCCGTTGAGAAGACCGTTGTTTTGCGTTACGGCAAAAACAACGGTTTGCGCGGGGATCGGAGCGCCTGCCCCATCAAGCACCTGAACAACGAGCGGCTGAGCTAAAGCCGTGCTGACAGGACCAGTCTGATTGTTGCCGCTCACTATGGTGATGCGCGGCTGTCCTGGTGGAACGCGAGTAACAACAATACTAAAGCTGGCGGCATTACCTGCACGGTCGACGGCGTTCGCCGCGATCGTATTGTTTCCGACGGACAAAGGGATGCTCGCCGCTTCGAAGCTCCGATTCGAGACCAACGCCGAAACGCCATTCACACTGACTCGAACTTGTTGTGGATTCACGGTGCCGATTACGATGTCGTTGACTTTTCCCGTGACCGTGATGGTGGGGTCAGCCGTAATATAGCCATTGAATGGCGAATCGATCGTGACTTTGGGCGGAGTCGTGTCCAGCGTAACTTGCACGCTTGCCGTGCTGCTGGTTCCCTGCGAGTTCGTGGTGACAGCGGTGATCGTATTGGGACCCTCCAATAACGGCACCGAAACGGAAAATCTGCCCCCACTTGCGACGGTCGCAACGCCGTTAACTTTGAGCGCTGCATTTGCATCGCTCACCGTTCCACTTACAGTTACTGGGCTAGCGTTCACAAAGGACAAATTCGGGGGAGACGCGATGGAGATCGACGTGGCCGGCAAGCCCGTGACCCCCAGACTGAACGGATTTGAAAAGGCCCGTGTTAGGCTACCCTTGAAGGCCGCGGAAACTCGCAGCACCACCGGAAAGGGAGAAGACTCATTGAAAGAAAGACGGATTGTGAAAATGCCGTCGTTTGCAACGGCATCGCCGTGCGTGCCGTCGTCGTACATCGTGCTCACGACACTGAAAACCCTTCCAATTGGATCGAATCGCTGCAGGTTGACGCTACCGGGAATCAAGGACGCGTCAGTAATCGTCGCGGTGATGCTCACCTCTGTAGGAGCGTTTACCAGTATCGCCGAAGGGTTAATCGTTGTCGCCCCGATGCCGCCGGATGCGCTAAGCCGAGTCGCACCGGTGACTAGAAGCAAGATAGCGACCGCTAGGGGACCAATTCGATGAGCTGGGTGCTGCATTGTCGGTCTTAAGCGAGAACGAGCGGGGCCGAAGGTAGGGCCGGAAGCTACGGCAATGGGCTGGCTTTGTCAAGTGCTTTTATCTTTAGAATCGGATAATTTTATTACTAGCGCTCAACCGTCCACCCAATAATCCACCGGTCTCTCTGTGCGGTACACTCCGCCTCTGCGGATGCGCTCTTCGCGTGGCAGCTTGCTTAGTACATGCCCAGCCCGTGACGATTCAAGTTTACGCTTGACATTCGCACTGCGGTGAAGTAGGAGTGTGCCGCATGTCGCAATTGCCTTGCTGACACTGCGATCCCTCAGCTCGGGAGTTTACGCCTGTATGCGACGACCTACTTCTCAAGCATCATTCACACAATCCATCCGAGGGTCGGGCCTTTCGGTGCGAGTGGCACTCTTTTTCTTTTTTCTGTGCACTCTAGCTTCGCCGCTCTATTCAAACCAGATTACGGTCAACTTTGAAGGCTTTGCTGACGGAACAGCCATCACGACTCAGTATGCGGGGCTCATCTTTTCGAACGCGACGATAGCAACTTCCGGCGTCTCACTCAATGAATTCGAGTTTCCGCCCAAATCCGGCGTCAACGTTGCAATTGATAACGGAGGACCGATAACCATAGCGTTCTCCACTGCAGTGTCCAGTTTCGACGCATTTTTCACGTACTCGGTGCCGCTTACACTCGACGCTTTCAATTCCTCGAACACCTTGGTCGACTCGGCCAATTCCCTCTTTTCAAATAACGAGGGCCTCTCAGGTGTTCCGGGGAGCAGTCCCAACAAGCTAATGCAAGTCAGCTCTTCAGGTGGGATCTCCAGCGTTGAAATCCTGGGCGCCCCGTCCGGCGGCTCCTTCACGATAGACGATGTGACGTTCACAACGTCCGTTCCGGAGCCCAGCTCTCTGATTCTAGCCCTCGCAGGCAGCGCTGTGCTCATCGCCTTCCGTAGACGAATCTTTGTGATGGGAATGAGTTGAACCTAGCGGGAATTGGCCCTTTCCGTTTTGTCTCCGCCATTCTTGCTGCCGCAAACAGTTGTCCCTATTAGAAACTCCGTCAGTGCGAAAAAGCCGATCTCAGAAAGCGTAGTGTCTTCGAGAACTGCGCCAGTCTCAGTCCAAGAACGTCCCAGACCCCGGCCATCCGCGACTGACAGCCGCAGAACCGGCTTTGTCCAGATCAAAAGGAGAAGGGGAAGGGCGATGTCTCGGAAGAGAACTCTATGCGGCTCGCCGTTCTTAGTTGTGGTGAAACCCCTAAGCTTGGGCAGTTTGACGACGCCACCCCCCACTTCCGCCTGGCACCTGGCCTTGCGAAACACCCCGTATTTCAGAAGCCGAACAATAGCCCAGCGACGCAATCGGAAGTTGGTCGCGCCCGCTCGGTCCATGGATGCAGTCCTGCGAAGCGGTCGAGACCGGTTCTGGGAAGTCTACCTTAGCACCTTCCTTGCAGTATCAAAGGGTGCCAGTCAGCGACAGTCTATCTATTTGATTATTCGATCTTCTGTCGCGCAGAAAAGAGCTGTATCAAACGGGGTGGTTTGAAGCAACTTGCCTGCGAGCAAGGTGACTCGCGCATTTTGTCAATCTGGGAATTTATACTTGCGAAACTTAGGCGTTCCTGATACTTGGCCCGGGGAACCATTTGCGCTACGCTGAGTGCCACTTCAAACATTAGGGAGGAAAATACCCAATGAGTCAACAGGCCCCAGTGCAAACGGTTTTGGCGTGTTCGCAATGCGGACGCACTTTCGCGCACTCTGACTTAGTGCAGATCGCCGGGAACTGGGTGTGCGCCGGTTGCAAGCCGGGATATCTCAGTCGAGTGATGGCGAGCGGCGGCGCGGCATCGGCAGTCGGCTGGCATTACGGCGGGTTCTGGATCCGTTTCGGCGCGCGCATGATTGACGGCTTTGTGCTGGGCGTGCCCCTTCTAATCCTTGCCGCTTTGCTGATACCAAATCTAATGAAGATGCAGGGCACAGCGCCCAACCCGGCGGCGCTCCCAGGGATCGCGGCCTTCGGTGTTACTTTTTTTCTCATTTATTTCGTTGTGCTGATTTGCTATGAAGTTCTGTTTCTGAAGTACCGCGGTGCAACCCCAGGCAAGATGGCCTGCGGGCTAAAAGTCGTGCGTTCGGACGGCAGCAGCCTGGAATGGGGCGTGACCATTGGGCGCTTCGTGATGTGGAATTTTGTTACCAGCGGCATCCCTTATATAAACTTCATCCTCATGTTGATTAGCGGGATCATGGCGGGGACGGATGGCGAGAAACGGGCCCTGCATGATCGGGTGTGCGATACACGGGTCGTCTACAAGCAGAGCTTGGCGTGAACTTCAACATCAATCTTTTCACTCCCGCCAACGCGGAAGCTTCTCCCACAGGCGCGCTCCGGGGTCTCCCACCCATTGCAGTGGAGGCCGTGATCTGTCCCGGTTGCAAAGGGGACGTAGTACCAGTTGAGACGAAGACGAGATGGCAGACCTGCCCCTACTGTGAGAAGCGGCTACAGATCCGCGTCTGGGGCTCGGTCCAGCAGAACACCAGCACGGTGGCCGCGATTTCTGATCAGGCGACATGCTTTTTTCATCCGGACAAGGCGTTTCAGGCGTGCTGTCAGCGGTGCGGTCGCTTCGTATGCGCATTGTGCGATTTGCAGTTGGGAGCGGAGCACGTTTGCCCCACGTGTTTCGAGCGCGGGCGCGCCAATTCCGGTAGTGGGGCCGCCACCGCGGAATGGCGGCACCGCGACGTGCTCTATGATTCCATTGCGGTGACGATCGGATGGGGCTGGATTCTCTTTTGGCCAGTGATCGTGGCCGCATTGCCGGCCGCGATTTTTTTGCACGCGAAGTATCGGAAGGCGCCGCGTTCGTATTTGATTCCGCGGCACGGGTGGCGTTTCTGGGCAGCGTATGCGGGACTCCTCTGGCTCCCGATACTCCTTGCCATGTCGTTCTTGCTACGCTCGACAGCGGGGAGGCACTGATTGAAAAGTGCATTCCGCAAAATCTCGCGCGTTGGCAGCCTGTCCGGCGGAACAAAGTGGTACTTGAGTGAGGACTGCTTGCTGGCCGCGAAGCGCATGATGTACTCGGTCGAGTACCGGCGGTTTTATTTGCGGGACCTGGACTCGATAGTGGTCTGGCCCAACCGTTTATGGTTGTGGCGGATGGCGCTTGCGGCGGTGCTTTTTGCGGGGCTAGGTGTTGTGTTTTGGAAGTGGGTGGATTCCACCACTGGCGCGATTCTCGGCGGAGTGGGCCTCGCGTGGGTGGCGGCGGAACTGGCAATGGGGCCGACGGCGGCGGCGCGCATTTGCGCCAGAGGAGCAAGCGCTGACCTGGCGCTGGTGGCGCGAACGCGCCGCGCACGCAAGGTCTTGGCCAAGATTGATGCGGCGGTTCGCGCCGCGCGCGGAGGCGCCGCGCAGCTGACCGCCCCTGTCACCAGCGCCCAACCGGCAGAGCCCTCCGTGCGAACGAATTTCGAAGCGCCGTCCGGGGTTGTTTCCGTCGCGGATGCTACCAAGACGAATGGCTCCTGACACGCCAGCCACGCCCTTCGACAAACCCGCGGCGACGGGCTTGCGCCATGCTCGCTGCCTGTTTCATCCTCTGCGTGAAGCGGCGGCGCGGTGCCCCCATTGCGGAGGAACTTTCTGCCGAGAATGCGTAACGGACGAAGAGGGAAAGCTCGCCTGCCCGCCGTGTCTGCGCCGGATGGCGCGTCCGCCCGAACCGAAACTTTCGCTGACACGCCACCTCCGGCAGGTCGTCGCGGGACTTACTGCTCTTGCCGCCCTGATGGCGCTCTTTTTCGCACTTTTGCGTTGGCGAACGAATACGCCGGAGGGGCATCTGAACTTCGGCGTCGCTGTCGATGACCGGGCGCCCGGGAAAAGCAATGAGTGAAGCAGCGCTGGCAGGGGCCAATTCACAGCGTGGACGCCAGGCTTCCGCGCGCGGCCGCCGGAACCGTCTGAACGCGCTTGAAGCGCTCGAACGCGGTTTCGCCCTGTTTAAGTCAACGTTCGCTTGGGAAGCATGGCGGTACTACAGCGGGGCCGCGCCTCTGGTCTTTTGTTTAATAGTGATGTGGGTGCTCAACGGGCAGATTCGCTTATCTGATGGCGCGCTGATGGCGGAGGCAGCGCTGCTCACTGGCTCATATCTGCTGCGTGCATGGAGCGTGGCGAGCTACATGCAGCGGGTGCGGGAGCGCGCGTTCGGCGTGCGGAGACCAGCACCCGAGGGCGCGTCCGCACAACTGGCGGCGATAGGACGCTTGCTTACGTGGAAAATCGTCCTGAGCTTTGCTGCGTTGGTGGGGCTCACGACCGTCGCGGGCGCGACTTGGTGTTATAGCGCGTGCCAATTCGGCAGTCTTGAGGCCCGGGAGGATGGCTCCAAAAGACATACCCTTGGTGGCTGCGTAGCGCTCTCGAGTCAATGGTTCGGAGGCGGCTTACTTCTCTTCCTGATGATGCTCCCCCTGTGGAGCGCCGTGTGGCTGAACGGGTTGATCGTGGCGTTGATTGTTCCGCAGCTTCTGCACTCGATATTTGGGGTGAACACACTACTATCAACACCCATGGGGATGTACGCACTATCCCAGAGTTCCGCGTTCTGGCTTTCGTTGTTTGGGGGCGCCTGGTTGGCGTTGGATCCCATCGTCAAGTGTTCGTTTGTCGTCGTCTTTCAGCATTTGCAGTCGAGGCGAGAAGGAGACGACCTGCGAGGTTTACTGGCGAGCCTGCCACGGGAGAACCAGAAGAAAGCACAAATGCTCGCATCCGCCGCAGCGGGCGGCAGGGTGACGACCGGCGCGTTGGTCGTCTTGGCCGCGATGCTAGCAGGCACTTATCCCATGGCGGCCGCGCGAGCGCCGCTGACCTCAAGCAGCGCGGAGACGGCCGCCCCCACCCCGCGCGAGGCACAGATTCAAAAGTTGCAACGCGCCCTGGATGAGGAATCGCGGCGGGCAATTTATCGTTGGCATGACGCTGAGCACCCGAGCCCGCCTACCTGGTTTGACAAGCTGCTGGATAAGATCCAGCAGCGGAGTGAGCGCGCATGGAATGCGTTGGTGAATTTTCTTCGCAAACTATGGCCGCGGGGACTGAATCTCCGACCCGGAAATGAAAAGGGTGGCGGGTGGAAGCTGAAGGACGTTCGACTATGGCTAACGCTGATTGCAATATTGACGATCGGAGCGGGAGTGGTGCTCTTTTGGCTGCGGAGGCGGCGCGAGGCAGCAGAGCAGCTTTCCATTCCCATGGCAATAGCGCCGCTTCCCAGTCTGGGCGATAGCGCGGTAGCGAGTGAACGTTCCGAGGACGAATGGTTCGCACTGGCGGACCGGCTGGAACGGGAAGGCGAATTGCGGCTGGCGTTGCGCTCGGTGTACCTGGGTCTGCTAGCCGGGCTAGCGCAGCGCGAATGGCTGACCATTCGCCGCGACAGCACGAATCGCGATTACCTGAATGAGTTTACGCGCCGGTGGCGGCGGCGTCCGCAAGCGGCGCTGGAGCGACGCATCGAAATACCTGAAAGATTGCGCGGCAGCCTGCGGCAGTTCGATCGCGTATGGTATGGGTCTCATGTTCCGACGCGAGAGGCGGTCGCCGCCTACCACCAAGATCAGCGGGAGTTGCTCAACCATGTCTGACAGCGGGTCACACGGAGGAATGGTGCTCAACTGGCGAGGCCCGCTACTGGCTGCCGGGATCTTCGGGGCAGCATTCGCGATTCTGCTGCTCATGGCCCATCAGAATCAGTCGACGACAAGCGATATGGGCTCCAGTTTGCGCGAGGACCCGTATGGCACCAGCCTGTTGTTCGACTCCTATGCACGCGCCGGGTACCAAGTGAAGCGCAGCCAAGACGAGGACTCGCTCTCCGACCTGAACGCGGGGAGTACAACAGCATTCTTTATCGGCGGCTACCCCAATACCGATTGGGAAAACTGGAAAGGAAAACCTCGGAACGCGGGTGAGTTCAGCGGGCGGCTGGAAGATTTTCTTGCCCGTGGCGGGCGCGTCGTGCTGATCCAACCCGCTTGGAAGCTAACGTCGGAGTCGCAAGGTTGGGAAGTCGAGAACAAGTGGAACGAAACTCCAAAGGAGTCCGGCCCAACCTGGATCTCTCCCGATCTCCACGAAATGCCGGCGGGCAGCGAGATGATGTATCTCGGCGCAAATGCCCCGTGGCTCAAAACAGATAAGCACTGGACCGCGCTCTATGCGGGACCGCTGAATGCCGAGGCGAAGGCCGACGCATCCGGGAACGTTTATATGGCGATGCGGAGAGCCGGAAATGGCGAACTAATCGCCGCGAGCCAGGAATGGTTTCTGTTGAACGAAACGATCAAGACACATCCGAATCCCGTGCTGTTGGAGTTTCTCACGGGCGGACGGCCGGTGATTTGGGAAGACGAGACGTTGCACGGACTGCATCAGGAACAAGGCGTACTTTGGCTGGTGCAGCGATACCGGCTGCAGGTGGCGCTGATGCTTTTCTGGGCGGCGTTGCTGGCTCTGCTATGGAGCATGAGCGGCGATCTGGTGCGACGCCCGAGGCGAGACCAGAATGCGCAGATAGTGCGTCATGGGGAGGGCGCCGGGGTGGCCGCCCGCCACCTTCTTCAACGCAGCATTTCGGCCGAGCAGGTAGCGGCGGAATGCTGGGAGCTATACCGCCACCGGTCGCCTCAGGATGCGCAGGCCATTTCTGCAGATCCAGGATGCGGGACGCGGCTGCGGGCCGCGCTTGCGCAGCCCGCTCTAGCGGGGTACAAGGGGCTGAGCGAGTTGATCGCCGAGCGCCGCGCATCCGCAAAAGGCCTGGCTCATACCGGCAGCAGTGCGCCTGATAGTTACACGGCCGCACCGAAGAACATTCCCGAGGAGGCACGAATCGCATGAACGAAGAACCGGTAGCTGGTTCGGACGGGCAGGCGCAATCTGCGAGTGCGGAAAGGCAATCGCCCGCAGCGTCCGCGATAATCACGAGCGGGGCGCGGCGTGTTCGAGAAGCACTTGGCCGCGTGATTGTTGGACAAAACGAAGCTATTGATCTCGCGCTGGTGACGCTACTCGCCGGCGGACACGCGCTGGTCGAAGGAGTTCCAGGCGTAGGGAAAACGCTGCTGGTGAAAGCCCTGGCGCGGGCGGTGGCCGGCGAATTTCACCGCATTCAGTTCACGCCGGATCTGATGCCCGCAGATATCACCGGGACAAGCATCTTCGACCTGAGGACACAGGAATTCCGGTTGGTGCGCGGTCCAATCTTCACGAATTTCTTGCTGGCGGACGAAATCAATCGCGCCCCCGCGAAAACGCAATCGGCGCTGCTGGAAGCCATGCAAGAGCGGCAAGTGACGATCGATCGCGAGACCTGCGAGCTGCCTCCTGTCTTCGTCGTCTTTGCGACACAAAACCCGATCGAACATCAGGGCACGTACCCGCTCCCAGAGGCGCAGAAGGATCGCTTTCTGGTAAAAATCCGCATGGGGTACCCGGCGGTGGAGGACGAAAACGAACTGGCGAGGCTGGTGGCAGGGGGCGAAACGCCTGAACGGCGACTAGCGGAGGAACTGCGCGTGCCGGTCTTGCAGCCGGGCGAACTCGAAGCACTGCGCGCGGCCACAGCGCGAGTGCGCGTCAGCGATGCGATAAGCAGTTACATCGTCGGCGTGGCGCGGCAGACCCGGCAGCACGCGGCGATCTGGGTTGGGGCCGGGCCGCGGGCGACACTTGCGCTACTGTCGGCATCGCGGGCGCTCGCAGCGCTCGATGAACGCGATTTCGTGTTGCCCGAGGACGTAAAGACGCTGGCTGCTCCCGTGCTGGAGCACCGCGTACTGCTACGACCGGAGTTCGAGATGGAAGGCGTCGAGATCCGCGAGGTAATCAAAGCGGTGCTGGAGGCAGTCGAAGTGCCGCGGTAAGCAGCACGCGTGGAACATGCAACAGGCGACAGGACGGAAGCAGGCGAAATGATGACGGTTGGAGATAAGAAGCCAGCGGGCGCCGGAGCGCGGGGCGCGGCCACCGGTGTCGAGGTCCAAGCCACGGCGGAGCCGCCACGCAGCAACCTGAAATCGCGGGGCAAGCCAGCTCAACACATCGTGCTTCAGCCGGCAGGAAAATTATTCAGCCCAACGGGATCGCTCGTCTGGATGACAGGGCTATCGGCTGTTGTGGCGTGTATTGCGCCATGGATCGCGCGTGGATGGTTCGTGTTCGAACTGATCGTCACGACTGTGGCGCTGCTGGCGTGTTATGACGCGCTCGCGCTGTGGCTCTCCCGCGAAGAATGCGCGCCAATCCTGTTACCACCGGAGAAGGGCCTTCGTGGACGCGAGGGGCAGACCATCCCGGTCCCACTCGCGCTCACGGGTTCCGGCCGGCGCCGACTGCGCAGCAAAGTGCGCGTAGCGATCATGGCCGCAATACCGGAGAGCGAGACCACTTTTCAGGTGAAAAGCGATCCTCAACTGCTGAAGCTTGAGCAGCCGGAACCGACCACAGAGGGATCAACCACAGCAAGCGCCGCGCATATCCAGCTCTGGCCATGGACGCCCGAGATTGCTTTGCTTCGCCGCGGGCTGTGGCCTGGGCCGCGCGTTGGCATCGAGCGGTGTTCACGCCTCGGAATCTGGCGATTGCGGCAATGGTTCGATTCGCCGGAGAAGTTGCGAATCGAGGCGGATTTGCGGTCCGGACGACGGGAGATTCTGCGCAGCCCGGTTTACCGCACGCTTGTGGCCTCGCGACAGACCCCGTGGACCGGACACGGGCGCGACTTCGAGCGGCTGCGCGAATATCAGGCTGGCGATACGTATTCGGAGATCGCGTGGAAGTCCACGGCGCGTCGAGGCACTCCGGTCACGCGGCTGTTCCAATGGGAGCAAAAGCAGGAAATATATTTCGTAGTGGACCAATCGCGGGCGTCCGCGCTTGCGCTCGACCCAAGCACAGCCTTTGAGAGCGATGCCCCGGGAGCGCGAGCGCCACGACGGCTGCTCGATCTCGCAGTGGAAACGGCGTTGGTGGGCGCGACGGTGGCGCTGGAACTGGGCGATGAATTCGGACTGGTGACCTACGCGGACGAGCCGAAGACCTGGTTGCGCGCGGGAAGCGGTCAAGCGCAGTTTCATCAAATTCGTGATCGTCTATTGAATATCGAGCCTCTGGCGACGACCGCTGATTACGAAGCGCTGTTCGGGGAAATTCGGGTGCGACTGCGGCGGCGCGCGTACCTGGTGTTGATGGCGGATTTGACGGAGCGCTCGATTTCGGACTCACTGCGGCGCGGAGTCGGCCTGGTCGGCTCGTCGCATGCCCTCTTGATAACAAGTGTGTTGCCGGCTCACGCCCGGCCGGCATTTTCGCCAGGGGAGGAACTGCACACGGAGCAGGACGTGTATGCGGCGCTGGCGGGTGAAAAAGAAAACCAGCGCCTCGGCGCGTTGGCGCGACGGCTGCGCCAATTGAACGTGCGGCTCCGGTATATTCCCGCGAAGATGTTCCTGCGAAAGACCGTCGAAGGATATCTGGAAAGCAAGCGGGAGCAGCGGCTGTGATTTTGGATCTCGAACGATTTCAGGCGCAGGCGAGGCCACGATGGAGCAGCCTCGAATCGCTCCTTGCCGCGCTAGAAGGCCGGCCGGACCGCCGGTTGAATCTGGTAGAAACCGAACAACTGCAGGAGCTTTACGCGCAGGCGGCCGCGGATCTGAATCGCGTCACGCACGGAGCGTTGGCGCCCGAGCTAAGACAATATCTCGAGCGGTTGGTGGCGCGAGCGTATGCGGAGCTGCACTACGTTCCGCCAACGCGCTCCGAAATCTGGCAGCCGCGCCGCTGGCTGAGAATTTTCACTTTGTTCCCAGAAACGTTTCGCCGGCAGTCGCGCTATTTCGCACTGGCTGTGCTGATTACGCTGTTGGGCTGCGCGCTGGGCGGGCTAGCGGTGCGCTACGATCCCACCTCTGTAGACGTGCTGCTTCCGGCCGATTACCTGCGCGATCCGGGGCAACGCGTGCATGAAGAGGAGCAAGGGAAGAATCAGGATCTGCACTCGGCGCAGGTCGAAGCCGCATTCTCGGCGCAACTGATCAGGCACAATATCGAGGTGGCGATGCTCGCGGCGGCGCTCGGCGTAACGTTTGGTATCGGGACGGCACTCCTGCTATTCGAGAATGGCGTGCTGCTCGGGGCCGTGGCGGTTCGCTACACGCAGCAGGGCTTTGGGCTATTTATG
>Ga0210399_10000549_pt1 | contig 29881 bp, 33 predicted proteins | sample IncBWC14MmetaG_FD_150865 | JGI IMG/M metagenome (GOLD analysis project Ga0210399, IMG submission 150865) | Forest soil microbial communities from Barre Woods Harvard Forest LTER site, Petersham, Massachusetts, United States - Inc-BW-C-14-M | ecosystem: Environmental > Terrestrial > Soil >... | reverse complement strand
ACTCACGTGGATTACGAAAAAGAATTTGAAAATACTGGGATAATCTCCGGAGTCCTGAGGTGGCCGTGCTCATCCAGCGCCTCGTTCACCACATCCCCAGGCGGTTTGCTTACCCGATACAGTAAAAATCCCACCCTTTTGGGATGGGATGGGTATGTTCCACTACTGCTGTGCTGCTTGCCCCGATCTCGCCTTCTGCTTGGTCGCTACGGGTGGTTGGCTGGCCGACGTACTTGCCTTCTTCCCCTTCTTTTTCTCTACGACTGGGGCAGGAGCAGCAGCAACTGGCTCAGCAGCCTTCTCTGCTTTGGCTACGGCTGCTGGCTTCTTCGACGTGGGCCGACGTACGATCATCTCTGTCGCCAACACCTTGAAGCTGTTCTTTCCCATCATCTCCAGTACCAGATCACCGTACATCACTGCGCCCCTGTGAGTGAGGGTCCCGTCCTCTTGACGCTTTCCTGCAGCATCACTGGGGTAGACACCACCCTTCCAGTTAGGGTCAGAGACTTTGACAAGTTCTACAATCTGTTCGTTGGTGAGGGTAGCTCCGACATGCTGACGAGTAGCGGCTTCAATTCGGCTTGAGTTAGACATGGGTAAATCTCCTTTGATGGAGTAGGCTCTTGTCCTATCCAATGTACCCATTTTATAAACCAACGGGGGAGAGTCCTAATTCACACCAAGTAGAAATGCTTGTCTGCTTAGCATTTAGAAAGAATTGTAAACTGGGTTGGAATTCATGCCTTATCCCATTCTGGCTAATAGCTGTGGGGAGCTATTAGGTAGCAGATGAGCATGAGCTAGCTCTCTACAAGTGCCGCTGGTACCCATTACCAGTACCTGTCATAGAAGATGACACCTGCCACCGATCTTCGATCCTGATATCGATAGTAAGTATCCAGCGGTAGAGGTAGGGGTATTCCCTGAGTGGAGTGGGTTTATGGGTATGTTTCTACAACTATAACTTCATACTTCTATTGTCCTGGGAACTTCTATTCGATATCTCATGTCTATCTCTTGTCTCTTGTAAGAGCTAATTCATAGAAACACTACCACTCTCCTGTCATCTCTGCCCATTCTCACATTTTACAAGTATCGTTCTAACGTTAGTAACTACCATCATCTACAACATCACTTTTGTTTTCCTCTACTGGTTGTCCTCTATTCATTCTTATGCTAGTAATCGCTTGTTATGGATGGGACCATCTTTGTCGAGAACGTACAGGTCTTCTATCCAGTATCCTTACGAGATGATGAGGAAATGTTTTCACTTGCTACTGAAGAGGAACAGTCATGTCCTGTCTGCCCTCTACCGGTTGCGACGCTGGCAAGGACCCACGAAGAAGACTGTTTTCGGAGGAGGTAGCAGATCACGCCCGCCAGATGCTCAGCCGAGGATCGAGGGATGAATACATCGTGGGCTGGTGGTGCACCTCGGAAGCATGCCGATTAATAGCGGTAGCGGCCTGGGTGCGGAGGTTGCCGTCCTGGGCGTCGAAATCGAGTGTACGGACGCTGTATTCGCAGCGGATACACTTGAACTGTATTCCACCTTCGATCCGATTGGTGGTGTAATGTCTCACGCTTTGATTGTAGTCCTCTGCTCGAAAGGAAGGACGCACCACGGTGGGCTATCGAAGGTAATCTGTGGAGTCTCCCCTCAATGAGCGTAATGGGGATTTTTCGCCAATTGACCGCCGATTCACCTCACTCAGCCGCCTCGGGCAACGAGTACAATGAAGAATGCGACAATGAAAGCGCCGCTTATGGTACGTCAGTCCTTCGTGTGCGTATGTCTAATAGGAATTGTGATTTGCTTGAACATTTCAGTCCACGCACAGCAACAACCCCCTAGACTCCTGCTAGACGCGGCCCACTGCTTAGCTATCAAGGGATTTCTGCCAGCCGCAAAGACCGCAACACTGAGTTCTGGCTACCTAGTTGATGCGAAATCCTATCCCGGTGAACGTGTGCTATATCTCGTCGTGTATACGAAGCCAAAGCGTTCTCACGGAATGGTCTTTTCGATTTTCTTGACCAACAAGGGTACTCAGCAAGTGTTCAACATCCAGAACAACGGCGAGTTTGTCCGGTCCAGCAAAGAGGGTGCGGCCTTCAGAAGAGAGGGTGTCGATTTTGTAGATGGCGGGGATCCTCTGTGGGGCATCTGGACGCAGGAGCACATTGCGATGGCTATCAAGAAGATCGGCCTTCAGCCGATTGTCGAAGTGCCAATAAAAGACCTGTCGAGTCCCTCCATCTCCGTTCAATGCGAGTCCTACGCCGAGATGAAGAAGTAGATCGAACGCGAATACCTGACGAAAACAGGCCATGTCACAAGCGTGCGCTTTTCGTTCGCCTTTTTCGGGGATTTTGAGCGTTATGGGGATTCTTCGCCAATCATGAACAAGGCGAATAGCGGATTCCTCCCATGGTCGGTATCATGGAAATCATGTATTGGCTCTCCTCTTTATTCGCTGAGTTAGGAGGGAGTTTGAAAACATCGAGAAAGTCACTTCTCGAACGCCATGTAGGTCCCAACGGAATTGGCGTCGTTTACGAACACCTGCATCGCGAACTCATCACATTCGTGATGTTATTGGGTCTTCTGGGCACAGCTTGTGAAAGCAGTCCGATGCGTTCCAACCCAGGGATGTACCAGATTCAGTCCGTCACCATTCTGCACGGACAGGAGAGCCGCGTTAGCGACGCGGATACCTATCTCTTTGTCGCAAAGCGAAAGGGCAGAACCATGCATGGCGAAGTGTGGGGTGTGCCCCTCTACCCCGGTGGGTATGTCTGCGTAGTCATGGAGATGGTATGCCTCCCAAGTTGGCGAAATGGAGAACCTACCTGCAATCCAGTGGACGACCGGTTCAACGTTGGTGAAGTGAATCAGATCAGCAAGGATTGAAGTGAAACCTATCGACCTCTGGCGCATTTTGAGTGTAATGGGGATGTTACGCCAACTACCCACTGCGCCGAACGAAAGGGACGCTTACCACTGCCTCAGCCTGAAGTGGTAGCTATGGGATTCCACCCGTCCTGTCCAGACTTTGTACTCGCTGGCTTCCCGCGTCGGGGACACTTGGTAAACGGCTTTGAGTGTGATGGGCGACTCGTCCGCTTTGGGGAATGCCGGATTACTGACCCACCATTTATCAAGATGGACCGCGTAAACCTGATGCTCTCCCGGTTGAACTGCAAACGTCGTGGGGTTGTTCTTCGTGAACTCTTCTGGTCTCCTCGAAAGAACGAACTTCTTTCCGTTAGCTGTCGTCACCTCGAATGAAATCGTTTGGTACCCCCAGCTGTTTCGCAATTCCCAAGTAACCTGAGGCTCGCCAGACACATTGGTCAGGACAACATAGAAGTCATCAGGTTTGTCGTGGCTCATGGAGATGTTGCCACCGTCGCCAAAGCTCCTGCTGGGAACCACAGCCAGTGAAAACGGAGCCGGAGCAGCATCACCCCAAAGAGTTCCAAAAACTGCAAAAAGCACGAGCGATAAGACTGCAGGTTTAGCCATCGTTGAAATATACCGGAACCCCTGTGCCGACCGCGACCAGCATAGTTGACGAAACCAGGCCGTTACACTCATTTGATCTACTGAGACCGTTTCGATGAGGAGGCCCTGCACTCACATGGTACCTTTCCGCAACCGAGGCAGAGGCCAGCCGTACTCCGTTTCTTCGCCTTGCGCATAGAGGGCGTTTCCGAAACAAACCTCGTCCAATGTTTGTACTTCTTCTTTCCCGCGCTCTTGCCTTTTGCATCTGCCATTCACGTAGCCTACCACTCCGGTGACCCTTAACTGTTGTTAACAGGCCATAGCGCTCAGAACCGTTATGACTTGAGCACTACGCGCTTCGCGCAGTTACTTCCATGGTACATCCAGCGCCTCCGACAAAATTCATCCACCTTCGCGAGCCGCCGCCCCCTCCACAGGAAGCAGCCCTACCAGAAACGCAGCAATCTCATGCAGCGCGTCGGGCTTATGCTCCATCAGCCACCGAGTGATGGCAACCGAATGCGTGGTCTTCTCGAAAGAAACATGAGTTTCTGAGAGTTCTCGGAAAACATCACGCAGCAGGGTAGCCGCGTCGATGTGCAGTTCCCAGTCGCCGGGCACCTGGACAGTGCCCCTGCAAAAGTACTTCAGGTCGTGTCCTCGCTCGTCTAACAACTGCCCTCGCTTCTGATCGAATAGCTGGCTTACTTCATTTTCTGTAATCGGAACATCACGGAAACCTGGGACATCATTCATTACAGCAGCTACGGCAGCGGGGTTTAGTAGATAGTTTTCGTACATCCTACGGGGCAAGAAATGGACGTGGCCCGGGTCCATCCGCCGGAGGTCGTCCTTCTGCTGGCGCGTTAGACACTCCTGGTCAAATATGAATGCAATCGCAGGCGGCAAGAGGGTTCTTGTTTCGGATAGTTTTCGATACATCTCCAGAACTTTCTTCTTGTCGCGCCCCTGGAGATCGCCCGTCTGTCTAATCCCGACAACCGCTGTACCGCTTAATGGCCAGTTCGCGTACTTCAGAATCAGCGGGAAGCACTCCTCCTCAGTCTGACCCTCGACCCACAGGATATTGTCCGCGCCGAATACGTCTGACAGACGCGCGCCAATTTCTGAGAGGTAAGCCTGCAGGTGCTTGGCGTTGCTCGGATCCATTACTTCGAGCACGCTTTCGCCATCTATGGCCCGCACCATCGTAAAGGTGGCGGGATCCGACGCCGTAATCACAGCCGGAGAATGCGTCGCGAAGATGTACTGATGCTGTGGGTATTTCTTCAACACCTCGATCAGTTTTCTCACTGCCCCAGGGTGAAGGAAGCTCTGGGGTTCATCTACAATGACGGTCTGCGGGTGATCTGAGGTCATCACTATATAAAGTATGGCCAAGACCTGGCCAATACCGGATCCGCACTCGTTCAGGGGAATCGCCAGGTCGCCTCGTTCGGTCATTGGGTCGTGTGGCCAAACAAGGATCTCAACCTGGTCTCCCGTAGGTCGCACCGAGACCTGTCGGACCTGAGGAAGGATTTCGGTAAGCATAGCGTTTAGCCGGTTGAAGCGGGACGGGTTCGAGTTCAGAGCATTTAGCACTTGCGGCAGGTTGGAAGCGTCTGGGGCGAGGACCGCAGTGTCGCCAAACCGACACTGCCCCACGTTGAATCTCTCAGCCCTGAAGCGATAAATTCGATTCGTCAGGTACTGAGCAATCGGAATACGAATGTCCGGCCAAGGACTCGTAAGTTGGCCTTGGCCAGTTGCGAGGAGTCCGCTTGCGTTAGCTGCAACCGGAAATATCAAGGGTACATTATTTTGAACTGGCACGATCCTATAGGCGCCTAAGAAGATTGGGTCCTCTGTGACCCAGTGCTCGCCGTCGTCGCCCCGCGCCATGCGAATATCAAGGCGGAGTTCCGGCTGCCGAATCAGCTCTTCCAAGTGCCTGTTCATGCTTTCCGGTGTGCTACCTTGGTCAGGCGCCGGGAAGAAATTCGTGCCTCCCATGCTCTGGAGAGAATGCAGTAACTCCTCTCCGCTGAGCCGGAAGATCGCCCGAACAGTACTGTTAAGTTGTGGTAGCGCCCCCGGAACCGGCACAGTGTTGACACTGCGATGGGGCTTCGGCGTGAACCGCAGAGTAAGCGCTTCAAGCAGTGCAGTCTTTCCGGCGTTATTCTGCCCAGTGATTATGTTGAATCCGGGCTTGAACTCAACTTCAGTCGAGTCCCGATAGCTCTTAAAGTTCGAGACCTGAAACCTACTGATGTACATAGCGCTGGCAAGGTTCTCACACTAGGGCAGACCGTGCAACCCCACGAAGGTCAGTCTCAACACCATAGTGCCAGTGACAGCCTAAGAGTGGAAGGCGTACGATCTGTGGCCTCAAGGGTACAGTGATGCCTAGTTCACACGAGCAAATTGGCAACACTGCTTTCCCGTCGGTAGTTGTCTTAATTCCGCGTGGCTACAAACAATAGCGCCACACAAAGCGCGACTGTGACCCCAACCTCCGATGCGAGCCAGATGAAGGTTCTAAGCTTTCCCCGCTTCGAGACTGTTTCGTCGGGCAGGGCGGGAGTGCCGCGCAATATCTCCAGGGCTTCTTGTCGATACCGCACCCAGAATGTCTTGTCGGCCTGCTCTGACTTGAGGACCATAAAAAGCCACAGAAGATGAAGGGCGGGGGCGACTACCAGAACAACTAAGGCATATAGCGGACGAATGGTTGGAACTTTGTCCTTAGCGAGGTAAATTGCACCGGCTAACAAAGTCCAGATGCCAAAGTTGCCCTTCCACTCAACGGTCTGCGTGTGCTGGTAATGCTCCATTTGCTGTTTGTACAGATCGACGAACAATTTAGCGCGTTTTTCATCATCCATTGTGATCATCCACTTCGCCTCCTACTTCGCAGGCCAGCGCCGATCAATTTCCTGCATGATACGCTCGGCCCACAAAACCGCATCGGCAATTGTCGCGACCGTCACCGGCACCTGGCGCGTCGTTTCTTGCTGGCACAACTTCCGTGCAGCTAGGATCGCAGCCATGATGCCGATTACATCCTTGCGCCGTTCCTCCATTCTGGCGGAGTATAGATGCGGAGGTGTTGCTGCAATGGGCTCGCATTGGTTTGTCGTGTTCTTGGTCGTCTTCATTGTGTCCATCTGCGGTATGGGATGGATTAAGGCCAGGGTCATGGCGGCAATCCGCACGATGTCGAAGTGGCTGGCCTTGCTCCTTCAGCATCCACAAGTCGCGCTCACAACTCTCTGGGTGAAGTTCTGGAAAACATGGAAAGCACCAGTGGTTGTGTGGACTACATTTTACGCTTTTGCGAGAACACCTTCTTTCACAGGTTTTTGGCTATCCAAAGTGTTGTTCTGTTGTGCGAACGCGGTCTTATGCGCGGAAGTTTGCATTGTAGAGGAAATTCACGGGGCGAAGGGTTCACGGAGAGCATTTGGGCAACGAGCTACCGTGATGATCTTGGCGATTGTTTTCTTCAGTTTCTTATCCTTAATCGAATGTGGCATGGTACGCAATTCGGAAAACGGTGAAGTAGCAACGTGGCATAACATTTGGACGGCATCATTGTTCTGGAAGCATTCGCTTGAGTCCAAGTCGCCAGCAGCAGACGAACCCTTTGTCGATCCGCCATTGATAGCGAGTGACGCAGAGCAACTTCCGCACATTGATTTAACGAAACGTGCATTGATAAAGGGAGGAGCGGGTGATGCATATTTCTGTCGTCCCGGCGGAGGTGGTATTACCGAAATACATATTATGCTTGGTTTAATTGATCTAGGCATCCCCACTTCGCTAGGAGGATGGAAACTCCACTATGAATCTCCAAGATTGAATCAGTGGTTTCGATATATTGAGATTGACGACCATGACGTGTGTAATGACCGCACACTTGCATTCAAATTTAACCGCGCCAATTCGATATATGAGCAAACTGACAGCCGAATGGAGCCAAATACGAAATATCGTGGATGGGCACGATTTCAAGTGCCAGGCTTTTTATACAAAGAGCTTGGAACCAAGGAGGCTCAATTAACAATCGAGTTCTCTGATAATCAGGGAAAGAAGTACACAATCATATACATCGGTGATGGCGAAACCAACTCCAAACCATTCTATTACCCTGGTGTGCCATCCCCACTTATTGAGCCAGACCCCGGCATTGCTGATGTCAGATGGTGCGTTCCAGAGCCAATAGAACGCATTCCTTGGGGCTTCACTGCTGGATACTGCAACTATGGGCCATCCAAAGCTCAGAAGTTCGATTCGTTTGTGTCTGAGCGCTCTGTTGTCGCAGGTGCTATACGTAGCCGTACCTTTCAAGAGGAGCAACAGAATAAATTCATCGCTGCCGCAAAACATGCCCTAGAAACAGACCCGCGCCCTACTGACCTTGCGGCTGGACACAACATGCATGGAAACATATTCGCTCGCCCGGGGGATGTCCCGCTTATTCGGAAAGGACGAAAGGTACTAGTGCTTCGAGGATACGCACATTGGGATGACTCGATTGGCAATCACGAGTTAGACAGTTGCAAATGGCTTGAGCCGCCGACTCTCCCGCCAAGAGCAGGCAAGGCCGAAAAACAAGTCTGGCAAGATTGCAACTAAGCAAGGAATAATAGTATTCGTTGGTCCAGCCCACTCACGACACCGTAACATACAATACTGACGTAATCGGATAAAACGTATTCATCGGCCCGCCAACAGTCACGTTACTCCAGAAGCCGCCCGACTTAACTATTCCTTGGACAGCAGCTGCCGCTGATGGATAATCTGATGTGACGAGAGTAGTGCTGACGTTCGGCTGAGTGCTGAAATTCAACGTTGCTGTGATTGTACTGTAGCTCATGAGTGCTTCAACCTCTCAAGTAAGAGATAAACAACTACTGCCCACGTCATCAAGATCGCTGCCGCCAATAGCTTCGCAATCGTCGCTAGTTTCATACAAGCACAAAAGAGGGAAGTAAGCCGTAGACAACCTACTTCCCTCTCGTCACAAGCCAGCGCATTTCAAGTCCGGCTCGCTGGAGGCCGGTGTAGCGTCTACGCACCGTCCTACGGAATGGCTAGCCTCGAGCAGCGACGATGCGTCCCGTCTACCCCGGTTATGTTGAGAGTGCTGCCGAGGCAACTCGGTGAATACTGCGCAGGTAATGTTCCTTTCTTGGAATAAAAACGGCGGGTTGGAGAGATGGGTACCGCCGACCATCGCTAGGTCCATTTCATCGATCTTCTACTGCTGACGACCGCCCGATGAATCCCGTCTAGCTAGGTTATGCATCGGCCGCCACAGTCAGGTGCTTGGGGAGGGGAAGGCGATACCTGAGAAGCCCTCCAAAGGCTACTAGCGGACTACCTGACAATCCGGCTCTTTCCCCAATAGTCCGCTCCCGGCCCTTTCGGGATGTCAAATGAAGCGGGGAAAGAGAACTTGAGACTGAAATCATTTAGCCTCTCGTGATTCCTGTATAATACGAGAATCCACTAACTGCTACGCCAGCTAGCAATACTTGGGAGGAGTTCGTGTTGTAAGGCAGTCCTTGCTGAGGAACGCCCCACACCGTGTTATTCAAGTCTTCCTGCGTAGACGTAATCGAGTTGTTGAAATTGTAGATCGCTGGTGCAGGGACCGTCTGACTGACATTCGCTGCCGGAGCGGGAGCGCCGAACGGCGGAGCTTGCCCTTGCGTTGCTCCATTCGGGGTCGCTGGGCCCCAAGGACCGCTAATTGTTCCGCTTCCTGATGGGTATGACATTCTGCCTCCTAAGTATTTTCATTCTGCCTCCTAAGTATTTTCATTCTGCCTCCTAAGTATTTTAATGACCGTCATGTGCTCGCTTGGCATTCTCTTCAGCTAAGATTGCTACAGCTGTTGCACTAGATGGGATATCTTGCCAAGGGACGGTAGACAGATTTGCGACGGTTGTGTACACCGTAGCCGTAACGTTACCACCCATCGTTCCGGGTGTTAAATTTGGATACCAACTCATTGTCTGCCTCCGACATCCCGGCCTGTTTGTATTTTCTTTCCTATCGCTCTGCCGCTTCCTACTCCGACAGGAGTACTCTGAGGCTTATTCTCTTGCTGTCTGCTCAACAACTTCTGATACGCAGAGGCTAGTACTTCTCTGATTCTGTCTAGTTCATTCAAGCATTCGTGATACGATACGTGATCGTTCCGATCATCGTAGTGCGCGATAATCGTTTCTAGATGGCTTTCTAGCTCACTAGTTGTCATCTGGCCACTCGAATCTGATTTCGGACGGCTTTTACCTGTGACGAACAGTAGCTTGTCACGGCGTCAATCAGACTTTCTAACGCTTCTTTATTGTTCAAGTTGATGCCCCGATCCTTTAGTTGTTCCATAAATAGCTCAACGATGGACGTGATCCTAGCTTTATGATCAGCGACTGAGGGGCCAGAACTGGTGTCCGGGCGCGTTGAGGGGACGGCCCCAACTGTCGGAAGCGCCAAATCCTTCCCAAAGCCCTCAATCCCGAAGACATCGGAAGCAATCTCTTGTCGCTCCAGGCGATGGATGGCTTCATTAGCTGCCCTTTTGGCAAAGGCTGAAGTCTCGCTCTGATCGAGCTTCTCGATGGTTTGGTCCAGATCCTCTACGCGCAGAATGGGAATGATTTTGAAATTGCGGTCGCTGTCGCTATCGCTGTCAAATATCTCTGTGTACAAATGATCGTTGTTGCTCATCAGTTCACTCCAATATCTGAATTTGATGGTAGCCTAGATAATTCGAGGAGAAGAGTGTTCTTCTGGTTCTGAAGAGTCGGGATAAGATCTTTCATTTGCTGAATGAGACTAGAAGCTTTTTCAATCCTTTCCTCTAAACCCTGCAATGACTGAAGAAGTTCTACTCTTCGCGTAAACATCTGTTCTGCTTCCCACTTGCGCGTATTAAGTTCTGACTCGCGCTCATAAGCCCGCAAGGCTTCGGTCATGGCTTTGTGGCTAGTCTCCGTCTGCATCTTCTGATAATCGAGTTCGTCTTTTAGCTTGTAGAAATCCAGGTTACTCAAGGTCGACTTTACCTTTTCAAATCGCTTCTCCATCTTTTCAAGAAGCAGGCAATTTCTCCGCCAGGCGGCTTCCTTGAAGACATAATCTCCTTGGAGATCAACTGTGGCAGGCTTCTCTTCTTTAACCGGCGCGATTTCGTCTAAGTCGACTCTGGGCTCTGACTTCTTGAGAACGTTAGCGAAAATACCTTTGCTCACTGCTGCTCCTTGATTACAGGCTCCTGCTGCGGTAAGGTGCCATGCTGCCGGACTCTCTCTACCTCTGCTTTCTCGAAGTAGAACTTATGGCCGATTCGGATGAAGGGGAGAAGGCCGCGCTTGGCCATGTCCAGCACCTTAGGTCTGGAGACCGGGAGTAGCTGGCAAACTTGCGTGACATCCAGAAGAGTTTGATTGTCGGTCGCCATAACGTTACGTATAATAAAGCTTCACAAGAATCGCAAGACTTGTTATGTACACTCAGACATTCATTCGAAGAAACCCAGAACTAGAATTCGTGAACACTAGGTAATCAGGAACCTTCTCTTTCTTTTTTCTAGTTGATGTTCTAGGGGGACGCTTATTCCTTTCATTCTGAAGAACTGTCGCCCAGCGGATGTTCGTTGGCTGATACCCTTGAAAAGAATTTATCCGATCAAACTGATACAGACTTAAATTCGTTTTATGATTTCGTCCCGGAGGGCGATGGCCAATTTCCTCCAAAACATCCTGCGCGAAGATTTCAAAGTTAAGCCACGGTTTATAAATCGTTACAGGAGGCGTTGCCCCACCGTAAAATCTGAAGGACGGATCCTTCTTGTTCGTACACCGCTGGACCATGTTGCTCCAGATAACTCGCAGATATTTCTCATCATCGGGCATGTTTCATACTCCGTCTTTCTCTACTCTTTGATCCCGGATGACTTGAGCTTTATGCTCTTCCATCAGATCGCTAAAGGTAGTGCCATCCGCAGAAATGCGTATCGCTCTAACGAATTTCTCCCTCTGGCATTTCCTTAACTCCTGTTCGCTCCAATGCATTGGTTTCTGATTAGAATCATACTTGAATTCAGGTTCTTGTTTCATGTGGAGTTCCTTTCATAATCTCATGTGCAGATAATGTTGATACGAATATTCATGTTGATACGAATATTCATGTTGATACGAATACAATGAACATGAATCATGTAGATAAGAATCTGAATAAGAAAATGAATGGGATAAGAAATACATGTAGGAAGCTAACCCAGTAGATTCGTGGAGATACTAAACAGTTAATTTAGTATCCAGCAACCCAGTGAGTTGTTAGTTAGCGTATCCCGCACTTTATCCCTTTAACCTTGCTGATGGCATACTCCTCATCAGTTTAGGTACCTAGACCTGCTAGAAGATGATTTGGTGGATGCGTGAAAATGTTTACGTGGTAGCGGGGCCTGGCTTCGGCCTAAGACACACACGTCACTCTTTCGAGTGATGAAGCACGAAAAACACATACAGTCCGCTCGCCTTAGCCTCGCTGTATCGACCCGTCAATCGTCAATAGCAATCCTACCCACTGAGCCGAGCAGTGTATGTTCTTCTACCAGTGTTGGGATTGTTACCTAGATTCCTTAGCGGTCGGGTAGCCCCAAGGTGTTTATTCAGGCTACCAAGGGTCAGGGAATGGATGCTAGCAGATTGTTCTAATTGAATGTGTCTGATATGGTCCATGCTGACACTACAAGTGTAGGATATTCGTTCGGGGAAATAAACCCGTAGCTAAAAATATAGTTACCGGAGAGATCTCACAGCATTAGCTCTTACGCGAGCTAATTCACAGAAAGTAAACAGTAGAAAGCCAGCCTTGGGGGCTGGCTCTACTTCCTCAAGTTCTAGTGTCAGCTATGGACTGAGGCGGGAATGTGAAGTTCTAAGACATCAACTCTGTTTTGAGTTGACACAACCTAGTCTATAGTTGCACCTCCTGAAAGTCCACCATGATTTTAATATACCGCTAGAATTTAGCCCAGCTTCTTCAGTCGCCGTTGATGGGCGACGCCGGTCGCTATTTCCTTTTCGTTCTCTTCGCCTCTCGCGCCTCCAGCTGCACCAATTCCCGGTTGGTCTCCGCGAAAACTCCTCTCATGAACCCACAGATATAGAAATCGGCTAAGATGGTTGCGTTCTTGCCATGCTCGGCAAAGTGTGGATGTTTTGCGAGTGCTTTCAGCACTTGCGGGTATTTCTTATCCATCCATGCGACGTCTTCGGTGAGACCACCGAGTGGCTTAAGAATCTTTCCAATGCCGATACCGAGTCCTCTCAATTCACACCTCCTTCAGATGGCGCGCCGCCCTGTTCTATGCTTTCAGGTTGAGGTTGATTTGAGATTTCCTCAACCTCAACTGGATTCGGATTAGGTTGAATATTGTCTAGCGCAACCTCAACCTGATCCGCTTGAGGTTGCATACGTCGTGACTCAAGCTCACGTTTAGCCATGGCCTCCTCATATTTCTGTAGAAGGTCTGGCTCTGTCTCGCTTCGCCGAAGATCATAGGCTTCCTGGCAGAGTTTGTGAATGATGGCATATGCATCGGTCGTCAGGGTGCCATCGTCCCAGAGTTTCTTGATCCTCACTTGGATCTGGCTTAACTCTGACGGTGCCTTATCGAGGGCCTTCTGCTGAACTGCCGCTCTGGCGAAGGGATCGTTCTTCCTGCGCAGCCGGTCGTAGCAGGGACGACACCACCCTTTAAGACGTTCCTTTGCCCACTTGCCACATTCTTTACATATTCCCTGACCCGTGCGCTCGGGATCGATTGGTTTTGACATTTCGTATCTCTCCTTTCTCCTTTTTGTTAGCTTAGAAGGTCTGGCCGCGGAAGCATCCGTAGTACCTCGTCAACGGACCGGGCTGCGTGGCCTTGCAGGAGCATGGTAAGAACCATGCCTGGGCGTCCGTCAGCAGCGCGTACTATCACCTCGAAGACATCGGGCTGAATAGTCCAACCCTCAAGCCGGGCGATCCTTGCGGCATAACTTCGGAGTGCGGCCATCCCGACACTGTCCAGCGTGACGGTCAAACAACGCCGCACAATCCCCGCTGGTACGGTCTTTGGCTCCGTGGTGCAAATTGCCACGTAGCAATCTTTTGGAGGGCACTCGAGTAGGTTCAGAAGAAGCGGCCACGCCCTGGGGAGGAGATTAGACGCTTCTTCGATAATCAAGAGAACGTCTTCTGGTCCTCTACAGAAGGTTGATTTCGCGAAGCTTATGATGTACCGCAGGGCATCGATGCTCGAATGTTCCGCTGCACTAAATTCTATCTTCTTGGCACCTAGTTCTTTAGCAAGAATCTGCGCCAGCGTCGTCTTTCCTGATCCGGGCGGTCCTATGAAGAGATACCCATGAGGACGTGCCTCGCTTTTGATCGCTTCTTCGAGTGCCCGTATCGGCGCATCTTGGCCGATAACTTCGTTGAAATCTTCAGGCCGGTAGCGTGTTATCAACTGCTCGGACTTCTGACCCGGCATGAGTCACTCTCCTCGGCGGCCGTGTAAACGAGCGTTGGTTGTCACGGCCTACCCAGCCGTGAGCGTTCCTCATCCGGACACACGTCGGCGTGTGGCCAAGCCTACTGAATTAAGTTTGGGGTGGAGTCTGCCAACAGGTGAAATCAGAGAGTGGCTCGGGACACAGAGCGCTATCGACGACTCAATATTACCAAACTCCCTCACTTTGTCAAGAGCCGCCCTAACTTTATTTCACTCTGAAAGGTAAGGGGAGCATAATGACGATCCATAGCAACCTATTTCGTAACTTATTAGCTATGTACGTAGACTTATGGCCTGTGGCCCAGCCAGGAACCCAGCCACAAGTCCCAGCTACAAATTCCAGCCACAAGTCTATACACACGTCCCAGCTACAGCGCCCACAAGTCTAGTCACAAGTACATACCAGCCACAAGTGTACGGCCACAGCTGTCGCTCGGCTGGACTTTTGGCTGTGGCTGGGACCTGTGGCCTTGTGGCTGGACTTGTGTACTTGTAGCTAGTCTTGTAGCTGTAGCCCGGCGATGTATTCTTTCAGGGCTTTGGCTTCATGCCGTGGATTTGGTTGTGTTCCTTGATCGCCAGATACAGTTCGCATCCATACTGGACCCCGGACGTGAATAGAATTGGCCGAGACTGCGAGAAGGCGTTCTCCCCTTTGTTCACTGAGATGATTGACCAGGCGGTCGGGTGGACTAGCTTCGAGCAAACCCGGTTCATACAATCGAACTCTGTTTTCATCCCAACCTTGTCTGCGAGTGCGCTAGTCGCCAGATACCGTGATGCCGTTACGGCTTCCGCAGCCATTTGAGCTTGCATCCGTGTCAGGGCATCATCGAGGAGAGTGGTATCGGATTGTGGGTTTATGTGGAGCTCAAGAGTTTTGAGACACCTAATGATGTCGCACCCGTCAATCAGTCGGTCGCTGGCGAAGCGACGGGCGTCGGCTTCTGAGATCAGCACGTACTTCGTAAATACAACCAGTTCGAGCAAATTGCGGCATGCCCATGCCAACAAGGGCGCGTCGTCGGCGTCGTAGGCTTTCCTGAGTTGGTTGTAGTTGGTCATAGCCGAATCAATCAATTCGAACAGGATCTGCCAAAACCAAGTAGTTTGCTTATCAATCGGCTTGAGGCTTTCCCCAAACTCTTTCAGTTTACCGAACGCAGCATGGCTGGCTGCTAGCTGTTCGGGCGGCACATCATTGCTCATGAGGCTATTGTGACACGCCAAAGTGACGGCTACAAGATCTTGTAGTAGAATCCCTGCCATGAACACAATGGCTTTGCTGCAGGAAGTAAGGAAGGAAATCTCCCGTCTACAGAAGGTGGTCGCATTGCTAGAGGGCGGCGTCGAAGGGGGCGGCTTGACACCCGCAAGGGGCCGGAAGAAACGTAAGCCGATGTCCCAAGAGGCCAGAGACAAAATTGCCGCCGCTCAGAAGAAAAGATGGGCTAAACAGAAGAAGTCTGAGTAAACTACAACCCTACACCTCTCAAGTGTAGGGTATTTTTACGTCCACACTAGTCTGGGTCCCTTCCTGCCTTTGGTTATAACCCCAGTTCTCCTATAACTCGCTTAAAGGTATAGGTTTGTCTGCTTAAAGTAACCCATTATAATTAGGTTATAAGGAGTTATAACATGGCTAGAATTCTGTCCTTTGAAGTAACTGATGAGTTCTACGGGCGTCTTGTAGCCATGCAGGCGAAAGAAGGCTTCTCCTATCTAAGTCCATTCTTGAGGGAATGTATTGAATACGCCCTAGCGGTACTTGAACAACGGCCAGTTAAACCTGAGGAGGACACGAATGTCTGAAGCAACATTCTCGGTGTGTCAGTTCTTCGAAGATGGATCGCATGAGTACGTCAAAAGGTCGGTCAATGTCGATGATGCGGCTGAAGCCTTTAGCTACTACGTGGGAATCGGTGAACGATGGATCGGATCGATCAGGCGCGTGATCGTTACAGACGGCAACGACTTCGTAACCTTGGCATGGGAGTTTGGGGAAGGTATCAAGAAGATTGGATATGCTGGTGTATCTACTTCAGAATCAAATTAACGGGAAGGCGTACGTCGGCCAACATAACGGGTATGATCTGAATAAGAGATGGAAAGCTGGCAAGTACAACTCCTACCTCACAGCTGCTATTCGAAAGTACGGTTCTGATTCATTCAAGCGAACTATCCTGGCCTACGCTAGTTGTCAAGAAGAGTTAGATCTCCTTGAACAATTCTGGATTCAGACACTTCAGACCTGCAATAGAAAGTTTGGCTACAACCGGCAGATGGGCGGTCGGAATTGGCATGGCGGATTGACCCCGGAGACCAGGAAGAGGATCGGCGAGTCACTACGCCGATTATGGAAGACAAAAACACCTCAAGAGAAGGCCGAACACGCCAGATTGATCCAACAGGGTTGGCAAAGTAAATCACCGGAGGAAATGGATGCGATGAAAAGGAAGGTTTCACAAGCCTTACGGCTGGTCTGGCAGACAAGAGCGAGGACTACCGAGCCTCACAGCAAGAAGACTCGCGAAAGGATCAGTGACGGTCTGAAGAGGTACTACGCCCAGTTACCACCGAAGAAACCGTGTGTTGGTGTTAGGGGTCAAGGAAGGCAAGAACGTCCGACAAACCGTCCAGAAACCAGAGCCATGGTCGCTTTACGGGAGGTAAAGCAGGCCGAACAGCAGCTGCGTGAAATCAGGGAGAGATTGAATGCTTTGCGATTTGAATTGGAAGGAGGCTGCACATGGTGACCATGATCGCGGTCGAATCTAGCAATGTCGACAGTATCGGGTATGACGAACGAAGGAAAGAATTGTATGTAAAGTTCAAGGGAGATGGAACGCGAACCTACAAATATCTCAAAGTTCCTGAGGTAGTGTGGGAGCACATGCTCCGGGCTCAGTCGAAAGGCACATTCCTGACCAAGATACTGAGGCCCTATTTCCAGGTCACGCAGATCAAGGATCAGACGTTAGTAACGGCGGTTTCGAAAAGGTAGACTCATGTATCGAATAACCACTCACGTGGATTACGAAAAAGAATTTGAAAATACTGGGATAATCTCCGGAGTCCTGAGGTGGCCGTGCTCATCCAGCGCCTCGTTCACCACATCCCCAGGCGGTTTGCTTACCCGATACAGTAAAAATCCCACCCTTTTGGGATGGGATGGGTATGTTCCACTACTGCTGTGCTGCTTGCCCCGATCTCGCCTTCTGCTTGGTCGCTACGGGTGGTTGGCTGGCCGACGTACTTGCCTTCTTCCCCTTCTTTTTCTCTACGACTGGGGCAGGAGCAGCAGCAACTGGCTCAGCAGCCTTCTCTGCTTTGGCTACGGCTGCTGGCTTCTTCGACGTGGGCCGACGTACGATCATCTCTGTCGCCAACACCTTGAAGCTGTTCTTTCCCATCATCTCCAGTACCAGATCACCGTACATCACTGCGCCCCTGTGAGTGAGGGTCCCGTCCTCTTGACGCTTTCCTGCAGCATCACTGGGGTAGACACCACCCTTCCAGTTAGGGTCAGAGACTTTGACAAGTTCTACAATCTGTTCGTTGGTGAGGGTAGCTCCGACATGCTGACGAGTAGCGGCTTCAATTCGGCTTGAGTTAGACATGGGTAAATCTCCTTTGATGGAGTAGGCTCTTGTCCTATCCAATGTACCCATTTTATAAACCAACGGGGGAGAGTCCTAATTCACACCAAGTAGAAATGCTTGTCTGCTTAGCATTTAGAAAGAATTGTAAACTGGGTTGGAATTCATGCCTTATCCCATTCTGGCTAATAGCTGTGGGGAGCTATTAGGTAGCAGATGAGCATGAGCTAGCTCTCTACAAGTGCCGCTGGTACCCATTACCAGTACCTGTCATAGAAGATGACACCTGCCACCGATCTTCGATCCTGATATCGATAGTAAGTATCCAGCGGTAGAGGTAGGGGTATTCCCTGAGTGGAGTGACTCCCTTTGGTACAACCAGCCCGGGATGGGACTCGCTGACAAAGGCACCGCCTATATCGAGCAGGCTTTTCGCTGGGCGCATGAAGCGGATCCGCAGGCTCTCCTTTTCTACAATGAAGCCGAGGGTGAAGGGCTGAATCGCAAGTCCGACGCCATCTACGCCATGGTCAAGGATTTCAAGGCTCGCGGCGTTCCCATCGACGGAGTTGGCTTGCAGATGCACGTTTCGCGACTTGATCTCGACACCGCAGCCATTGCCGCCAACATCGCTCGCCTGACTGCGCTGGGAGTTCAGGTTCACATCACCGAGTTCGACGTGTCCCTGCCCGTGGACTCCAGTGGTCAGGCCCGCCACAACGATCTGCTTCGCCAGGCTGAGGTTTATCGCGGAGTAGTCCATGCGTGTCTGCAGAGTCCAGGCTGCACCGCCATTCAAACCTGGGGATTCACCGATAAATGGTCGTGGATTGGGTCCCATTCGCACGGCACACGCGGTGCCGCGCTGCCTTTTGACAGGGCCTACAAGCCCAAGCCTGCATACGACGCCATGTTCGAGGAGATGTCCGCCAAGGCAAACCGCCCTCACTAAGTGTGGGCCCCCTGCAGCTTGCTGCTCTGCCCGTGCATCTATAATGACTTGCACTCCCCGGCGTTCGCAGCCAGGATAAATGCTAGTGGCACACCCGGCCCCCATCCCGCCGCAGAAGACTTCGCATCGCAAGCAGGTCATCATTCTGCTCGCCATTTCAGTTTTTCTTCTGCTCGTAATTTTAGTGTCGCAAACCGCCTTCGACCTGACTTTCCTGCGCCCCGGAAACAATCAAGACATCGCAGTCTTCGCCGCTCTCTCGGCATTGATCTTCCTGTTGTTCGTCGCGCTCACATTTGTGCTAATGCGCAATCTGCTGAAGCTTTTCGCCGAGCGCCGTCTGGGAGTGCTCGGTTCAAAGTTCCGCACACGCATGGTCGCCGGAGCGCTTCTGCTGTCGTCGTTGCCGGTGATGGTGATGTACTGGTTTGCCTACGGATTGATGAATCGCTCTATCGACAAGTGGTTCTCAACTCCGGTGGAGGAAGTGCGGGCCGACACGCACGCCATGGTGACCCTGCTGGCCGGTTACGCCATGCAGAACGCGCGGGCGGAAGCGTCTTCCATCGCGTCGTCGCCAGAGATCGAACGCAGCTTTTCCGGACACGGCTTCTCCGCTGTAGTAAGCGAATTTCAGCGTCACGAACCGACATTGCAAGGTGGATTTGCGCTGGCGGTCCGGGATGATAATGAAGAGGCCAGTTTCAACGCTCCGGCTCCGTGGCCAATCCTCAAGTCCAAACTGCCGCTCGCCGTCGCAGCGCAGGGACATCCAGCTCAATTCAGCTGGCAGCAAACGGACTACACCCTGGGCAGCGCTCCGGTTCCGGGCGGGGGGCTGATCCTGGTCGCGATTCCTCTTCCCCCTGAGTTTTCGCAGACCGTGCGCGAGGTTGAGGCCAGCCAGCAGCGCTACTACGATCTGGCGCGCGAGCGGAAACTGGTGCGCCGCACCTACATGGGCCTGTTGCTGCTGCTCACCATGATCGTGCTGTTCGTCACCACATGGCTGGCCTTATTCCTCTCGAAGATCGTGACCCGTCCGCTGTCGGCGCTGGCCGAGGCCACACAGGAAATTTCCCGCGGACGCCTGGATTACCGCGTGCCCGTTACTTTCGCCGACGAAATTGGCGACCTGGTGCGATCCTTCAACCGCATGGCGGAAGATCTGGAAGGCAGTCGGCGGCAGATTGAGGCTTCCAGCCGCGACCTGAGCGCGGCCAACGCTGAACTCGACCAGCGCCGCCGTCAGATGGAAACCATTCTTGAAAGTATTCCCACCGGCGTGCTCTCCCTCGATGCCGGCAGGCACGTGACCCACATCAACCAGGCCTTGCTCCGTATGTTTCATCCCGATGCCGGACGCGACCCTGCGCCTCTGATTCTCCGCGGCGCTTCTCTGGCGGATGTCTTCCCTGCCGAGGTGCTGGAGGATTTCGAACCGCTGCTGCGCCGTGCCGACCGCATGGGCATGACCACCAGCCAGATGGAGATGCAGCTGCCCCGGGTGTCGTTGAACGTCGCCGTCACCGTGGCGACGCTACGGCATCAGGACGAGGGCTCCGGCTACGTGGTGGTCTTCGAAGATCTCTCCGATTTGCTGAAAGCGCAGAAACAGGCCGCATGGCGGGAAGTAGCGCGGAGGGTGGCGCATGAAATCAAGAATCCCCTGACGCCCATCGCCCTTTCGGCGGAGCGGATTCAGCGGCATCTGGACCGGGCCACGCCGGACGATCCCGCATCGCTGGGCGTGGTGCGTTCCTGCGCGGAGACGATTGCCGGAGCCGTCGAAACCGTGCGCCGGCTCGTCGACGAGTTCTCGACCCTCGCCCGCTTCCCCGTCGCCAAACCACAGCCCGCCGACATCAACGAAGTCATCGAGAACGCGCTTTCCATGTTCAACGGGCGGCTGGATGGAATTGGCGTGCACACGACCCTGGCCTCCGATCTACCGAGAGTCATGGCCGACAGCGAGGCGATGAAACGAGCGGTCGCCAATCTCGTTGACAATGCGGCCGAGGCCTCGCAGGATTCCGTGGTGCGCGAGATTGAGATTACGACTGCATTAGTCGGCAGCCGCGACGCGGTGGAGATCACCGTGGCCGACACCGGCCACGGCGTAAGCCGCGAACTCAAAGAAAAACTTTTCCTGCCTTATTTCTCTACCAAGAAGCGCGGTACCGGACTCGGCCTGGCCATCGTCAGCCGCATCGTGGAAGATCACCATGGCTCCATCCGCGTAGAGGAGAACCACCCCGTCGGTACGCGGTTCATCGTAGAACTTCCGGTTGTCCCCGAAGCTGCGCCGGCCGCGGCCACCGTCCAACATGCATAACATCCTTGTTGTCGACGACGAAACCGGGATTCGCGACTCTCTAGCCGGCATCCTGGCCGACGAAGGCTACTCGGCCTCCTGCGTCGGTAGTGGCGAAGAGTGCCTCGACTTGCTGCGCAAGACCACGTTTGACGTGGTTCTGCTCGATATCTGGCTGCCCGGAGTCGACGGCCTTGAGACTCTGGAAAAGATTCGCGAGCTCGACAATCCTCCCGAAGTGATCATGATCTCCGGCCACGGCACGATCGAGACTGCGGTGCGCGCGACAAAGCTGGGCGCGTATGACTTTCTGGAAAAACCACTCTCGCTCGAAAAAACTTTGATCCTGGTCAAGAATGCGATCGAGTCCAAGAAACTGCATCGCGAGAACGTAGACCTGAAAAAGCAGCTTCAGGTGAAGAGCATCATCGTGGGTGACAGCATCCCGATGAAGGCTCTGCGCCAGCAGATCGGCCTGATGGCTCCGACCAACGGCCGCGTCTTGATCTACGGCGAATCGGGCACCGGCAAGGAACTCGTGGCCCACGCCATCCACGCCCAGAGCCTGCGCAAGGACGAAACTTTCGTCGAGGTCAACTGCGCCGCGATTCCCGAAGATCTGATCGAGAGTGAACTCTTTGGACACTACAAAGGCTCGTTCCCCGGAGCGGCCGCCGACAAGGAAGGCAAATTCCAGAGGGCTCACGGCGGTACGCTCTTCCTCGACGAAGTGGGCGACATGAGCCTGAAGACGCAGTCGAAAGTGTTGCGAACGCTGGAGGAGCAGCGCTTTACGCCCGTGGGCAGCGATGAGACCATCACCGTCGACGTGCGCGTGATTGCCTCGACCAACAAAGATCTGGAAGAAGAAATCTCGCGCGGGAACTTTCGGGAGGATCTGTTCTACCGGCTCAATGTGATTCCCTTCTTTGTTCCGCCGTTGCGCGAGCGCAAGGAAGACATCCCGCTGTTCACGCGGCATTTCCTGAAGGAACTGGCGGCGACCTATGGACGCCGGCCCCGCGAAATCACGGATGATGCCATCGAAGTGCTGATGCGCTACTCCTGGCCGGGAAATGTCCGCGAACTGCGTAACGTAATTGAGCGCATCGTGATCATGAATCCCACGACCACACGCTTCGACAGCAAGCATTTGCCACCGCTGGTGTACCGGGAAGGCAGCCGCCGCACGCCCAAGACAGAGTTCTCCACGCTGCACCAGGCGCGCGATGCCTACGAGCGCGATTACATCCTCAAGACGCTCGACCAGAACCACGGCAACGTAAGCCGCACCTCCGAGGTGCTGGGCCTGGAGCGCAGCCACCTTTACCGGAAGATGAAGGCGTTGGGGATCGCAGCGAAGGAGTAGGGTTGCGAATAAGTGTGACTTTTGGGGAGCGGTTGTTGGTGTAATGGCGATGTTGGGCCAACTATGCAAGCCTCTAGGCTGTGTGGGGGGGTGTCACGAAGACCGGTTTCCTGAGCACGAACTGGTGTGATTCTGGCTGAATCACTACATTCTCGTACATTCCATCCCCGAGAATCTGATCTACAGCACGGGTCACGCCGTCCTTTGCCCAATTATCCTTGCGGCGTGCATAGTCGTCCCCTGCGACGAATCCGCCCGGTTTCATTTTGCAATAGAACTGTCTGAGTTCTTCGATAACACATTCATAGCGATGATCGCCATCAAGGTAGATCCAGTCATAGTAATTGTCAGGAAACTGATTTAGGCAATCGAGTGACCCTGAACGGCGGATTGTGACGTTTGTCCTGCCTGCAAATTTCTTCACAACGCGGTTGTACCTCCGGTCCATGTGTTCCTGACTCTGGCCCGCGTTGCCCCCATAAAGCGTAGAGGCAAAAAGCGGATCAGACTGGAACTTCCACGGGTCGATTAAGTGCAGCATTGTGGGATGAACTATCTGAAGAATGACCCGCGAAAAGACGCCCTCGTGGACGCCGACCTCGGCGCAGACGGAATGCTTTGGCATCATTTTCAGGAGCCACTCGCGTCCGTCTTTCTCGAGGCCAATTCTTCGCTTTACAACCTTGATAACGTTCCGAACAGTGATCGCCATAATCTAACTCCCGATAGGATTGGCACACCCTCAGTGAGGTGGATTCTACTTCCTGATTCAGCGAAATTCTCTCGCTAGCAGAGAGGTTCGGCTGCTTTTCAAGGTCTTGAGATTTCATCCGGTGCTTGCGCGGCGCGAGCCATGCTGGGAGACTCAGTGGGTTGCTTCCGGAAAACCATCACGATCGTCGTGCCGAAACGGCGCAGCCGGGGCGTCATTGTAGCACGCATGAGAAGAAGCTCGATGAATGCTGCTGGTGCAAAGAAACGAGTGTAGGGCGTAGAGTGGGTCAAAAAGCGCACGAACTCAGGCCGAAGGTTCACAGACTGGCCAAGCTTTCGGAGTGCGCGCGCACTATTCGCACGGTAGTAAGTCGGATAAATGTCTTCTTCGGCGCGGTTGTCGTGCACCAGTTTTAGGATCACGGATCGCGGCAGGAGCTTCTTCGCGAGGATATTCGAGAAAACGAGGTAATTCCGGGTGTTCGGAGTATGCACCATAAGAGTTCCTCCAGTGACCAAGACGCGGGACATCTCCCGAAAAGTTGTTAACGGGTCAGGCAGATGCTCAACCACCATGTTGCAGGTGATCAGATCGAAGCTGGCGTCGGAAAATGGGAGCGAGTCCAGCGATGCGCAGATACGCCGGGAGATATTGACGTGCTTGCGCAAGTGGGGGAAATCAAGATCGACGCCAACGACGATCCCGGCAAGATTGAGCAGTTCGATTTCGAGCTGCGCAAGGTCCTTACGCAGAAGATGCCAGCCACAACCCGCGTCCATCCAGCGGACAGGATGAGTCAGATACTCCCGGACCGTTTCACCCCAGATTTCCTGGTTTCGCCGGAGATGAGGCAAGATTCGGCTCTGTAACCGCCGGGTCATCTTGCGGCCGAGCCATTCGTCCCACAGAGGCTTCAGCATGGTGAGCACCTCCGGTCTCGCCGAACGCTTGACATTTCTCGCGGGCATGCCCACGAGCCGAGGCCTTCCGTCAGTCAAACTCAATCTTCTCGAACCCCAGGCCCTGCAACAAACTCAGGATCGTCGAAGCCGCGTTCTGCTGGGCGTTCCGCAGAATGCCATCGGCCATGGCGGCTTCCTTCAGTTGACGTTCCGCCTCCTGGCGGACTTGCGTTTCCAGATCCGGATCGGTGGGAACCAGCAGCCCGGTTTGCCTGGAATACACGCGAGTCTTCGCGCTGTCGATGCGAGTGCTGAAAATCTGGGGCGGAGGAAGACGCAAGTGCACCTGCTTGCCATCCACTGTAACGTCTCCCGGCTTCAGATTCGAGAAATCGATTCCGGCAACAACTTCGCCGTGCACCAGCATCAGCAGGCGGTCTCCGGCCAGAAAATTCGGCAACAGCGGATTCTCTTTCGCGCCGCTCACGATCTTATCCATCGTGTAGATCACCGTCTCCAGCCGCTGCAGGCGCTGAATACGATCGACCACGGTGGGCTGGCTCACATCGATGGTGAGGGTTCGGCCGGTCACCGCCGACCACATGTGGCTCAACAGCGCGCGTCCTGATTCTCGCGAGAGCATCAGCCAGCCCAGCGAGCCGACGCCCACCACGCCTAGGAACAGTCCGAGGATGAGCGCAATCACCATCCCTGCGCGGGATCGCGTCCATTTGGAAGAAGCGGGAACATCATTGCGCACGTCAGGGGGCAGGTCAGGAGGGTTGGGCATCCCGCAAGGTTATCATTGGCAAGCGATGAATTAGAATTCGCGCGCAAGGAAGGCGCGCACCGGGGTAGAAGCTTACCGCTTCACCATGTGAATCTCGGTGCCGTTTTTGCGGAACTTGACTTCATCCATCAGTTGATTGATCAAAAAAATTCCGCGGCCGTGATTGGAGTAGAGATTCTCGCCCATCGTGCAACTGGGAATCGCCTGAGGATCGAAACCCGGCCCGGGATCGCGCACGATGATGAGCATGCCGCGCTGCTCGTCGCAGGCCACCAGGCACTCCACCACTTTGCTGGGATCTTCCTTGGCGCCGTGAACTACGGCGTTGGCCAGCGCCTCCTGCAGGGCCAGCTCGATGGCGTCTTCCTTGCCGTCGGCGCATTTCATCTGGCGGACGGCTTCCATCACCTGCTCCACGACCGGGTCGACGGCCTTGCGGTCGGCCGCAAGCGTGACTCGCACGCGCAGGTTCAATTTTGCTGGATCGAAGTCGTACTCCGGGAGTTGTTCCTCGGAAGAAGGCCCAGATTCCATGGTTGGCTCGGTAGTCCCCTGTCCGCCCGTTTTACTCGTCATAGCTTACTAGACATAGCTTCCTAGACGAGCGAGCGGCCTATTTACAATTTTAGCGGCAAGGCGCAAATCGGGCAATGGCCGCCTGTGTCAAGCGCTCGTTAACATACCATAACGTCAGTCTTCTGTCTGGTTACGGTCGTCGTCCGCAATCGTCGGCGCGGTCGGCTCTTCGGCCTTTTCTTGCGGCGCGCCGTGTTCCCTCATCCGATGCTCGAGTTGCCGGCGCCAGTCGAGTTCCTCCACAAAGCGGCGCGAATCGCGCCAGCCCGGCTCTGCTTTTACATAGAGTTCGAGAAAGACTTTCGTCCCCATCATGCGTTCGATCTGCAGACGGGCGGACGTACCGATCTTCTTCAGCATCGAGCCGCCTTTGCCGACGAGAATTCCCTTCTGTCCTTCGCGCTCGCAATAAATAGTCGCTGCGATCCGGGTGAGCCTCGCGCCTTCTTCGAAGTTGTCGACCATCACCGTGGTCGCGTAAGGAATTTCTTCGCTGGTATTCAGCAGCAGTTGCTCGCGGATGATTTCCGCCGCCATGAACCGCGCTGGCTGGTCGGTGATTTGATCTTCAGGAAAATACGCGGGCCCGGCCGGGAGAGTCGCGATGACCATATCCAGAAGCGTGTCGAGGCCGTTGCGCTTCAGCGCGGAAATCGGGATCACTTCGGCGAAGTTATAGAGTTTGCGGTATTGCTCGATGAGGGGCAGCAGTTTCGACTTCTCGCGAATCAGGTCGACTTTGTTCAGGATTAGAAATGCCTTCGTCTTCGGCCGCCGCAGCAAATCAAGCGCAAACTGATCGCGGGGATCGAACTTGCGCGTGACATCCATGATCACGAGCACCAGGTCGCAGCCCTCCAGCGCTTCGCGCACCTCGACCATCATTTTTCGACCCAGGGATGAGTCGGGCTTGTGCACCCCGGGAGTGTCCACGAGCACAATCTGCCCTCCGCCCTTGCCTTTACGCTTGGGGACGTGGACCACGCCCTGAATGCGGTTTCGCGTGGTCTGAGGCTTGGGCGAAATAATCGCGAGCTTCTCGCCGACGAGCGCATTGAGCAACGTGGACTTTCCCGCGTTGGGGCGGCCGAGAATGCAAACGAAACCGGAGCGGAAGGGCATAGGAAATCAGACGTCGGACGTCAGACCTCGGACGTCAGACCTCGGGTCTCGGGCTTCATCCTTGTGGTTGTTCGGGAAGTGAGGTCTGAGGGCTGAGGTCCAAAGTCTGACTATATCAGTTTCAACTGCCGCGGCTGCACTGCCGTGACTCTCACGCGCTCCACCTTGCGGTCGGTCGACTCCAGGACTTCAAAGCGCAAGCCGTCTTCCTCCACCACTTCGCCCTTGCGGGGAATGCGGCCGGCGAGTTCGCTGACCAGGCCCGCAATGGTCGCCGACTCTTTTCCTTCCGGCTTGCTGCCGAAAAGTTCATCGAGGCGGTCCACATCCATTCCGCCGGCAACGATGAAAGAGCGATCGCCCTCGCGCACGATTTCCGGCTTGTCGTGGTCGTCGCGAATCTCACCCACAATCTCTTCCACCAGGTCTTCGATCGTGACCAGTCCGGCGACGCCGCCGTATTCGTCCACCACAATGGCCATGCGGATATTCTGCTTCTGCATTTCGCGCAGCAGGTCGCTTCCCAGCTTGCTCTCGGGAACGAAGTAGACATCGCGCCGCATGATCGTATCCAGGTGGCGCACGTGGGCTTCGCTGTCGGGCACCTGCAGCACGTCCTGGGTGTAGACGATCCCTTTGATGTTGTGAATGCTGCCTTCGTACACCGGCACCCGCGAGTAGTGCTTGACACGCAGCATTTCGACGAAGCGTTCGACCGTAGTGTCGGAGGGAACGGCAAACATCTGCGGACGGGGATTCATCGCTTCGCGAACCGTCTTGCCGCTGAACTCGACCACCGACTGAATCAGGTCGCGGTCGCCTTCCTGAATAATGCCCTCTTCCTGACCGGCTTCGATCAGCGCATCGACCGCCTCGGCCGAAGTCTCTGGCTGCTCGGTTGTGTTCTGCTTGGTCAGCGACGCCACTGACTGCAGGAAGCCCAATACGATGGTCACCGGCATGACCACGTAGATCAGTATCTTTAGAACCAGGGTCCAGTGAACCAGCCACTCTCCTCTGGTGCGCGAGAAGAATACGAATGGCAGGAAGCGGTTGAAGACGACCACAATCAGGATCAGGCTGATTGTGGCTTGGAGGATTTCGTAGATGCTCCAAGTCTGGTCGCTGAAAACCAGGAAGCCAATGAGCAGAGCGATCGCGGCCATGGTCAGTTGCGTGAGCACTGCCATCGACAGCGAGGCGCGGGTGCGGCCCACGCCCAATGCGGGCTCGACCTTCTGCTCGAAGACGTCGATGTTGTCCTGAAATTCGCGGGAAAGGAATTTCCCGACTTCCTGGTAGACGCGGTCCACGTAAGAAACCAGCGTGAGCAGGCCCAGCAGGAGAAAAAGTGCGACGGCGACGGCGTAGTTCATGCCGGCCTCCGCGGTCCGGCCTGGCGGCGTGCGGCTCGCGGCCTGCGGGCTTGGACCGGCTCTGGCTTCACTCGTTCAATCTTTACTCGTTCGATTAAGGCAGCCGGCAAGCGGAGGGCCCGGCGCAACTTTGCCTCTGTGCGCGCCATTCGACCATTATCGCGCTCGTGGTCAAAGCCCGCCAGATGAAGGATCCCGTGCAGCGCCAGAATCTTGATTTCCTGACTCACGGCGTGTCCGAGCCGGATCGAGTTCTCGAGGGCGATGTCGGCGGAGATGGCCACATCGCCAGCAAGCGACGCTGGTTTGTGAGTTTTCGAAGTTGGGGAAGTCGACGGAAACGACAACACGTCCGTGGTCTTATTCTGGCCGCGAAACTGGCGGTTCAACTCGCGCACGGCGGCACTGCTGGTGACGAGGACATTCACCGGGGCGCGGAGGCCGACGGCCTTGCGCGCACGCAACACGAAGCGATCCAGCGAGGCTTCGTTCAGTCCCGCGAGTTTCTTCTGCAGAATCACCAAATGTGCGCCTCTGGCTTCAGCACAAAAGCAAACAGGAGGGCCGAGTCGCGGCCCTCCCTGCAATGTGTACAGCGCTATCCCTTGGCTTCGGCCGATGCCGCCTTGGCTTCATTGGTCGCCGTCGGGACAGCCGCCGCGTTCACAGCTGCTGCTTGCTTCTCACCCGCGGCCGCCTCAGGGTTCCTGGGCTCGGCCAGCAAGAGCATCTGCTGCTCGGTGACGCGCGTCTTGTGCTCATCGTAGGCGCGGACGATGCGCTGCACCAGATGATGGCGCACCACGTCGCCTTCGTCGAACAGAGTGAAGGCCAGCCCATTCACGTTCTTCAGCACTTCCATCGCCTCGAGCAGCCCGCTGCGGCGCGCGTTGGGCAGATCGATCTGCGTGATGTCGCCGGTAATCACCGCTTTCGAGTTGAAGCCCAGGCGGGTGACGAACATCTTCATCTGCTCCGAAGTCGTGTTCTGCGCCTCGTCGAGAATGACGAACGAATCGTTGAGGGTTCGTCCGCGCATGAAAGCGATGGGCGCGATCTCGATGACGTTCTTCTCCAGGTAGCGATCGACCTTTTCGGGCTCGAGCATGTCGTACAGAGCGTCGTAGAGCGGGCGCAGGTAAGGATCGATCTTGTCCTGCAGCGTGCCCGGCAGAAAGCCCAGACGCTCTCCGGCTTCCACCGCGGGGCGCGCTAGAATGATGCGGTTCACACGCTTGGCCATCAGCGCGGAGATAGCCATGGCCACGGCGAGGTAAGTCTTGCCGGTTCCGGCCGGGCCGATGCCAAACACCATGTCGTGCTTCTCGATGGCTTCGAGATAACGGCGCTGATTGCTGCTCTTGGGCTGCACGGTGCGGCGTCCGAACGAACGCTGGCGCCCGGCATCGGCCAATCCGCGGAGAGTCGAGTTAGGATCGGAGGTCAGCACGCGCAGCATGCTGTTTAGATCGCCATTGTTGAACGTGTGGCCAGCGCGCTGCAGGGTCTCGTAGTCGGCAAAGACCTGTTCGGCGCGGGCTACATCCTTGGCCGCGCCTTCCAGTTCGATGGCGTTCGAGCGCAGGTTGATGGTGATGTTGAGGCCGTCTTCGAGAAGGCGCACATTCTCGTCCCGCGTTCCGAACAACGTCTCGATGTTGGGGCTAACGCCGATGCTCTTCTTCATTCAGCTTCTTCATTCAGTTTCTTCGACGAAGTTGTGGGGACAACCTCGGCCGTCCGGCCGGGCAAAGCCCAGCAGTCGCGGGAGGTTTGACACCTGTGCCTGCTCGACCTCACGGACAAAGCAGGGTTTCGCTTGGAGACGGGACCAACCGGAATGCGCATGCCTGGAAGGCAAGTCACTACCATTGGGTTCAAGCCTACCGCTGGAGGAAGAGGGAGTCAATGGGAGCAATTTGACGCCTGTGGGAAACTGTCTGCATGAAGAAGCCGGCATTGCATGTCACTAAATGGCTGGGGGATATTCCTGTAGAAATCGAATGCACGTCTTGTCCGGAATGGAGATTCCGCGTAACGTCGTCGAGCCATCGACCAAGCCGGGAAGA
>Ga0210399_10000548_pt1 | contig 29911 bp, 30 predicted proteins | sample IncBWC14MmetaG_FD_150865 | JGI IMG/M metagenome (GOLD analysis project Ga0210399, IMG submission 150865) | Forest soil microbial communities from Barre Woods Harvard Forest LTER site, Petersham, Massachusetts, United States - Inc-BW-C-14-M | ecosystem: Environmental > Terrestrial > Soil >... | reverse complement strand
TTCGAACCTGAAGCGGTTCGAGAATCAACTCGTACAGAACGAAAAGCTGGTGTCGTTAGGCAAGTTCGTGGCGCGAGTGGCGCATGAGATCAATCGAGCCATGACCGCGGTGGGCAAGGATGTCGAGGATCTAAACGCCCAGCCCGCGGCGGATGAAAATCGACAGAGGATGACCACCAAGATCGGCGATTCCGCCCGCCGTACGAATGGTCTGGTGGAGAACATGCTCAGCTTCGCTCAGGAGATGCCCTCGCATCGTGCTTCTGTGGATGTCCGGCCGCTTTTGGAGAGCGCTGTGAACTTGACGCGCGCGGGGCGGAGACACAGCATTCGAGTGGAGATTCAAGAAGAGGGTGCTGTACCCATGGTCGAGGGTGACGCCAATCAACTGATTCAGGTATTCCTCCATATTATTGCGAATGCGATTGACGCTATGGAAGGAAACGAGGTGGGGTTGCTCGCCATCGCCATCAGCGCGCGGAAAGACCATATAGAAATCGGATTTGTGGACACGGGCTCGGGGTTAAAAGATCCGCGCCGCGTTTTTGAACCGTTTTACACCACCAAGCTTGTGGGCAAAGGAGTGGGGCTGGGGCTTAGCACGTGTTACGGGATCATTCGGCAGCATGGCGGCGAAATCGACTGCCAGAATCGGCCTGAAGGCGGAGCCGTTTTCAGGCTAGTGCTTCCAGCGGCTGTAGCGGCGACGGTGGAGGCCGTTTCCTAAAGGGCTTGTAGTTATCTGGGACCGTCATCGGGGACAAAGGATTGCTTCGGCGGATTGACACACTTTGGACGCGCATCGCATTGGGCTTAGTTCTCGCCCAGATCGCCGCGGCTGTCTTTTTGCAACCCAGCCGGGCGCTAACAGCGCTCGGGGATACCTTCCCTTGTCTGCTCGCCCTGGTTGTGATGATGGCCTTTCACAGCAACCACAGACAGTCGAGCGGAACGGTTCGATTCTTTTGGACCTTGAATGAGACGGCCTTCGGCATCCTGTTTCTATCTCAGTTTGTCTGGTTCTATTACGATGTTCTGCTCCGCCGGGTAGCACCAAATCCCGTAGCCGGGGACGGACTTTTTCTTCTCGCTCTAGTCCCTACGCTGGCCTCCTTGGCGCTCAGGCCCCAAGCCGAATCTGCTTCCGGCGATCTACGATTTCGCCGATTGGACTTTCTGTTGCTGCTCTCCTGGTGGGTCTGCCTCTACCTTTATTTTGCTTTGCCCTGGCAATTTGTGATCACCAGCTATCCCAACTACAACCCCGTGTACTACCTTCTTGCGCTGACGGAACACTGCGTGGCGCTGGCTGCCGTGGGAACGCTTTATGTGAAAAGCCAAGGCTCATGGAAGAGATTTTACCGGCAGTTCTTCTTTGCTTTGAGCGTCTTTGCCGCTGGGAGCCTTCTCCAGAATGTTTTCATCGACCGAGGCTTGTACTACACCGGAAGTTTCTACGACGTGCCTTGGGGTTTTTCGCTGGGGCTGCTTACTGTTGCCGCGGCATTGGGGGCAAAGCTTGCGTCTCAGCCCGTTCCGTCGGATTTCCCTTCGCAGAACCCGGGGTTGTGGAGCGCCCGGCTGGCCATGGTTGGAGTGATCTCTCTTCCTCTCTTGGCCATCTCCGCGGTTTTCGATCACCACAATCCGCAATCGATTGTTCTCTTTCGCCTCCGGTTGATCTTCGGCGCTGTATTGTTTCTGGGGACTTTGACATTTCTCAAGCTCTCCACGATGGACCGCGAGCTCTTGCGTTTGCTCGGCTTGACAGAGTCTTCTCTGGAAAGCTTGAAGCTTGTGCAAAACCAGATTGTGCAATCGCAAAGAATGGCAGCGCTCGGACGCCTGGCGTTTGGTGCGACTCACGAAATCAGCAATCCGCTGACCGCGATCTTGGGTTATGCCGAGCTGCTCCGCGACATTCCCACGCTCACGCCAGTAGAGCGCCGATCGGTGGAAGATATTCACGAACAAGTTCATGTGGCACAGGCTGCCATCAACGGAATGCGCAGATTTGTCCGCGTTGAAGCCGGCGCAGAAAAAAGCCCTTCCCCTGAACCAAAAACTCCTTGACGCCAGCCCTCGGGCCATAGCTATGGTTGGCCGGTGCCGCGATAGGTGGCTAGGAACCAAGTGTTTCCGAACGGGTCCTTGACCGTGGCAGCGCGATCGCCGTAGGGGGCGTCGTTTGGCGGAGTCACGCCCGTGGCACCGGAGCGCACGGCTTGCGCGTAAACAGCGTCGGTGTCCGTGACGTAAACGTGTAAGCGGGCGGGCGTTGGCTGGAACTCGTCGTGTGCTTCGTCAATTTCGAATGTGGAATTGGCGATGCTGAGGGTGGCGTGGAGGACGTGGCCGTCGGGCGATTTGTGCACACCAAGCGCTTCCGCGCCGAAGGCTGCCTCGACAAAAGGAATCATGTCGTGCGCATGGCGAAGATGGAGATAAGGCTGCACCGCGCGAAGGCCCTCGGGGCCGGGCTCCCAACCTCTCGGAGTGGCAATGTACCAGACGTTGCCGAACTGGTCTCTGACGGCGCCCCAGCGATCACCGGATGGGTGGTCATCCGTCGGAGCGTATATGGAAGAGGCACCTGCCCGGAGGGCGCGAGCGTAGGTGGCGTCGGAATCGGAGACGTAGAGATGAGTTGTCATCGGGTGTGGCGGATATTGTTCATTCGCCTCGGCGAGCTCGATGACCGAGTCGCCGATTCGCACCTCGGCGTGCATAATGGAGCCGTCGGGCCGCGGCACGCGAATCCCCTCGGTGGCCTCGAAGGCTGACACCAGGAATTCCATGAATTTGGGAGCGCCGTTTACGAGAATATACGGCGCAATATTGTTGAAACCGGGACGGCGGAAATGCACGGTTCTGGATGATTGTGGTGCAGATGCACTGGCTTCGTTCATTGTGGTTCTCCTTTGCAAATCGGACTTCAATGCTGATTTGAAATCGGAGCGAGGCAAGTCACGCAAGGCGCTTGCCGTGGGCATGAGCTGAGCCAGTGCGGGACTGGGGTTCGGTTCGGGCTCTGGCTGCAGCGCGATAAGCATGGCTTCGATGGCACGGTCGAGTTGTACCGCGGGAGAGCGCTTAGGCATGGCCACCCTCCATCTGAGCCCGCAAAGTTTGTAGCGCGCGAAATTGGAGCTGCTTGATGGCGCCTTCTGTCTTGTTCAGGCGGTCGGCGATTTCCCGGATCGAACGTTGCTCGACAAAGCGCTCGCGGATGACTTGGCACTGAACAGCGGGAAGGTGGTCGACCAGACGGAAAAGGCGGGCGTGGTAGTCGACGGTTTCAAGGGCGGGCGCCGAAAGGTCTGGATGCTCGTCCAGGTTTTGCGCATTGTCCGACGACGACTGCTCGCGGGAGGCACGTTTATACTGGTCGACGAGCGCGTTGGAGGCGATGCGGAAAAGCCATGCTGCGAAGGGGGCGCCTCGCCATTGGTAGGTGGCAAGATTGGCGAGAGCTTTGTGAAAGACCTCTGAGGTGAGGTCCTCGGCGGTGGCCCGGTCGTGGACGCGGCTGGCCAGGAAATAGTAGACGCGCTCGAAATGAAGCTCATAGAGCGCGTCGAATTTCTTGGGGTCGTTTTGAGCGGCCTGCACGAGCAGGTGCTCGTCTGCGCCTTGCGGCGCGGTTTTTTGTGCCGCACGTCGGACGACCATCATGGCTCCGAATATAGTAACTGGCGAGAGCGAGAAAAGTTACGGTATCGTTCCTTCTTCGATGCTGGCGCTTGCCACAGCGTCGCCATGTGCGGGCTGATGAAGGGAACGTGGCCCAAGCGTTCATGGCCTGTAGGCTCGCGGGGTGGAGCGGAAGATTCGTCCAGATCTGTGAATCGCAGGCCGGCGACGCGGAAAATGGGCGGCCTGCATTCTTGGAATTGCGCCGTGCGGCGAAAATTGATTAACATTGCGTGCGGGTCGCTAGCAAGATTTAACCGAGTTTGAGGAATCCTTATGCGAACCAGCACACGGTTCTTTGGATTGTTCGCTCCCTCCCTACTGTGCATCCCCCTAATTTCGGCTCAGACAAATCCTCCGCCGCCCGACCCGCACGAAATGGTGACACACGAGCCGCGTACCCTCTCCAAACCGGCCGAGCGTTCCGCCGCCTTGGGCCTTTTGGACCGCGCCAGACACAACTACAATCTGCATGACATCTCCGCGCCCTATGCGCTCAAAGTTTCGTTCGAAACAAACGGCGCAGCACAAACTGAAGGCGAAGGGACGATGGAAGAACTATCCGACGGTGGGTCGCACTGGCGCTGGATGGCAAAGCTACAGGATTCGCTGGTGATTCGGATTGGCGTTGGCGGCCGCGTCTACGGAACGAACCCTTCCGAAATAGTTCCTCTGCGCGTACAGATGATCCGTTCCGCTCTGCACTGGCCGATCATGCGCAATGCCGGTGCGTCCGCGATTCGCGTTGCGGATGTCGAGCGCGACGGTAAGGCCATGTCGTGCTTGCTGCTAAGCAGTTCGATACCGCCGAACCCTGCTCCGCGCTCCTGGGTCGAGACCGAATACTGCATCGATCCTGATACGGGCCTTTTAGAAACGTGGTCCGAAGCGCCAGGGATTTTCGCAGTGTACGACTACGACGGCGCCGCGGAGTTCCACGGCCGCATGCTTCCGCGGGAAATAACCATATACGAAGAAGGACGCATCGTTGTCCATGCGCGCGTGGAGAGTCTCGAAGATTCATCCAACATCGACGGGAATCTTTTCCAACCGACGCCGGAGATGGTTGAACAGGGTGGATCATTCACGCTGGCATCGCCCAACCGGTTTCCGATGCGCGTCGATCCATCCGATTCGCCGACTTCCACTTTCTTCCAGCCAGTGATGGTCCATGCCATTCTGGATGCGCAAGATGGCCGGGTCCTGGACGCGGAGGTGTTGCAGAATTCAGATCGCGACCTAAGCCGCGCGGCCATAGATCTGGTGAGGAGCACGTCCTTTTCACCCTCGGGATTTCAGCAGGAAATATTCATCAATGTACAGTTTCACCTGCCCGCTGTGGAACTGGGTGGGCCGCCGATATTCCACTCTTCCGTGCGTTGGGTGATCTGGGAACACGAACGCAAATCTGTGCCGGTGAGAGTGCCATCACGTTCCGGAAAATAGGAAGTGCTGCTCGGAACCATCTGCACTGTCTGAAGGCTAGCTGTGCGGGACTGTGCTTCGTTTGGCTGGATTCTCCTGGGCCCGTTCTGACCTTTCGTTTTCTGAGCATTGGTACGGCGGAACGTGCTGCTGGCCTTTCCATCTTGCCCATCTTGCCTACTGCGGCGCATGGGTATAGGCTTCTCTGCTGGTGGCACGTTTGCGCCTCCAGGGCTCGAGGGGTTCCGCCCTGCCTTCCTTTTCTCAGCGCGAACGGGGCTTCCTCAGCCGCCAACCGGCGGCTAACGAGATCAATTATTTCGAGCGGGAGCGAGCACAATTCTCTTTGTGACTGGCTGCCCCGCGATAATTCCGAGAGGGAGGATTCCATGGCAACAGCAACAGCTGTAATCGAACCAAGCGTCAAAATTAGCGCGAACAAGCTGCTGATCAACGGGCAGTGGGTCAACAGCGCTTCGGGCAAGACCTTTCCGACGATCAATCCATCAACGGGCGAAGTCATTACGCAGGTGGCGGAGGCCGATGCGGCGGACGTCGATAAGGCGGTGACGGCGGCTCGCGCGGCGTTTGAAACTGGTGCTTGGCGGAGAAAGATGAGCCCTTCGCAGCGCGGGGCGATGATTAACCGACTCGCGGACTTGATCGAGAAACATGCCGACGAATTGGCGCAGCTGGAGGCGCTCGATAACGGCAAGCCGTACCAGGTGGCCAAAGCCGCGGATCTGCCGCTGACGGTGGCGTGTTACCGGTATTACGCGGGATGGGCGGACAAGATTCAGGGGAAGACGATTCCCGTGAATGGAAATTATTTTTGTTACACGAAGCATGAACCGGTGGGCGTGGTGGGGCAGATTATCCCGTGGAACTTTCCTTTGTTGATGCAGGCTTGGAAGCTCGGGCCGGCGTTGGCTACCGGCTGCACTGTGGTGATGAAGCCCGCGGAGCAGACGCCCCTTTCGGCGTTGCGCGTGGGCGAATTGATTATGGAAGCGGGATTCCCCGAGGGCGTCGTAAACCTTTTGCCAGGGTATGGGCCCACGGCGGGCGCCTCGATTGCCCGGCACATGGACGTGGATAAAGTGGCGTTTACTGGATCAACGGAAGTGGGCCATCTAATCATGCGGGCCGCTGCGGATACAAACTTGAAACGCGTAACGCTCGAGCTAGGGGGGAAGAGCCCGAATATCGTGTTTGCGGACGCGGACATGGACGAGGCGATCGAGGGCGCCCATTTTGCCCTGTTTTTCAATCAGGGGCAGTGCTGCTGCGCGGGCTCGCGGTTGTTCGTCGAGGAGAAGTGCTACGACGAGTTTGTGGAACGAAGCGTGGCGCGGGCCAAGAAGAGGACCGTGGGCAATCCGTTCGATGCGAAGACGGAGCAAGGGCCGCAGGTGGACCAGGACCAGTTCGATAAGGTCATGGGCTACATTGACAAGGGCAAGAAAGAAAACGCCAAGATGCTGACGGGCGGCGGACGCGTGGGCGACAAAGGTTACTTCATTGAGCCGACGGTGTTTGCGGACGTGACCGACAACATGACTATCGCGAAGGAAGAGATTTTCGGTCCGGTCATGTCGATTCTGAAGTTCAAGACAGTCGAGGAAGTGGCAGCACGGGCAAATAAGAGCGCGTATGGGTTGGCGGCGGCGGTGTGGACCAAGGACATCGGCAAGGCGCATGCCATCGCGGACAACGTGCGCGCGGGCACGGTTTGGGTGAATTGTTACGATGTGTTCGACGCGGGAGCGCCGTTCGGAGGATTCAAGCAGTCGGGGATTGGGCGCGAGCTCGGCGAATACTCGTTGTCGAACTACACGGAGATCAAGACTGTTACTGTGAAGCTTTAGCAAGGCAGAGTATTTTTGATGCTGGGGCACTGCTTGGCGCGACCCAGGCAACAGACCGGCACGGCATGCCGTGCCCCTACTTTTTGCGTGCTGCTGGCGTAGAATCGCGGGATGGCGGTTACCCTTCGGTCCTATGAACCGCACGACTTCGCAGCTTTGCACCGGCTGGATCAGTCCTGCTTTGCTGCCGGGATTTCCTATTCAAAGACCACACTGCACTATTTTTTGACCATTGCCAGCGCGGATTGTGTTGTCGCGGCCGATGGAGCGCGAATCGCGGGGTTTATTTTGACGGAGGAGAATCCTCCGCTCGCGCATATCATCACCCTGGATGTCGCGGAAGTGCATCGCCGGCATGGAGTTGGTTCGGCGCTGCTTCGAGAGAGCGAGAAAAATCTGGCGCTGCGCGGCGTGCGTTCAGTCCTGCTTGAAACGGCAATCGACAATGAGGCGGCTGTTGCGTTCTGGAAGAGGGACGGCTATCGTATCGAAGCAGTGTTGAAGCGCTACTATCTGGCCCGGCTGGACGCCTACGAAATGCGCAAAATCTTGCCCGCCACTGGCAAAACGGCCCCGGCGCAAAAGGAAACCTAAGCACATGCCCCTGTACCAGGCGATTGTCCTTGCCCTCGTGCAAGCTTTCACTGAATTTTTACCGGTCAGCAGCACCGCGCACCTCACACTGTTTCCGTGGCTGCTGGGCTGGCAGGATCCTGGGCTGGCGTTCGACGTGGCTTTGCATGCGGGAACGTTGGTTGCCGTGCTTCTATATTTTTTCAAGGACTGGTTGACGCTGGCGCTTTGCGGTGTGGGATTGAAGTATCCGGGGAATGCTGCCTCGGAAGAAGTGGCGCAACGCAAGAAATTGTTCTGGTACATGGTAATCGGAACCATCCCTGGCGGACTTCTCGGAGCGCTGTTCGAACGCAAGATTGAGGATCACTTCCGCACACCGTACGTGATTGCGACTTCGATGATCGCCATCGCGCTGGTGATGTGGTGGGCGGATTCCAAGTCGCGGCTGACCAGGCCTCTTGAACAATCAAATGTTGGGGATGCCCTGACAATTGGCACGGCGCAGGCACTGGCGCTCTGCCCAGGCGTGTCGCGCTCGGGAATTACGATTACGGCGGGCCTCTTTCGCGGATTTACTCGTGAGGCGGCCACGAGGTTTTCGTTTCTGCTTTCCACCCCGCTAATTGCGGGTGCCGTGGTTTCGCACCTGCCCAAGCTGATCAAACTGCACAAATCCGGCGACGGGCTGGACTTGCCGCTTTCGACGCTGCTCATCAGCATCCTGGTTTCAGGCGTAGTTGGCTATTTTGTGATTGCATTTTTCCTGCGGTATTTGCAAACACACACGCTCAAAGTTTTTGTTTTTTACAGGCTGCTGTTTGGTATCATCATCCTAGTTTTAGCGTTTCTCCAGGCGGGCGCGCGATAGCGCCAACGTGCCCGTCGCACCACTCAGCCTTCCCCAAAAAGCTGAGGAGAACTCCGTGCGTCTGCTGACTCCGACCGGAAACAAACGGCTCAATGAGCTGATTGGGTTTTTGTGTATCACGCTGGCCGTATTGATGGCGCTGGCGCTCATCTCTTATTCGCCGCATGATGCGGCTTTTAACGTCGCTGCCCCCCCGCCAGATGGCAGCCCCGCGCGAAATTGGATTGGACCGGTCGGAGCGTATAGCGCTGATGCGCTGTTTCAAATCTTTGGTTTTGCGGCGTTCATGCTCCCGGTGGCGATGGGAGTGCTGGGCTGGAGGTGGTTCCGCAGCCGGGCCATCGATTCGCAGGTGGCTACGCTGGCTGGCTATGCGCTGCTCTTGCTATCGCTGCCTTCCCTTCTCTCGCTATGGCATTTCCCCCAGCTGCGTGGTGCGATACCCGCCGGCGGAATGCTGGGTTCGCTCCTTTCAAACAGCCTCCTCACAGGATTTAATTTTTGGGGCGCGACGGTAGTTACCGTGGCGTTGTTTTTCACTTCGCTCTTCATGGCCACGCGTTTTTCCTTTGCAGGCACACACGCTTGGGCCAAAAGCTCGAAGGGGCCGCTCGGGGCCGTCGAAAGACTAGGCATTTTGCAAAAGGCAGCGGCGCGCTGGAATTCCTGGAGAGAGGAACGAGAGCAGGAACGCATGCGGCGGCGCGTCGCGGAAACGCGCATCTCTGGCCGCAAGCCAGTCACTCCGCAATCGTTCGGCAATTCCCCCGTATTGAACGAGCCCGCAAAGTCGATTCAACTGGCGGATGAGAGCGACGTCTTTGAGGCGGAGAAAGGAGAAGAGTCGGAAAAAGAAACGACACCTCGGCGTCAAGAGCCGATTCTCTTTGTGGGTCCGGAAAAAACCGTTGCGAAGAAGATTAACGAACCAAAGATTGCGAGGGGCAACCCCAATTACAAGCTACCTTCACCCTCGCTCCTGCGAGAGGGAGAACGCAGCCAAAAACTCGACGAGGACGAATTAAAGGAACGCGCACGGGCGATTGAAGCAAAGTGCCTCGAGTTCGACATTCAAGGACGCGTGACGCTGATCAACCCAGGCCCGGTCGTCACCACGTTTGAATTCAAGCCCGAGGCGGGCATCAAGTACAGCCGGATTATCGGGCTGACGGAAGATTTGTGCCTGGCGCTGCAAGCGGAATCGATTTTGATCGAACGCATCCCCGGTAAATCGACGATTGGAATTGAAGTCCCGAACATCACCCGGCAAACCATTGCACTGCGAGAGATTATTGAGGCGCCAGAGTTCTCCAATTCGCCTAGCAAGCTGACTCTGGCGATGGGGCGTGATCTGCACGGGCGGATTCGCGTTACCGACCTGGCGGCGATGCCGCACTTGCTGATTGCAGGTTCGACGGGCACCGGAAAGAGCGTTTTCATTAATTCGCTGATGATGTCCATCCTTTACAAAGCGAGCCCCGATGACGTGAAACTGGTGCTGGTCGATCCGAAACGCCTTGAGCTGAACCTTTACGAGAACATTCCACATTTGATTGCCCCGGTAGTCACCGATCCGAAGATCGCCTCAAATGTACTGCGGAACGCGACGCGCGAGATGGAGAAACGGCTCAAGCTCCTGGCGCAGCGGGGTGTGCGGAACATCGAACAGTACAATCGCACGTTCCAGAAGGCGCAATCGCTCTCGCTTTTCGAAAACGTCGAAGAAAGCGAGCACAAGCCGCTTCCCTACTTAGTGATCGTGATCGACGAGCTGGCCGATTTGATGATGGTGGACACCAACAACGTGGAAGAGTCCATCACGCGGCTGGCGCAAATGGCGCGCGCGGTAGGAATACACCTAATTCTCGCGACGCAGCGTCCATCCGTCGATGTGATTACAGGATTGATCAAGGCGAATTTTCCTGCGCGAATTTCCTTCCGAGTGGCAAGCAAAGTCGATTCGCGAACGATTCTGGATTCGAACGGTTCCGAGTCGCTGCTGGGTAAAGGCGACATGCTCTATCTGCCCGCAGGATCAGCGCGCTTGCACCGCATCCACGGACCTCTGGTCTCGGAAGACGAAATCGTTGCGGTATGCGATTTCTGGAGGCAGCAAGCGCAGGCGAAGTACAACGAACAGCTCCTCGAAACGCCGAAGGATGAGAACGGAAAAGTGGAAGGTGAGGCCCGGGACGGCGCGGAAGCCGGCGGCGAGCCTGTGGACGACGCCCTTTATCAGGATGCAGTTCGCGTGGTTTGCGAGATGGGCCGCGCATCGACTTCCACGTTGCAAAGGCGCCTGCGCATTGGCTACGGCCGCGCGGCTCACTTGATCGACATCATGGAAAAAGATGGCATCGTCGGCCCCCCCGATGGCACCCGTCCGCGCGAAGTGCTCAAGGGCAAGACGTGGATGAAAGAGTTCGACGAGTCGGCACAGTGATCGTTCGCACCGTAGCTCTTTTTCTTGGAATTTTCCTCTTTGCCATTCAGGGCGTTACGACCGGCCAGACTAAACCACGCCTAATCCATGTATTCGTAGCCCTGGCCGACAACCAGCATCAAGGCATCGTCCCCGTTCCTGCCGCACTAGGAAACGGCGATGATCCGGCTCACAATCTTTACTGGGGCGCGGCATTTGGAGTGAGAACTTTCTTTCGGAAGAGCGCAGAATGGAAGGAAATTGCCATCGTTCCACACCCCAAGATCTTCATCCTGGAAAGAAGCATTTTTCATGAGAAGACGGGTAGAGTGCTGCTGGTGGCGGACGCCTACCGCGGTAGCGAAATCAAGCAAGCCCTGACAGATTTTTTTCACGCAGCTGCGGGCGTATCCGATAAGGAGCCGCTCTTTTATTCGGTGAGCGGTGGAGTGAGCTATCAAATTCCCTCGGAGGCGGAGTTGGTTGTTTACGCCGGGCACGACGGCTTGATGGACTTCCCGCTGACGATTGACTTCGCAGGACGGTCCAGCGCGAGCCACTTCGCAATTATTCTTGCTTGTGCCAGTCGCTCTTATTTTCGGGACCTACTTCGAGTATCCGGTGCCACTCCGCTTTTGTGGACGACCAGGCTCATGGCTCCTGAGGCGTATACGCTCAAGGCCGCGGTGGTCGGGTGGATGCAGCAGGAATCCAAAGAACAGATTCGCATGCGTGCCGCGGCGGCATACGCCCAATACCAAAAGTGCAGCGATGCCACAGCACTGCGACTTTTCTCCTCAGATTGGTGAGGCGCACCCTGGTCCCGGGGTTTGGCTCCTGGATGATTCCTCTTCTCAACAAATTGCGTCGGCACGACGAATTGACACAATCGCGCCGCACCCCATACAATTTCTAAACCACACGTGCCGGGGTAGCTCAGTGGTAGAGCGCCGCCCTGAAAAGGCGGGCGTAGCCAGTTCGATTCTGGCCCCCGGCACCACCCACGCGTGTAAGAACCTCTTCCCCGAAGAAGTCTATGTTTCCGTTGGCTTTAAAGCTGACCTTTCCGTCTTCCTCGGCGCGCTCAAGTGTGAACTTTCCGATCTGCTCCGCGAGGAGTGCCCGCGCCTCATGGATCGCCGCCGGGTTCGTCAGTAGCTCGCGCAAGCGCGTCAACCGCAAAACCGCAAAGGTCCGTAACTCCTCGAGTTTTTCTTGGAGAGATTCAGGCCCGGATTCGATCACTTGATTTGTGATTTCCCGCAACCTTGCCTCGCGTTGGTTGATGGCAGCCATGACCGTCGCGGAGCTGTTGCCGACCGCGATCGTATCCACGAGGCGCTTCAGTTCTACCTCAATGCGCCGCTTCTCGTCGCGCAGGCGCTCGAATCCGGCCTCGAGATTTTCATGCCTTTGCCGAAGTTCTTCTTGGAGTCCGCAGATCACGTACTCAACGAATTCCTCGCGCAGCACCTTGTCCCGCAGGCCCGACAAAAGGCTACCTTCCAACTGCTGACGCTGGATCCTCAAACCGTTTCGGCAAACGCTATCGCCGCGTTGCGCATGGAGAGAGCATCCGTACTCCGATCGCGACGTGTTCGCTCTTCCACCCACCAGCGTGATACTGCCGCCACACTCGCCACACTCAAGCAATCCGGAAAACAGGTACACCTGCCTCTGTTGGCCACGGGCAAGGCCCGACCCCTCCACCCCCCAGAGCTTTTGGGTTATAGCGAACCGCCGCGCGACTGCGGCGAACAGCTCATCAGAAACGATCTGCAGGTGGGGTGCGGAAGTCACTACCCATTCGGATTCAGGACGGCGCCGGTAGATTCGCCGGCCCGTTCCCGGTACCCGCACTTTGCGCTTAGTGTTCCAGATAATCTGCCCTTGGTAGCGGCGATTCTTCAAGACGTGCCGGACCGACGACACACACCAGGATTGACTCACCCTGCCCTTCTGAGGCTGCGGTGATTTCACGCCCTCAGCGTTCAGAAGATAAGCGATGCGTTTCAGCGATTGGCCCTTGCTGTACAGATCGAACATGCGCCGGATTGTCGCTGCTTCGTTCTCAACGATCTCAAGCCTCACGCCGTCCGGGCCTCGCTCGCTCCGATAGCCGAAGACGCGGCCCCCAGTGTGGAGCGTCTTGAGCGCACAACCCTGCATGCCGCGGTGGGTCTTGAGCCCAAGCTCACGGGAATACACGCCGTCGATCAGCCCGTGGACACCGAAGAGAATTTCAGCCTGCGAACTCTCTGAGTCAACACCTTGTGAAATCGCCACTAATCGAATGCCAGCGAACGTAAGTCGTTCGTACAGATTCAAAGCGTCTGCAAGTTTTCGGGTGAGTCTGGACGTGTCATCGATCAGAATTGCATCGATGGCGTGATTTTTTTGCTCGGCAACAGCCAGGAGTTTCTGAAGACCAGTTCTTTCCGCGCTCGTGCCGCTGACGGCATGGTCAGCGTAGATGTGCTCCTCGAGGATCGCCCAGCCCTGGTGTCTCGCGTATTCGCGGCACTTCCGAATCTGATCTTCGATAGAGATCGGGGACTGGCGATGGCTACTGAAGCGGGCGTAGATGGCGCAGCGAAGGTTCACGATGTCACCCCAGCTGATGGCAGTATGTTCCTTTCGGACTGTGCCACAGGTTCGAGTGATTCCGCAATTCGCTTTTGCCCTTGCTCGGTAAGGTATTCGCGCGCGAGTGCTGGAATGATTACCCTATCCGCCCACGCGCGCAGCGCAGGATCGAGTTTCGCGCCGAGTCTTTGCCGTTCACTTTCGTCGCCGGCAGAAACGAGTTTTGCCACGGCCGCCATGCCGTTTACCCAAGCACCCTTTTTGCCGACGCGTGCCCGATAAGCCGACTCTGGCCGTTCTTGCTATGGGGGTAGCTACCTGGACGTGAATCTGAGTAAAAACCCTCATAAATCGATGGTTTTGTCCGGGATAACTTCGCGTCCGAGGCGCGCTCGTGAGCCTTCCGGCAGGCATCATCGCAATAGAAGGCCCCACGACGCTTGCCATCTGGCAACTTAGCGCGGCACGCCCTGCAGGTTCCCGGTGCGTGCGCCCTTTTCCCATCGCGGCATTCACGGCTGCACCAATCGCTCGCTTCGCCTTTCCGCGTGAAGCGTACCGCACCAAGCACGATTCCGCAGGTGTCGCAAATCTCGCGGGCGAAGCATCCGTACTTCGCGAGGAGCTCGTAGCTCTTCTGGATGGCTAGCAGCATTCGTATCCCCCTTCGCCCCGCGGCGAGCATCGCAGCGAACTGTGGGCTGGAGCGACCGCCACGGTTTCCGTGGCAACGAAGTGGGGTCCTCCAGCCCACTCCCGTGTTTTGCCCTTGTCCAAAATCAACGGCCGCGTGAAACGCAACCCCAATGCTCCGTAAAACTTCCCTTCACCGAAAAGGTGAACGGAACGGTGAACTGCTGCGTGAACCGTGTCTTTCAGGCACCGTTCACCTTTCCGCGCCAGGAAAGGACTCCAAACCTTTCCCCCGCATTAGCATAAGAAACGGCTTCACCAGGCCTACGGGGGATATCAACGTGAACTCCTCTCTATTTACAAAGAGGCCCTCGAGAGAGGAAAACCTCACGGAGAATCTTTGTCACTTGCCATTTTTCTTTCGGGGACCGGCCACTCGGGGGCTCCCTCCAGCAGCTCCGTGGCGTCCGACACGGGTGCGCCGTTGACCTTCCCCACACTGCAAACGGCGATCGAGGCTCTTTGAAGCAGTCGAACCCCCTACTAGTAAGAGGCCTCGAAAAGGGAAAACCTCAATCACAAAGTTTAGTTTTTTCGGAAAATTTGCGAAGCCACGAGGGAGCCACAGTCAGGGAAACCAGGATCATCACTGAATTAGGCATGCCGGGTCCAAGAAGCATTCGATGCCCTGCTCATCATGAACCTGGGAAGGTTACCGCCTTGGGTTGTATTGCCGGGGGCTTTGATCCTTGTCCTTACTTTCTCCCTTACGGGGTGTAATAGACGTTGTCTTACAACTCCGAAACTCCGGCTCTGGGACGCGGCTAAATGAGTCACGCGCTGCGCGTGACTGAGGCGGGAGCGACCCCACAGAAGCCGTGACGCACGGTGCGTCAAAGGGTGGGGTCGCTCCCGCCTCATCCGAATTTGGACGCGTCCTTCCTGGCTTTCTTTTCAAGGGGTATCTCCGCTGCTTTTTACAACTTCGCGTCACCACCAAGGTGAAGCGAATCAAAGCGATGGGTGAAGTGTCGGGGTGAAGTCCAATTCACGCCACGTAGCTGAAGCGAACAGCTGTTGCGCCTGAAGTCTAGTACTGAAGCGCACGTCTGCTGGCCTCTCGAGGTCTGCAGCCCAGATCGACCTTTGCTCACCGGATAGGCTCTGAACTCAGCCTATTTCTTGGGGCCGGCTTGGTCGAATTCAGCGGCGGACGGCATCGTCATTTGCTGGCCCGAAAAGCCACACGAGTACCAAATCGCCGGTGACAGAGTCCCGAATGTTGTCAGCAAGCTACGATGAATCGTTGCTGTTCGGCGTGCTCTACGACGGCGAGGTGTGCAGCGAGAATGGCCCACTACTATTACTAATGGGCAAAAACTTGTTCTGATTCCTCGCCTTCCGCAAATTATTTTTTATTCATGTGGATTCTGGGCAGAAACGGGAAGCGTGCGAAAAAGAAGCCGTCCCTCGCTAAAACAGTCCCTGGGACTCGGCACGGTTCTCGGGAGAGAAGTCCCGAATACCATCATTGGTTCCATAGAGCAGGCAGGCTTAGGAGGGTAGAAACCCGTGTGCGTGTGTGGCACGCATAAATATTTGCCTCAGCACTTTCCAACAAGATTCGCTGCTTTGCTTTCAACGCAAGCTGCTCGCACCCCCATCAATTCTGCTCAATCGAGATTGCCAATTTGTCTCGCAGCGTTGCCCGGTCCAGCTTCGGTGCCACCTCTCTGCAATTGTTCGTATCCGTTTTCGAGGTTCTCGGCACCACGTAATACTTCCCCGGCGGCAGATCGTAGTACATCAGCAAATTCCGGTTGAAGTCGTATCCCCCCGGCTCCGCCGCTCCATTCATGCACGTGTGTGCCGGAATCCGAATCGGAAAATTTCTCCCGCACGCCCACCCGCCCAGGCACAGTTGCCCGGGATTTTCCTCTACACCGCCCGGCTTCTCTCTTGGCTCCCACTGTTTCTTCTTTAAGACCCGGTGCCCATACGCGTCATACAAATCAAAACCCTCCGCCCAAAAGATGTCCAGCGTCATGCACGTCATCACCGATGCTTCTTTATCGCTCGTATTATCAATCCAAAGATGTAGCATCGCCGGTTGCCCCAGCGGAATCCTTTCCTCTGCCACCGACAGCCCAAACTGCAAGTCGCCCCACGGCTCCAGCATCATTGGCCGCCCCAATTTGCTGAAGTCCTCCGTCGCGCACTGCCTTGACAACGCCTCTTCGCCTCGCTCCGCCACGCTTTTTTCATAGCCCACATTCATGGCGTCGCCGTCGTACTTCCCTTCTCGCCACGCGCTGATCGTCAGCCGCGCGCACGTCCCCACTCCAAACGGCAGCGTCAGCGTCTGCCCTTCGCGCAGTGTCAAAACCACTTTCTCCACCACATCGCAAATCTGCCGCCACGGTCCCTTCTCCGTGTTATAGCGTGTCGCCCCCACCAGAAAGTGCGCCGACTCGCCCGCCGTCAAGTCAATCCACTCGCTCGGACGCGGCTTGAACAGCTCGTCCTCGCAGTTCGGACATGCCGAAGGAGTTGCGCTGTGGCTCCGCTCAGGCGGGAACCAAAAATCCAGCCGCGGGACTCCCCCCACCCTGCAAGCCCCGCTGGACATGTTCATCACTTGATATGCAAGCGCGTCGTGAAATTTCCCGCCCTTCAGCGCCGCCACTTTCTCACCCTTCAACTGCCCAGCCTCGCATTCCGGCAGTCCAGCGGCAATCGCCGGCAACCCCGGCAAGTTCGGATCCCTCACCATCACGCTCGTCGTAGCCTCGGCATACGCAAAGCCGTCGCCCTCTCGAATCCGGCTGAACACTTCATATTCCACCCGCCCCATCCGCTCCGGCTGGAGCCCGATTTGCGGTGCCATCAGCCGCGCCATCCATTTCGCATCTTGCAGCTTTCCCTTCCCCTCGCGATCCTCCTCGCAATGATTTATGTACACCTTCGTTTGCCCGTCCGCCTCCCGCTTCTCCAACACCACGAAGGGACAATCCACGTCCCGCTGCGGCAGCTCCAGGAACAGCTCAAAATAATCGCCCAGCATCTCTCGCTCGCCCTGCGGCTCCACGCTGATCAAGGGATCATCCGGAGTCGGCGGCTGGGCCATCGGCAACGGCCCAAAATCTGTCGCCTTTGCTTCGAATCTCTTCAGCCACGCTTCCGGGATTCCTTCACCCAGGTATGGCCCCAGCCGCATTCGCGACACGTAAGCTCGATCGCAAACCTTCATCCAAAGATGCTCGACCTTTACAAATGCCGGTTGGTCGTATCGCAAGGAAACCGCCAGGCTATCCCGATTCACGCATTCCGGATAAAGAGCGTAGGCACGCGACCGCCATACCACCAGAATGTGCGCCGTCTCGCCGGGGCGCAGTTCATACTCACGCTTCCTAAATTCCTCTTCCGCAGCGCCCAGCGGTTCGTCGTAGGAAGAACCGCCCGTAAAACCGTCCGCGCCCTCCTGCGGCAGCAGCTGCACAAACGTATCCTGCATCTGACACTCGACTCCGCTGCGATTTCTAAACTCAATCGCAAGCCTGTGCAGCTCGTTCGTATTCTCCAATCCCATCGGCGGCAGTACCCGCACATCCAGCATCTCCGCCGTGCACGCCGCCCACGGCCCAGCCCAAGCCCGCCCCGGCCCTCCCAACGCCACAAACAAAACAGCAATCCCTATCGTAATCTTCACAGTGGCACCCCGCCCCAGCAACGCGGGCTTCATCTGATTCCCTAGACCACCCCTCCGACCGCCAGGATGCCCGTGAACACAAGCATGCCTCGCTTCGTTGACAGCGGCCTGATTGATTTCCATGGGCCCAATTTAGCGGCTATCTTGGCACACACTGGTCTGCGCTGGGTTGCAATACCTGGCGCGGTGAAGTGCCCCTACTGGGGACATGGAACGCGGATCCACTTTTTGTCCTTGCCTCCGAAACATGGGTGTGGCCCGTCAGTACGCACGGCTCGTGAATTCCTGATCTCAAGATAACCGGCAGCCCCAGGTGCGTTAGTTGTTTCGACGTCGTAGAAGTATTTACTGCCCGCCGTCAAAGGCGGAGCTAAACCAACCTCTGGCTTTACCTGCTTGTACCCGTCTGGCACGACACCGTAAGTAATCCTTTCCAGCTTTCCAACTGGAGTGGCGTTCGAACGTCCTCCAATTGGCTTTATTTCCCAGAGCGCGAAGTTGTCATCCCACGGCGATTCGGCTTTCTCCGCGAAATCTGGACTATAAACTACAAAACTCGCCAGGTTTCCACTTCCCGAGAAAGCAAAAACTGGAACCGTTCCGCCCGCAACTCTGACGTGCGTCGATCGCTCACATCCTGCAAAAAGCCAGATGGCTAAGAGTAAGGCGAACAGCCCCATGTTCCTGGTCTTCGCGGTCATACTTGATCCTTCCCATTTATCAATGCTGAGGCCATCGAAAAACATTTGGTGTACGGTAACATTCTCCGGACGAAACCGATTGCCCAGACGAACAATAGTGGGTCAACTCCTTCCGTGGGAAGGCACTGAAACCGTTGTGGCAATTACTTCGCACTTTCATCGGGCACAGTTTACAACCGTTTGAGACCGCCAACTCTGGTCAGCCTGACGCCGACCTCGCAGTGCCCGCGTTACCGGACAATGGCCCGCCGTTTGTCCAATGAGCGCCTCACAAAACGAACGACCATGTAGGTTCCACCGGCACTGACTGCAACGACTAGCGCGATGACTGCAGAGTCCTGTAGACGGATTATTTGGTTCTTGTGCTGCTCAGCACGCAGCGCAGCTTCATTCTGTGGTGTGTGGTTTTTGAACCAGGTGAAGAATATTGATGCCTGTAATAATCGACTACTCAGAGTTGTCGCTGGATTCCTGCAGTTCCAAGCTCGTCCCTCCGCAACTGCCACCACTGGCCTCCCGGCGCTTCAATAGAAGTGAATTGCGTTTCGCGGTCGAGCCAAGACTGACCAAGTGGTCACTCGCTTCATAGTCGCGATCAGGCTCGACCTTCCCGGCGTCGATGTGCAGTACGTACGTGCCGTTTGGAATTCCATCGAAGGCGAAAGCGCCGTTGGCATCCGATGTCGTGTGATACACAGCTGTTGTGGTCGCATTCTGCAATGTGAGCTTTGCGGCGACAATCGGCACATCAACGCGGTGCAAAAGATTCCAAATAGGAGTACCGCCGTTGCCCGGCTGCGAATCCAGCAGCTTGCCTGCAATGCGGCGAGTGCCAGGAGCTAGGTCGCCCCAATCGTATGCCAGGTTGCGTTTTGCTTTTCTGGACGGCCTTTCGTCGACGTGGAAGCAATGGTAAGCCGCGCCGATGTCCAGGTACTCGGCATTTAGCCAATAATCGCCCGGCGCAAGGTTGGTGATGCGGGCGATACCGTTCTTGTCCGTCTTCACAGTGAACTTTTTCGCACCGCTAGTGCCTTGCGGTCCTGTGATCTCGACGGTCGTCCCCGGCGGAGGTTGATCCGCATGACGGATCTTTACGGCGAAGTCGCTACGCATTTCGATGCCCCTGTCCAGGCACCCGGCCGGCGAGCAGGCACTCGCCGGAACCGCGACTAGTGGTAGGAGGCAGACCATTACGAGACTCGCCGCTGATCGACTCAATGCTGCTACCTCCTGATCGAGGATAAGAAGAACGCCGTTGCGATAGCCAACGCAGGCCTATATATCCCCTTGGTTGCTTCGCATAGTGCGCCGATAGTTTATTGCAAACTGACGCTAAGTACGTACTTCATCGAGCAGCAGATCCATTTATTTGGTGCTAAGCTCCATGCTTCGAGACTCTTTGAAAGAACCGGCGGACGAGATGAGAGCGTTGAACTGGGTCTTCCCGACTGGCGCAATCCTGACTGTCGGAGGGGTGTTCCTTTACGCTCTGGTGGAAAATCTCAGCTTTGGAGGCACGGAGGATTGGGGACATGCAATGCTTGCCCAATCTTTCATCCCCGCGCTATTGTTAGGCACTTTGTTGGCGATTGTTGGCTCGTTTCTAGACAGAAGACGGTTACCGGTCACGCAGACTAGAACGAGAGGCGCGATTTGCTGGTTCGCAAGCGCTGTCTCCTTTTTACTGCTGGTCAAAACTGGCAATGTCCACGGTTGGACGTTTGCATTCATCTTTCCCGCATTTGTTGGGTTCATTGCTGGTGCGGTCTTCCTGTCCAAACTAGCAGTACAGAATCCGGACACCTGACCCACTCTGCCTCAACTCCTGTAGATCGGGTATTCGTACATCAGGCCGCGGCCAACCACTCAAACCGAAGCGGTAGACGTTCGGTCCAATTGGAACGACTTCGGGCCATCTTCGGTCCAAAACAGGCCACTTTAAGGCCGGTTTCCAGCAACTTGTCCGTGTAAAGGCAATCGAATCATCAGGGTTTATGGAGCGGGCGATGGGAATCGGCCCCATGTCCGAAGCTTGGGTACACCGAAAGCGCTACAAATTGTAATTTCTAGAGGCGTCGGACCGTCCTTGTACATCGACGCGTCCATACCCACGTTACCTTGCTCGCCGCGCCTCATGGCGTTGCAGCAGTTGTTGCTCCAACGAGTCGGCGATAAAGAACCCACTCGCTTTCAATCGTTGAAGAATCTGTGGGAAATCGCTCACGAACCCCATCCTGTCCGCGCGTTCCAGGACACCCAGCGTCCCCGAAAGCGGGAGTTTCCGGCTCAGCGCAATAGTGCGTCCGATCTGCTCATCTACTAGAAGCACGTCCGCCCGCAGTGCTTCCGCTAGCAGAATGGCTTCCCGTTCGCCCCGATGCAACGTTACCGGAAACGCGGCCTCGTGACTTTGTTGCACGGCTCGTACCTCAAACCAGGCTGCGAGTGACAACACGCGACGGCGCACGGCCTCCGGCGTTCTGGGGTCCGTCAACTCTTCATGGACACCCGTTGGCACGAACACTTTCTCGAATAGCTTTCCCAAGAGATCGTCTTGGCCAATGGCGATGAGATACCGGAGAGGTGTGGTATTGGAAACGGCGATCATGCCGTGAACTTGCTAACGGGTACGACGCGATCCCGCTTCGAATACTGCCGCCTCGCGATCCAGCTCCGCTTCGTTAATCTCGGATAGAGGGACATGACGCCGTCCCAAGAAGTCTTCCGTCTCGACTCGGGAAAGGCCCAACATCTCCGAAATCTGGTAAAGGGTAAGAGCTTGGTCGCGATAGCCCTCTAGTGCGAGGGCTTCCAGGGCGCGGCGGGACAGATCGCCACCGGCAGCCGAAAGCCGCTTGGCGACATCGTCGGGGATGCGCAGCGTGATTTCCATTGTTAAAGCTTAGCATGAGAGGCGTAGGTTTCCGCAACTTGGAAGCCCGATTTCGCCTTCCTTAAACCACTCCCGAATCTAAACCGTTAGATTCGCACACGGCGAACTCATCACGCCGCCAGGGACAAGTTGAAAGAATATACACGCGTGGTGCGATCCGGTCCCCCGGCACCATCCGAACGTCCGCCGAGCAGGTTCCAGTCCCCCGTGATTTTGAAAGTCGATCCTTCTATCGAAATTGGCGACGACGCCGACCGCGGGGAACTCGGTTGACAACCGGAGAGGGGGCAATGTCGGAAGCAGGGCCGGGTTGCTGAATCAACTCCGGAGCGTACGTATAGAAGTCAGAATCATCCAGCCTAACAAAACCCAAGTCGGTCCAGAATCTGGCAAGCCTGGCAAAATCAGCGAGTCTCTTGTCTTCAAAGCCGGGCTGTCGCCGCGTTTCGATGTGTTCCTCATCTTCCCAATTGGAATACTGCAAGGGAAAAGGCTTGCAAGTGATCAGTCCGCAGTGTGTTCCGAAAGTCGCGATCGTTTCCCGCACGACTTGAGCACCAATTCCCTTCCCCCGATAATTCGCGTTGAGTTGGATGCTTTCAATGAACAAAACATCAAGCCCCATTATTTGGCCCTGGTACAGGTCCTGTACAGACTGATTCCAGTCATCCGTCTCGGGATCGAACAGCGCCTCATAACATTCGAAGACCGACGAATCGATGGAATCCATTGCCTCAAAAAGACTTTCTTGCTCGTTCAGCGCACGACCTCGCAAAACGAGGTATGCGTAGATTTGACCGATCCTGACTTCGTTGTCAGATTCTCCTTCGATCTCGAAAATTTCGCCTTGAAGCGCGGGCAAAATGCGGCTTGGTTCTTGGCTGTCACAGTCAGCATCGACAGTGAATCGGATGTGCGGCATGTCAAAAATCCTGCTCAAGCCAACGTCAAGATCGGCGCATGGAGGATAGCACCAAGCTTCGAGTGGGGACAGGCCGCCAGAATTTGCGATGGAGGCCGTTGCATTCCAGGACACTACCAACTGCCACACTGTCACGCCAAGAGCTGCGATCCCGCAATTTCTTCTGCTCGCGAACGTCGTCCTGACATCATCTTCTCGAGCTGCAGGTTGCCACCCACGAGGCTCATTTTTTCCTCTCCAGAGACTCCTTATTGCCGCCCCGCGAAATCGCTAAGTCATTCTGAGCCAATGGGTTGGTAGGAGCGGTGGAGATCGAACCAATCAGCCAATCCAATAGTGCGGCTCTGGAACATCGTAGAGCGGCGCTGCTGCGCCGGGTGTGCAAGGGACGCCACCCCAGTCCGTGACGTGCACTGTGGTGGTAGCGTCAGTGTCAGGGACTAGCCGTCGAAGCCGGGTGATCGCCGATCGTGCAAGCTAGGACGCCCGGCGGATCTCTTCCCGGATAACGCGGCGGAGCGTTTTCTCTAATGGTTCTTGGACGCGTTGGATGTGTTGGCGGAGGACTTCGTTGATGACGGTTTGATAGTTGCCGCCACCAGCAAGTTCGACTTGGTCGCGGAACCAGGCAAGGATTTCGTCATCGAGGCGGATTGTGATCCGCGTTTTCCCTTTGGGAACGGAAATGACAGCTCCACGCTTTGCCTTACGGAAATCGTATTCACGCTTCATGATGCTCCTCGTACTCAGTAGTCTCTCGGGCTGTGGCCAGACGTGTCGAGATCAGGCGCACACTCTCCCCCCGCCAGGTGCACACCACGACGAGGAGGCGGCTAAATTGATCCACCGCTCCTCTTCTTCTGAAAATGGATCGCGTATCGTCAAAGCAAGGTCGTCCTCGAGCACGGTCATGGCATCAGCAAAACGAACTCTATGCTTGGCGAAGTTCGTTTTGGCCTTGGCCGGGTCCCATTCGTGGCTCACAGTTCTTAGTATATGCACAACTGTGCATACATGTCTACCCTATGCACCGGAAACGGAATCTGTTTCGGTTTGACTTCTTGACATGCGTTACGTAACGCATTACGCTAACATGTGATCCGGTCGATCCGCCACAAAGGCCTCAAACGCCTTTACGAAGACGACGACCATCGCGGCGTTGTGAGCCAGCACGCCGACAGGCTCCGCGATATTCTCGTTCGTTTGGATGCGTCGGCTACCGTCGTCGACATGGATCTACCTGGTTTCCGGCTACATCCTCTCAAGGGTGAAATGAAAGGCTTTTGGGCGGTCACTGTCCGGGCTAACTGGCGAGTGATCTTTCGTTTCGCTGACGGCGATGCGTTCGACGTGGATTATCTCGACTGTCATTGAGGCATTGCCCCGGAAGGATTGCCTTGGAAGTATTGCCGCTGAAGGAGAACCAACCATGCCGATGAAGAATCCACCCCATCCAGGCGGCTTTGTTCTGCGCCAGTGTATCGAACCGCTAGGCTTGACCATCACTCAAGCCGCCGCTGCCCTCGGTGTCACTCGCACCACTCTCTCCGAGCTCGTCAACGGAAAACGCGGCATCTCTCCTGAGATGGCCGTCCGCCTCTCCAAAGTTTTCGGCGGCAGCCCCGAGTCCTGGCTCACCCAGCAGGCCCACTACGACCTCGCCCACCTCCGCACCACCCACATCAAACTCAAACGCCTTCAATTCGCCTGATCGCCCCGTAAACGCACTCGTCCCAATCCTCAATCCCGGCTAGCCGCGCGACACTACACCCGCCTAAGGCTAGGCGTCTGCCAAACGTCCCGAGCTCCAGTCCAGACAGGTTCGCTTCGGACTCATGCCGCGGCCAGCCACTCGAAACGAACCGGCAGACGTTCGGTCCATGCCGGGCCCCCGGCACCAGATTTGCTTTTTCCTTTCGCTACGACTATCGCTTTTCCAAGCAGCTTCAATTCGTGGCGCCCGATTGCGCTTGACTACTTCACATATTGTGAAGTAGCATTGGTCAGTGCACATTGTGACGCGCAAGCATCTGAGCGAGGCCATGCAGCAGTATCCAGATGCTGCGAATGAGATCAAGGCATGGGTCGCTATAGTCGAAGGCGTCCGATGGCACAGTTTTGCAGAAGTTCGGCTCATGCTTCGCGACGCCGACTACATCAACGGATACGTGGTGTTCAACATCCGGCGAAATCGCTATGGGCTCATCACGGTCATTCACTATGCAAAGACGACAGATGAGAAACGGACGGAAGGACACGCCTACATTAGGTCCTTCTTGACACACAAGGAGTACGACGATCCCCGGAAATGGGATCGGAGATTTGGTGCAAAATGAATACAGTTCTCGCAGACCCGGCAAAAATGATTGCGAAGGGCGCTCCCCACGTCATACACAATGACAAAGAACTGGAAGTGTATACAAACGCCCTCTTCCAATTGACAGCTCTGGAGCATCCGTCTTCCGCAGAAGTGGAAGCAATCGAACTTCTGACTTTACTCGTGGAACGCTACGAGCAAACGCACTACGCGATTCCCGCCGCGGATGCAGCTTCCGTCGTGCGGTTGCTCATCGAACAGCAAGGTCTTGCGCAACGTGATTTAACGCCCGAATTCGGATCAGAGAGTGCCATTTCGATGTTTCTCGCTGGACAACGGAAGCTCACGCTCGAGCAGGTTCGCAGATTAAGTTCACGATTCAAACTTCCTGCCGATGTTTTCATTCGAAAGCCATAGCTAAGGCCGCCCCAGACAAAGATCCCTCCGCTTCTCCGACTTGGCGGTTGCGCGACAGCCAACCATTCAAAGTGATTGGCGGACGTTCGGTACACTTCCCTCCCCCGCAACCATCCAAGCTGCCACGATGTGCTTGCCAAGCTACGCGATTCCAAGCACATCTCATGGCACTGGAAGAGTTTATGCCGCGACTCTGATGATGAAGCGGATGTCGAATCCGTTCGTTCCGGGCCCCCGGCACCAGTTTTTTTTTCTTCACCCTGATCATTTGAAATCACGCTTCAAGCGGTTTCCCTCTCCCAGACGACCTTCAAGTCTTTCAAGTCTTTTGTCGCGCAATCTCTTCCAAAAGCCTCACTCTATCCCCCATCAAAATTGAATATTCAAAATCCGGTTCTTTCGCAAGTCGCACAAAGGAGTCCCAAACTTGGAAACTCAAACACCGGACTCTCTTCCGCAAATACAGCTTCACTTGAGATTCAGGCCATTGCAGCTCTTCAAGGTACGTCGAGAACTGACGATTGCTCTTCCGGGCGTGTTCTCTCATGCGACGTGCAAACTCACCCGTGCCCACGTTCTCCGGCAAACGTCTCTTCAGCTTCACGGCTACGTCAACGTCGTTAGGACGTTCTTCGCCCTTCAGATAACTGCCAAACAAAACGACAGCTTCAACAGAACACAGGAAATCATCGCTGGCGTTTACGTCCTTCGCGCGCTGCAAGAGTCCCTTGAGTGCCTTGTCTCCGGTCGCTCGGAAAATGGCCTTCGCCGCGCTGCCTCGTCCCAAACTACGTCCCTTGTCTGTTAGTTGGTACGCGTCTTTATCGAATTCATGTGTGGACGGTTCGATCAGACCTTCAGCCTGCAGATCATGAATAAACTGCCTAGCCCTCCTGCTCGTGAAATTGAAATGCTGAACAACTTCTTCAGGCCAGAGACCCCTGAAATCACTATGCACACGTCGCAGAAACTTCCGAACCTCCATCACTGGAATGCCGGCTACCTGTTGACTGGGGCTGATCTTTACCGTCACGACTCCTTCTCTCTGCGTGGACAGACGCTGTCTCGGCCAGTCGCATGCACTTCAACATAATCAGTGAGTTTCGTACAACCTCAAGATCTTCGTGACGCGCTGTTCGACAGGTTCCATTACGTGCGACGTCGCTCCCAAGCGATCGAAGGCTTCGGCGCTTTTTTTAATTCTGATGATTCTGATATCGAATTATTTGTGCACACCTATGTAGCTAGCTTGCGGGCAACACGCTGCGATGGGAAACGGGGCTCTCAATTCACTTTGAGGCGAACAGTCTGCGCGAGTTTTCGCTGGTGGTAGTCAAAGCTATAAAGGTAGTCGACACCCAGTTCGAGCGCCGCAGCTACGTGCAAGACGTCGGCGGCGCGTGTGCCAAGCTTAGCCGTAGTTTGGCGGGACAGCTGGCGAGCACGCTCGAAAACTGGGTCAGGCAGTCCGCGTAATTGAAAGAGGCCGTCGCGCAAATCCTTCTCAAAATCACTCAATGATGACTGTGCCTGCGCTTCGGTCACTTCCTTCCTAAATACGCGGAGTCCGAAGGAGTTGAGAAGTTCAAGCTCGCCCAGAATGGTCACGAATCGTTCCCCAGCTGAGGCTTTCACGGCTCGCACCGCCGCGGCGGAGTTGGCGTCGGGGCTATACAACGAAACCAGAAAGCTTGTGTCAGTGTAGATCCTCAATAGCGGCTCCGATCCTCAGCCACCAGTTCAGCGCCACTGACCTTCAACAACTTGTCGCCATAGGTGGAGCGCAGTCGTGCTAGAAAGTCCGGCATCTGCGCCGCATCTCGCACGCCTTCAGGGATCAAGCGGGCAATCACGCGCCGCCGCTTGGTGATCTGAATCTCTTCGCCCTGATACAAAAGGCGCTCTATCTTCTTGAAACTGTAGCGGAGATCTCGAATCGAAGCTTTTCTCATGTGATCCATTTTAGCATCACATCGATCGATTTACAACTTCTCGGAGCAAGCAAGTTGGCCCCCGGAATAACTTCTTGTTGCCCCATCATCCAGCCGAAAAGTGAGGGTTTGCACGGCTCGTACCTCGAACCAGGCTGCGAGTGACAACACAATCTGGTGCCGGGGGCCCGGAAGCAGAGAAGAGACTCGACCGCGGCAAGACTTCTGCGGGAACCCTCGTGGAGCCAGTGAAGAAGGTCGAAACAATCACGATCTGGTCGACCTAGTCCTCTGGACCTTCTCGAGGATGCTTGCGGCGTTGCCGGGATGCAAAGTGTAGAATACGGTCGTGGCTACACCTGTCAGTTTGCCTATTTTCGAGCAAGGTGGCGTGAATCAGCGTTCACCCGCCCGGGACAAAATTGCTCTCTTCCGCTCGCTGTTTCATGGACGAGAGGATGTTTATCCGCAACGCTTCGAAAGCCGTAAGACAGGCAGAGCTGGCTATTCGCCAGCATGCGGCAATGAGTGGGTCCGGGGAATTTGTGAGAAACCGAGAATCAAGTGCTCCGAATGTCCGCACCAACGTTTTCTTCGCATAACCGACGAAATAATTCGTTGGCATCTCTGCGGTCACGACGACAAGGGCCGGGAATTCGCGATGGGCGTCTATCCGATGCTTCGGGATGAGACCTGTTTCTTCCTGGCCGCCGATTTTGACAAAGCAACGTGGCAGCAAGATGCGGGCGCATTCTTGGAAACATGTCAACAAATGAGCGTGCCCGCTGCCCTGGAGCGGTCCCGGTCGGGCAACGGCGGGCACGTTTGGTTCTTTTTCAATGAAGCCGTGCCCGCCGCATTGGCGCGCAAGCTGGGTACACACATACTCACGAAAACCATGGAACGCCGCCCCGAAGTCGGTCTGGATTCGTACGATCGGCTCTTTCCAAATCAAGACACACTACCGTTGGGCGGCTTCGGCAACCTGATCGCGTTGCCTCTTCAGTGGCGGTTCCGAGAATTAGGCAATAGCGTTTTCCTGGACGAGCGATTCGCTCCCCATACCGACCAATGGGAGTTTTTGTCCTCGATCCGCAGAATCAGCCGGCAAGGAGTCGAGGAAATAGTCCGGCGTGCTGACGTAAAGGGCCAGATAATTGGCGTACGTTTGGCGCCTGAGAGTGAAGAAGATGAAGATACGCCTTGGAAGAGACCGCTATCGCGGAGTCGGACAAAAGTTTCAATCGCTGGCCCATTACCGGAGAGCTTGGAACTCATCCTCGGCAATCAAATATACATTCCTAAAGATGCGTTGCCGCCTGCCCTCCGCAACCGGCTGATCCGGTTGGCGGCGTTCCAGAATCCCGAGTTTTACAAATTGCAGGCCATGCGGCTACCGACTTACGACAAGCCTCGGATTATTGCCTGTGCCGAGGATCACCCCAAGCACGTAGGACTGCCGCGCGGTTGCCTGGATGAAGTCCGTCAAACTTTGTCGGATCTGAACATTAAGGCGATGGTCCGGGACGAGCGCAACCCAGGCCTGCCACTGAAAGCGACATTCCAAGGTGAGCTGCGCCCGGAGCAAACCGTTGCCGCGCATGCCATGCTCGCCCATGATACGGGAGTGTTGGCAGCCACCACCGCGTTCGGAAAGACCGTGGTCGCCGCGTGGCTGATTGCGCAACGGGGAGTGAATACACTCGTATTGGTACATCGGCGGCAGTTGCAACTTCAATGGATCGAACGCCTTTCCACCTTCCTCGGAATGCCGGCGCGTACTATTGGCCGGATCGGTGGCGGCCGCACAAAAGCAAGCGGCTTGCTTGATGTAGCCGTGATACAAAGCATGGTGCGAAGCGGTCTCGTCGACGATCTCGTGAGCAATTATGGCCACCTGATTGTGGATGAGTGCCACCATCTCTCTGCCCAGAGCTTTGAGCAGGTTGCCCGCCAGGCTAAGGCGAGGTTTGTGACGGGCCTATCTGCGACCGTCACCCGGAAGGATGGGCAGCATCCGATCATCTTCATGGAGTGTGGTCCCGTACGCTACCGGGGCAGTGTCCGGCAGGGTGTTGCAACTCATCCCTTTGAGCATAAGGTAGTGATTCGTCCGACTGGTTTTCGTCCGCTACGACCAGCGGATCCTGATGTGCGGGTACAATTCCACAAACTCTATGAAGAACTAATTGCCGATAAGGAGCGCAATCGACTCATCTGTCAGGACGTCATCCATGCCCTTCGAGAGGGGCGGTCGCCGCTGGTGTTGACCGAACGGAATGAGCATCTTGACTCTCTGACGAAGCAATTGACCTCTGAGGTGCCGCACCTGATTGTGCTCAGAGGAGGGATGCGCAAAAAGGAGCTTGACGCTATTCAAGCTCGCTTGGCTGCGATTCCTGGTGAGGAGGCTCGGCTGCTCTTGGCAACCGGCCGGTATGTGGGGGAGGGCTTTGATGACGCCCGACTCGACACCTTATTCCTGACGCTGCCCGTCTCGTGGCAAGGGACGATCACGCAGTACGTTGGTCGGTTGCATCGCCTCTTTCACAACAAGCGGGAGGTGCGCGTCTACGACTACGCGGATCTCAACGTACCGATGCTGGCGCGAATGTTCGACCGCCGCTGTCACCACTACGAAGGTATCGGCTACACGATTCAGCTTCCAGGAAGCGCGGTGCCGGGCTGGCCGGCAGATGTGCCACTCCCCGTCGATCCCGACTGGAAAAGCCAATATGCCGCCAGCGTGCGCCGCTTGGTGCGAGATGGCGTAGATTCCCCTTTGGCGAAACTATTTGTCCATGCTGCCGTAATCCCGCCCTCCGATGCCGATAGTTCCGATCGAGCGCGAAGTGCAACCGAGGCATTTCTCTATCGCCGATTGGAAACATTAGCCGAGACGGCCGGGAGGTTTCGCTTGAATGCAGAGCTGCCGATTTCGTTCGAT